>Ga0224507_10000598_pt1 | contig 14115 bp, 12 predicted proteins | sample SF_Jan12_sed_USG_3_FD_170159 | JGI IMG/M metagenome (GOLD analysis project Ga0224507, IMG submission 170159) | Sediment microbial communities from San Francisco Bay, California, United States - SF_Jan12_sed_USGS_13 | ecosystem: Environmental > Aquatic > Marine > Sediment | place: USA...
AGTTGATCCTCGGCATCCAGGGTCGAGGCATTAATAGCCCTGGCCGCGTCCAGGTATTTCTGGTGGTGCGCCTGTCTATCGGCCCGTTCCTTGGGGCTGATTCCGCCCACCCAGCGATCGTTGTAACGGTTGTCACCAACAAACGCCGCCAGCAGCGGATTCAATTCCAGGCTGTCCTGCCAGTACTGCTCGACCAGGTCATGAAGCACCTGATGCTGTTGCAGCGAGGACTCTTCGACGGCCGGAGGAGCTTCGGACCTTGAACAACCGGCCAACGCCATGACACCCAGTAATACGAGAAGAAATTTCTTCACTGACATTCTCCGATGGAATGATTGAAAGACGAATGAAGGACGAGTCTGCAAAGAATCTCCGCAGGCCCGTGGCTTCATATTGCGGGCCAGTATAGCCTCTCACCGGGCCGCGTGTAGCGCCCGCCCCGATATCACCAGGAAGCGCCTGATGAGCAAGAAGGCAGACAGCGTCAGGGATATAACGATGGCGAACCATACACCCACCGGGCCCTGATCGGTTTTGAATGCCAGGTACCAGGCCAGTGGAAATCCCACTCCCCAGTGGGAGACGGTGGCCAGGTACAGAGGAATTTTTGCGTCACGATAGCCTCGCAACGCTCCCATGGCGGCGATATTTGCACCATCAGAAAGCTGGAAGATTGCTGCCATAACCAGCATCGAGGCCGCCAGGTTCACCACCGTCTGGTCAGTCGTATAGAAACCTGCGATAGCGTACCGGCCCAGGTACATCACCAGTGCAGACACCAGCATGAACAGCAGGCTCATGCCGATCCCGGCCAAGCCGGCCCGCCGGGCGTCCTCGGGCAACCCCCGACCCAGCAGGTGACCCACCCTGACGGTCGTTGCCGAGTGCACGGCAAGGGGAATCATGAACATGGTGGCGGCGTAGTTCAGCGCCACCTGGTGTGCCGCAACGATGGCGGTGCCCAGGGCCGCCATAATCAAGGCCGTGGCATGAAAAAAAGTACTCTCGGCCAACGCACTGGCAGAAATAGGCACACCCAGCGTGAGTATTTCCTTGATGGATTCCCAGTTGGGCGCCTCCATCAGGGGTCTCAGCTTAACTGCGCTGTAGCGTCGGGAACGACGAACGTAGACGAGGCTCACCAGTAACACGCTCACCATGGTGATCGCGGAGGATACGCCGCAACCCACCGCACCCATGGCGGGAAATCCAAATTTGCCATACATCAATACATAATTTCCGGCAGCATTGAGGACCAACCCGAGAAAGGCGAAATACATCAGGGGCCGGGTATGGCCCATGCCTTCGGACATATATCGAAGACAAAGGTAGCCGAGTATCGCGGGCAAGCCCCAGGCGATGGCCGACAGGTAGCCGGTCGACGTGGGCACCACGTCGGGATCCACGCCCACGGCCAGGAAAAATGGACCAGCCTGGTTCAACAAGAACAGGCCAATCACTCCAAGCATTAACGCAATCCAGAAAGACTGCTTCACCAGCCCGGTTACTTTCTCCGGTTCATTCGCTCCCAGGGCGTGGGCGACCATTGGGCTGACCGCCATCAACACGCCCATGCCGGCAAGCTGCGCCGTGTACCACAGGGTGTTTCCAATCGCTACCGCGGCCAGTGTGTGACCACCCAACTGACCAGCCATGACCGTGTCGGTAAAGCCCATTCCCATGGTCGCGATATTGTTGGCTACCAGGGGCAGGCCCAGGGTCAAAATACTCTGGCCGTGATGGGCCAGTGAGCGGGGTCGGGGATAGCTGCCTGGGTGACTCATACCTGGCATCTTATCCTGAGTCCAGAGCTTGCGTGCAGCCAATTGGTGAGCCCATGCATGTGTTACCATCGAGCTAGTTAAAACCTTCCCTTCACCTTTCTTTTCAAGAGGGATCACTATGTACACGGGACAACCACGTCGCGTTGCGATTATCGGCGGCTCACGTATTCCCTTCGCGCGCTCCCATACGGTTTACACCAAGGTCGGTAACCGGCAAATGCTCACCGCGGCATTCAAGGGACTGGTGCAAAAATATGATTTGCGCGGCCAGGTACTGGGCGATGTCGCAGCCGGCGCCGTAATCAAGCACAGCAGTGATTTCAACCTTACGCGGGAATCGGTACTCGGTAGTGGCCTGTCCCCGGAAACCCCCGGATTTGACCTCCAACGCGCCTGTGGCACGGCACTGGAATCAGCCATCATCATCGGCTTGAAAATTGCTTCCGGCCAGATCGACTCCGGCATTGCCGGCGGCTCGGACAGCATCAGCGACGTGCCCATCGTTTATCCGGATTCGTATCGGCGGATTCTGATGGCCGCCAATCGCGCTCGCAAGCCGGCAGACAAGATCAAGTCGCTGCTGAAAATTCGCCCGAAGCATTTCAAACCATCCTTCCCAGGGGTGCTGGAACCGCGCACCGGTCTGAGCATGGGTGAAAGCTGCGAGATCATGGCCAAGCAATGGAATATTTCACGCCAGGACCAGGACCAGCTGGCCATGGAAAGCCATTTAAAAATGGCCGCGGCCTACGAAGAAGGGTTCTATGACGACCTGGTCGTCGAATTCTGTGGCCTGACCCAGGACAACAACATGCGCGGCGACAGCAGCATGGAAAAACTGGGCAAGCTGAAACCTGCCTTCGATCGAAAGAGCGGTCAAGGCACCCTTACCGCAGGCAACAGTACTCCGCTGACCGATGGCGCGTCCGCTGTCCTGCTGGCCAGCGAAGACTGGGCCAAAGAGCGTGGTTTGCCGATACAGGCCTACCTGACATTCGGCAAGGTCGCCGCGGTGGATTTCGTCCATGACGAAGGCCTGCTCATGGCTCCCGCCTACGCCGTTCCAAGGATGCTGGACGACGCCAAGCTGACCCTTCAGGATTTTGATTTCTACGAAATTCACGAAGCATTTGCCGCACAGGTGCTGTGCACGCTTAAAGCCTGGGAGTCAGATACCTGGTGCCGTGAACGCCTGGGTCGTGATGCCCTGGGCAGCATCGATCGGGCAAAGCTGAACGTGAAAGGCAGCAGTCTCGCCGCCGGCCATCCGTTCGCCGCCACGGGAACCCGGGTGCTGGCCAATGCGGCCAAACTGCTGGCAGAAAAAGGCTCCGGCCGCGCCCTGATTTCTATCTGCACCGCAGGCGGGATGGGCGTGACCGCTATCGTCGAAGCGGCCTGATAAAATAACTGGCAGGCCGGGCCTTGCGCCCGGCCATTCCCCAAGCAAGCCACTTTCCACCCCTTGCCCAAGGGGTGATACCCTGTCTGCGCAGCCGCATACCAGGGATTCTTGATGCAGTTATTCAACCAGATCATCACCGACATCAACGCCATCATCTGGCACAACTACGTGTTGTTCACCCTGCTGGGGACCGGCGTAGTGCTGACATTCTGGAGCGGCTTCAGCCAATACCGGGCGCTGACCCACGGCTGGCGCGTACTGCGCGGACATTACGATGATCCGGATGCACCCGGCGCCATCAACCATTTCCAGGCCCTGTCTACCGCCCTGTCAGCCACTGTCGGACTGGGCAATATCGGAGGCGTGGCCCTGGCAGTGTCCCTGGGAGGACCCGGGGCGATTTTCTGGATGTGGGTAGTGGGCCTGTTCGGCATGGCAACCAAGCTGACCGAGGTCACCCTGTCCATGTTGCACCGGAACACCGATGATCCGGACAACCCTCATGGCGGTCCCATGTGGGTGGCGAAAAACGGCCTGCCCCTGGTGCACCCGAAACTGGCCGGCCCCGGCAAGGTACTGGCCTCTGTATTTTGCGTATGCCTGCTTATCTCCACACTGATTGGCGGCAACATGTTCCAGGCCTGGAACGTGGGAGAAATCACCCAGACCTACTTCGGCATCCCCAGCATCGCATCGGGAATCGTCCTGTCCATCGTGGTGGGAATCGTCATTATCGGGGGCATCAAGCGCATTGGCGCCGCGACCGGGCGCCTGGTCCCGGTCATGGTCACCATGTACATGATGGCCGGTACCTACGTGCTTGCGGTCAACGTCCAGTTGATTCCGGAAATGTTCATGCTGATTTTCCGCTCGGCCTTCTCAACCAGCGAGGCCGGCGGCGCCTTTATCGGCGGAACGGTCGGCTATGCATTCATGTTTGGCATGAAACGCGCACTGTTCTCCAATGAGGCCGGCGAGGGTTCCTCACCCATGGCCCATTCCGCCGCCAAGACCAGCGAACCGGTGCGCGAAGGTATCGTGGCAGGACTGGAGCCGTTCATCGACACGCTGGTTGTCTGCACCTTCACCGCCCTGGTCATCCTCACTACCGGTATCTGGAATCGCCCGGTGGATGTGGCATTCTCCGAGCGGCCCCAGATGGTGGAAACCGCAACACCGGGAAGCTGGAGCATCCCGGAAATGCCGGCGCCACATGCCAAGGGTATCGACTGGGTAAACGGGCAGGCGGTCTATTCCATCGTATCCGGCGACCTCAACCCACAAAGCGACAACACGCTGCACCGGATCAACGGCCTGGTCGAAATGCGCGACGACGTTCCCTTCATCACCTGGGGAAGCATACAAAGCGAGGCACAACCCACGCTGGACTCGAATGGTGTGTTCCTTGCCTATGTGGGCGCCACCCTGACGGCCAAAGCCTTCGACACCGTCTCGCCCGGACTGGGCAAATGGCTGATCACGCTCTCGGTATGGATGTTCGCCATCTCCACGATTATTTCCTGGGCCTACTACGGGGAACAGGGCGTGGTGTACCTGATTGGAGAAAGGGCGGTCACCGGCTACAAGTTGATTTATTGCCTGCTGATCGCCGTGGCGACCCTGGGACTGATCAAGACCGATGCGCAACTGGATAATATTACCGGGATAGGCACCGGGGTGATGATCCTGGCCAACCTTCCGATCCTTTGGCTGGGCAGTCGCCAGGCGATCACGGCATATAAGGAATACGTCCAGCGCCTCAAGAATGGCGAACTGGGCCCCGGACACACACCGCCTTCACTGGAAGACCTGGTAAGCGGCAAGGACGTCAAGTAAACCCCATTCCCGGCAGGCCTCGACCGGGCCGCCGGCTTTAAGGCCCCCTTAAGATCCCTGCCATCGCTGTAAAGCCCAGTCTTGGCCGGTTGAAAATGGAAAAAGGCATTAAGAATCGTCGCACCCTGATGATGCTGGCCGCCCTGTACTTCGCGATCGTACTAAACGCACCCTTTTACCGAGCAGCCATGCAGGCCACCGCGGCGCTGGAGCCCTACACACAGGACTAGCTGTTCCATTCCCTGTTGCGGCTAACCGGAACGGACACGTCTGTCTACAGGCCCGAACTGGACATATTCAATCACTGCCAGGCGTGAGCGGGTGCCACACCTGCAGGCACGGCTCACGCATCGTCTCGGCCTTCCTTGAGGGCCTTTCTCAACCTGTCGAGGGCCTGCTGGGCAGACCCGGCGGGGCCTTCCTTGCGGTAGCGCTCCCTGACCTGGCCCTCCACCAGGCTCAGCAAGTCATCCAGCGCCGGCTCCTCCCCATTTTCATCAGGCACCCGGTGCTCCCGTTCACCAAACAAATCGATATACCGCTCGGAACGACGACCCAGGTTCATCACGCTGGCAAAGTTGCCCGATGCGCCGGACGTTCCCGACACCAGATCCAGTAGCGCGGCAATGATAGATACCGGCACGAGTATCACGTCGCGCAAACCATCAACAAACAGTTTGAACTGGAAAATCACCACCCGCCTGAGCAACCCCCTGCGATCGCCGCCGGTATCGCTTTTGTTTTTGTCATCCCCGGTTTTCGGCATCACTCCCCCTCCAGGCCCCGGGGCATTCACTGCCAGGAGCATAGATTTTATCTTCGATAGTCAACTGGCTATCCGGGTCGGGTACAATTACCCGCCTAAGCAAGCAACATAACGATATCACTCATGGCCTACACTGGTGACAAAGACTACCGCCACGGCAGCAAAGAAAGCCTGGGCATCCTGCTGGCAAACCTGGGAACCCCGGATGCGCCCACCACCTCTGCGGTGCGACGCTACCTTGCCGAGTTTCTCTGGGACGCCAGGGTTATCGAGGTACCCAGGCCTATCTGGTGGCTGGTACTGCATGGCGTAATCCTTCGCTTCCGCCCCCGGCGCAGCGCAGAAGCCTATCGAAAAGTCTGGACCGAGGAAGGTTCCCCCCTGCTGGTTAACGGCCGCCTTCTACAGGAACAGCTGCAAAAATCCATGGAAGAGACGTTGCCGGGCAGGGTAAAGGTCGAACTGGGCATGCGCTACGGTAGCCCGTCTATCGAAAGCGCTATGGAAGCCCTGCGCAAGGCCGGTTGCCGACGCCTGCTGGTGTTACCCATGTATCCCCAGTATTCGGCCACCACCAGCGCATCCATCTTTGATGCCGTGTGGGACGTGTTGCGCCAATGGCGGTGGGTGCCGGAAGTACGCACCATCAATCAATACCATGACGATCCGGCCTACATCGAAGCGCTGGCGAACTCGATCACCGAGCACTGGGCGAACAAGCCCCGGGGAGAGCGCCTGCTGTTTTCTTTCCACGGCGTACCCAAGCGCTACATCCTCAGCGGCGACCCCTATTTCTGCCACTGCCAGAAGACCGCAAGACTGGTGGCGGAAAAACTGGGACTGGGCAAGGATGACTGGTCGTTGAGTTTCCAGTCCCGGGTTGGTCGCGAGGAATGGCTGCGCCCCTACACTGACCACCAGGTCATGGCCTTTGGTGACGAGGGCATGAAAAATCTTGACGTGGTGTGCCCTGGATTTGCTTCCGACTGCCTGGAAACCCTGGAAGAAATCGCCATGCAAAATAATGAATTTTTCCAGGAACACGGCGGCGACCAGTTGAGGTACATCCCGGCCCTGAACGCCCGGGAGGACCATGCCCGAGCCCTGGCAGGACTGGTGGCCAGGCACGTGCGTGGCTGGCCGGAAGCCAGTTACCCGGAAGACCCGGCCGCATTGAATGCCTCTCGCGAACGTGCGCTCGAAATGGGTGCGGAGCGCTAGCCTTGATCGGGCGCTTCCTGGAAATCAGCATCGAGGCGCCGGACATCCTGGCGTCCATGGAGTTTTACCAGGGCCTGGGGATGCTGTCCGCCACGGTGGGTGAAGTATGGCCCCATCGCTATGGCGTGGTGACCGACGGCAACCTGGTCCTGGGCTTGCACGATTACAGCTTTGAGTCGCCCTCACTGACCTATGTGCGCCCGGAATTAAAAAAGAGCCTTTCAGAACTTCGGGCCCGTGCAGGTTCCCTGGCTTTTTCCAAGACCGACGATGACGAATTCAATGAGGCCGGATTCACCGACCCGGACGGTCAGATGATTGCGGTGCTGGAAGCCCGCACATTCTCGCCACCGGAGATCGTCGGTTCAGACATCACAGTGCTGGGGCACTTCTCTGAATTCAGCATGCCGGTGAGCAACCTGGACGCATCCATCGCCTTCTGGGAAAACATGGGCTTCGTTCTCACCGGACGCGAAGACGAAGGCCTGGCCGGCGCATGGTTAACCAGTGACTTCCTGAACCTGGGTTTATACGTTAACCCACGGATGCGCACTCCCGGCCTGACTTTCAGGGAGCCAGACATGGCCGAACGAATTGAATACGTCAGGGCCCAGGGATACCGTCTCACCCAGGGCACGCCGATCTCCCCGGAACGGCATACAGGGGCCACCTTGCTCGCCCCCGAGGGCACGCCCATCTACCTGCTGCCAGAGATCACCGATCAGGAAACCTGATCAAGCAAATTCCTGATCCGGCCATGGGCATCGCGCCCGTAAGCGCCGCCGAACAGGTTGGCATGATTCAGAACATGATAAAGCTGATAAAGGCCGCTGCGCGTTTCCCAGCCCGGCGATAGAGGCCACTCGGAATGGTAGGCCTGGTAGAAATCCCGGCCGAACCCGCCGAACAGGCCCGTCATGGCCAAGTCTGTTTCACGGTCGCCATAATACACAGCCGGATCAAAGATCACCGGCTCACCCGAGTGAGTACAGCCCTGGTTGCCCGCCCACAGGTCACCATGAAGCAAGGAAGGCACCGGCTGGTAACCCTCAAAGAAGCTCTCCAGTAATTCCATCAGTTGCCGCCCGTCGGCCAGCAGGAATCCGAATCCGTTATCGGCAGCCAGCCGCAACTGGAATCCCAATCGGTATTCACGAAAGAAGTCGACCCAATTATCCGTCCAGTCGTTGGGCTGGGGTGTGCTACCAATGAAATTATCCTGGGTGAAACCAAACGCCTTGCCGGTATGGCGATGTAACGCCGCCAAGCCCTTGCCCAGGCTGTCACCGCCGATGGCGCTGGAACCAGTCAGATCCAGCCACTCCAATAGCAGGTAGGCCATCCCGTTTGCCTGGCCCCGGCCCAGGACACCGGGCACCCTCAGTGTGTTGGTCCCGGCCAGCGCCTCCAGACCCATGGCTTCAGCTTCAAACCCTGCCAGTTGATCCGTGGCATTCAGCTTCATGAAAACCGCACCGGAGTCCCCCTCCAGACGGTAGGCGTGGTGAATACTTCCACCGCCAACCTGGCGAACATTGTCCCGGAATAGCCGAAGACCGGACTGCTCGCCCACCTGCTGCAATAATTCGCCCCAGTCGGTCATGGAGCGTGATTTCCCCCGGCGTAAGCGGCGTGCAGGGCCTCGGTTCGCCTGCGCAATCGTCCGCCCAGTCCCGCCTCATCCAGGACCTCGAGCAGGCGGTGGAGATCCGGTGCGCGTCGCCCCACGCTTACTCCGTCCAGGGGCATATCATCAGCAATGACTGTCAGGCGCCTGGCCAGCATCGCATCCTCCTTGTGCTGGCTCAGCTTGTCGAAAATCCTCGCCGCGCCGCGCAGGGGTAATTCCTTCACCCTGGGCAGTTCCTGGTAAAGATGTTCAAGGCTTTCAAATTCGGTTAACAAAACGGTCGCGGTTTTCTTGCCCACACCGGGAACCCCGGGAATGTTATCCACCGGGTCACCGGTCAGCGCCAGGAAGTCAGCCATGCGTTCCGGAAGCACGCCGAAGGTCTCGGCAATCTGCTCGTAGGCCAGGCGCCGACGGCCCGAGTAATCCCAAAATTCGTCGCCGGGCTTCATGACCTGGGTCAGGTCCTTGTCCCGGGTCACCACGACGCAGGTCCGTCCCTGTTCTCGCTGCAACCGGGCAAGGGTACCGATAATGTCATCGGCCTCGTAACGCGGGCTGGCCATCTCTGAAATACCCAGGGCGGCGGTGAATCGACGGCACAGCCCAAACTGGGCCTCCAACTCCGGCGGCGGCAGTTCCCGATTCGCCTTGTACGCGGGAAAAATTTCATTGCGGTATGAACTGGTGAGGCTCTCGTCAAATGCCACCGCCATGTTTGTCGGCTTCTCTTCGTCGATTACATCCAGCAGGAAGCCGGCATAACCATAGAAGGCATTCACGGGCATTCCCCCGGGACCGGTCATGGCGTCAGATATTGAAAAATAGGCCCGGAAAATCCAGACGCTTGCGTCAATCAGGTAAACAGCTTGGGACACGAGTTCTCAATAATGTCTGGAAAGCTCTCCGGCGAGCCTTGCGTGCAAGGGACTGCTGCGGGGGAAGTGCGCCAGCAGATACTCCATCTGGTCGGCCAGCACCCGGCGACCTTTAAGGAAAATGTATTCCGCGTAGGTCGGTCGAAATGGAACCGCCAGCAATTGTGTGCCCGCCTGTTCCGGTGTGCGGCCGGCCTTGTAGTTGTTGCAGCTTCGACAGGCGGTCACTACGTTGGTCCAGACATTTCTGCCGCCCTGGCTGATAGGCTTGACGTGATCGCAAGAAAGTTGCTCGTCTGGAAATTTTTCACCGCAGTACAGGCACAAGTGAGCGTCACGCCTGAAAAGAGTGATGTTATTTAAAGGGGGCACGTAGTCGGAGCGCAGCCGGGCCTGAACCTGATGGGTTCCCCGGGTGGCGATAATGCTGTTGATCTCCACCACGCTGTGTTTGCCAGTGCGCGCATTGACTCCACCGTGTAGCACGTACAGGGGAGTTCCACAGGCATAGACTACCTGCTCGGTATGATAAAGGCGTACAGCATCCCGGTAGTCCACCCACTCCAGCGGCATCCCGGCCATGTCGGTACGCAATACTTCTTGCGACAAATTTTGCACTTTCTGTGCCCGACGGGTGTTTAGCCATCCCAAGTGTCGGCATTTGCCACAGCTTATGCAAGGGGGTGGGGCCGAAACATCCGCATCGAGGGGTGCAATTCAGCCAACGCTACGCTACAGCGACAAAACGCTGCAGCGTAGCAGCTGTTGTTACAGTGCTTTGAGCACCTCGTCCAGCGTCTGTTTCGCATCGCCAAACAACATCCGGGTGTTCTCTTCAAAGAACAGCGGATTTTGTACGCCGGCATAACCGGTGGCCATACTGCGCTTGAGTACGATCGAGACTTTGCCTTTCCAGCACTCAAGCACCGGCATTCCGGCAATGGGGCTGTTGGGGTCGGTGAGCGCCGACGGGTTCACGATGTCGTTCGCGCCGATAACCACCGACACATCGACATTCGGGAAGTCCTCGTTGATTTCTTCCATCTCGAAAACGATGTCATAAGGCACCTTGGCCTCCGCCAGCAACACGTTCATATGGCCGGGCATGCGGCCCGCCACCGGGTGGATACCGAATCGAACGTTGACGCCCTTCTCACGAAGAGTCTTGGTGATTTCGAAAACCGTATGCTGTGCCTGGGCCACGGCCATGCCATAACCCGGGATAATCATGACTTCCTTGGCGTTCGAGAGCAGCTCAGCGGTTTCCTGGGGATCGATAGGAACTACCTCACCCTGCTCCTCATCACCGCCGGCCGCGGGCGAACCACCGCCGCCGGTACCAAATCCACCCGCGATAACGGCAATGAACTTGCGGTTCATGGCGCGGCACATGATGTAACTCAGGATTGCACCACTGGAGCCGACCAGGGCACCGGTAACGATCAAAAGATCATTGCCCAGCATGAAACCGGTCGCTGATGCAGCCCAGCCAGAGTAGCTGTTGAGCATCGATACGACGACCGGCATATCAGCACCGCCAATCGCCATGACCATGTGAATACCGAACAACAGGGCAATGCCCGTCATAATCATTAGCGGTGTAATACCTGCGCCGGCGGCGGACTGGATCACAAACTCACGGCCAAACCAGATAGCACCCAGCAGGAGCAAAAGATTAAACCAATGACGTCCGGGCAGCGTAAGCGGGCTGCCGCTGATGCGACCTGAAAGCTTGCCGAATGCGATGACTGAGCCTGAGAACGTCACAGCACCGATCAGGATGCCAAGATACGTCTCGATATCGTGGATAGTCTTTTCGACCCCGGTAAATTCGGCCGCATGGTCCATGAAGCTCACGTAACCCACAGCGACTGCGGCAAGACCCACCAAGCTGTGCAGGATGGCAACCAGCTCGGGCATCTGGGTCATTTGGACGCGGCGCGCGAGCACGATACCGATGCTGCCACCTATCAGCAGGGCGACCATCAAGATTACGTAATTCTGGGTTACGACCCCAAGCACCGTCGCGAGCAGTGCGATTGCCATGCCGCTGATGCCGTACCAGTTGCCGCGACGTGCAGTCTCCTGGTTGGAAAGGCCCCCCAGGGCCAGGATAAACAGAACCGTCGCAGCGATATACGACACAGTTACAATGCCACTACTAATCATGTCGTTCTCACTTTCTAAACATTTCGAGCATGCGACGTGTTACGGCGAATCCGCCTGCGATATTGATGCTCGTTATCAATACCGTTGCCGTAGCGATCCACATCGTCAGGGTATCCGTTGCGCTAATCTGCATTAGCGCGCCGATCACGATGATGCTTGAAATCGCGTTGGTAACGCTCATCAACGGGGTATGCAGTGACGCGGATACATTCCAAATCACCATGTAGCCGACGAAACATGCCAGCACAAATACCGTGAAGTGCGCCATGAACGACTGGGGTGCCACGGCACCCAGGCCAAGTAACGCCAGGGCAGCGACGATTACGCCAATCACCGGGCCTGCTTTTGACGGTTTCTTTTTCTCAACCGCTACCGGTGCCGGCGCAGGCTTAGCCTTTTTCGGTGCCGCCGAGAGCTTCGGTGCGGGCGGAGGCCAGGTAGTCTCGCCGGCCTTGCAAACTGTCGCACCGCGAATGAGCTCATCGTCCATATCAACGACGATGTTGCCGTCCTTTTCAGGGGTCAGATCAGTGAGCAGGTGACGCAGATTCGTTGCGTACAACTGACTCGACTGTGTAGCGAGTCGGCTGGGCAGATCGGTGTAACCGATGATCGTTACGCCGTTGGCTTTTGCAACCTTGCCCGGCTCAGTCAATTCACAGTTACCGCCCTGTTCGGCTGCCAGGTCAACGATGACACTGCCGTCCTTCATGGCGCGAACCATGTCCGCCGTGATCAGTCGCGGCGCCGGTTTGCCCGGAATCAACGCGGTGGTAATAATGATGTCGACGTCCTTCGCCTGCTCGGCAAACAAGGCCATTTCGGCCTTGATGAACTCGTCGCTCATGACCTTGGCATAACCGCCTTCGCCAGAGCCGTCCTCGTCCTTGAAGTCGAGCATCAGGAATTCGGCATTCATGCTCTCGACCTGCTCTTTCACCTCGGGCCGGGTGTCAAAGGCGCGAACGATCGCACCCATGCTGTTCGCCGCGCCGATGGCAGCGAGGCCGGCAACGCCTGCGCCGATCACGAGGACCTTGGCGGGTGGCACCTTGCCTGCGGCGGTGATCTGGCCGGTGAAGAAGCGACCGAAGTGCTGTGCGGCCTCGACAACGGCGCGGTAACCGGCGATGTTCCCCATGGAACTCAGGGCATCGGCTTTTTGAGCGCGGGAGATACGCGGGACGCTGTCCATCGCCAGGACGGTGGCGCCGCTTTCGCTCAGCTGCTTCAACATTTCGGGATTCTGGGCCGGCCAGAGGAAACTGATAAGCGTCTTGCCAGCCGTAAGCCGGGACGCCTCTTCCTTCTCCGGACCCCTGACCTTCATAATAATGTCGGCCTGGGACCAAACTTCGTCAGCGCTTGTGACGATCTCGCAGCCTGCGGCACGATAAGCGTCGTCCGAGAAACTCGACTCAGTTCCCGCACCAGATTCTACAAGAACGCTGTATCCGAGCTTTTGTAACTGCCCGGCAACCTCGGGGGTCGTCGCTACGCGTCGCTCACCCGCAAAAATCTCTTTCGGTACACCGATTTTCATTCGTAAGTCTCCATTTGGATCGCGGCAGTCTAACCGAACGCCCATCGAGTCTGCAAAGACGGAAAGTAGGCACTTTGGTACGTGATATACGAAGCAGACGCTTGCCATCCACGCATCTGGGGGCCGCATAAGCAATCACTTACTGTCGCCTCCAACGATAACGGCTTTCCATGGTCTTCTGCGCCACCGACACCTCCAGGCCATAAGCCTTCGACGAGCCCTCTCCCCCAACTGGTGTCCGCACCGGGTGCTCTCTGGCGGCCAACCGGGGTGCCATCCGGCCAGGATCAGAAATGCGCAACTGGCCCATCCATGCCTCAACACAACCAGGATAAGCCCCGAATTTCCAACCCGGGAATGACGCCCGGTCTTGCGCCCAACGCCCGCCCCGGCCACAGTGTCACGGCAAGCGCTTCTTTCAACCCGCAGATAGCCTCGAAAACATTGACTCAGGGGTGAGAATAGCCGACGTTTCCGGCTTGCCCGGCGGGTTTTGAGAAGGTTTAACTCCTTCCCTGGTGTTGGCAAAGACGGATTTTATGCACAAAACTGAAAATATAAGTGTATTTTGCGTGCGACTGCATACCGACTCTTGGAAAGACTTGTAACTGACTGTTTTATATATAGTATTAACTTCGATCACTTTTTAACCAATCTGTAACAACTCCACTGATACAAGCCAGGAACCCCCTTTTGACCCAAGTCATCCACAGAGTTATCCACAGGAACTGTGGACAAGATCAATGCCTAAACTGGGTCTATTGCCGATGATTTTCCAGGTTGCCATCAATGCCCCCCTCCACGGGCTGTTTGATTACCTGCCGCCGGCCGACTGGACGGGCGGCAAAGACGCCCTTGGAAAGCGGGTGGAAGTGTCATTTGG
>Ga0224507_10000600_pt1 | contig 14115 bp, 13 predicted proteins | sample SF_Jan12_sed_USG_3_FD_170159 | JGI IMG/M metagenome (GOLD analysis project Ga0224507, IMG submission 170159) | Sediment microbial communities from San Francisco Bay, California, United States - SF_Jan12_sed_USGS_13 | ecosystem: Environmental > Aquatic > Marine > Sediment | place: USA...
CCCGAGGCAAAATGGCGGTTGGGAATGTGCAATTTCGCCACCCATGCAAAACCGGAAATAAAGGTGGTTAAGGTAAAAATTAACCCTCTTAAGGCGTCTAAACGTAATAATCGACGTAATAAATAATAAAAAGCGCTTCTTCTTTATAATTGGAAGGGAAGCGCTTTTTTTATTTATCTGATTAATTATTTTCTACCAATACAGCTATACTCAAACCCTAACTCTTTCATCCTTGCCGGTTCGTAAACATTACGTAAGTCTATGAAAACCGCCTTTCTCATAGTTGAGTGAATCTTCTCCAAGTCTAGGGCTCGATATTGATTCCATTCAGTCATTAAGATAACGGCATCAGCGTTTTCCACAGCCTCATAAGCATTTTTAACATATTGTACTTCTGGAGGAAGACATTTTTGTGATTCTTCCATTCCTTTAGGGTCGTGGGCACGGATTTTAGCACCTCTTTCAAGGAGAGCAGGTATAATTGTAGTTGCCGGAGCATCTCGCATGTCATCGGTTTCCGGTTTGAATGTTAAACCAAGCACTCCTATTGTTTTGCCGGATTCTGATCCCCCCAGCATGTCGCGAATTTTTTTTATCATTCTTGCTTTTTGAGCGGAGTTTACTTCTACTGCTGCCGAAACGATTCGTACATTTTCTCCGTATTCTTGAACAATTCTCATAAGAGCTAAAGTATCCTTAGGGAAACAGGAACCACCATATCCCGGTCCGGGATGGAGAAACTTGCTGCCGATTCTGCCATCCATGCCAATGGCTTTTGCCAGGTCGGCAACATCTGCGCCTATGGCCTCACAAACGTTTGCAATTTCATTAATAAAACTTATCTTTACTGCGAGGAAGGCATTGGCGGCGTATTTGGTAAGTTCTGCAGTCTCTATTGAGGTGGATATAATGGGACGCTCAAGCAAGTATAGGGGTTTATAGATGTCATGTAATACTTGTTTGGCCTCTTCTGATTCAACACCAATGACAATACGATCTGGACGCATGAAGTCATTGATTGCTGCTCCTTCGCGTAAAAATTCGGGATTGGAAGCGACATCAAAATTTGCTTTAGGGTTTTCGGATTGAATAATTCGTTCAACCTGGCGAGCTGTTCCTACCGGTACTGTGCTTTTATTTATTATTACTGAGTAGTTGTCGAGGTAAGGGGCAATTTCTTTTGCAGCGGCATGAATATAGGTCAAGTCTGCGTATCCGTCACCTCGTCTACTGGTGGGTGTACCTACCGCGATAAATATGGCCTTGGCTTCGGGAATTGCTGTGGTCAGGTCTGTTGTAAAGCAGAGTCGGCCCTCGGTAATGTTTTTGGCTACCAGAGTATCAAGCCCAGGTTCATAAATAGGAATTTTACCTTTTTTTAGCTGGTTTATTTTCTCTTCTATTTTGTCAACGCAGGTTACGTGGTGGCCGAATTCAGCTAGGCAGGTGCCAGTGACCAACCCTACATAGCCAGTGCCGATAATAGTTATATTCATAGATTCTCCGTTGCTGAAATATTGTACCTGGTCACAGGGTTCGTAATTAGCTGATTTGATACAGTGCGAATCTGTAAGTGATCACAGGTGTCTCAGATTTATGTAAGTTGCCGCTGCTAGTTATAGCATTTCTATGCGGGCAGCGGCAACCGCATGAAGATGAGGTGCCTATGACCACTTATAAAATATTTCGTGACCCGAAAATTGCGGTGCCTACCCGGATGATAGTGGCTCCTTCCTCAATGGCAGTTTCGAAGTCTCCAGACATACCCATGGAAAGTTCACAGAAATCTGTATAGAATAACTTTGCTTGTAGGCATTGTTCTCCAAGCTCTCGTAACTTTATGAAGTATTTACGAGTGTCTTCCGGGTTAGGAGAGTAAGGAGGTATGGTCATAAGACCGCGTACTCGCAGGGACTCAAAAGACGTGAGTTCTCGGATAAAGCTCATGGTTTTGTCCGGTAGTATACCGGATTTTTGGACTTCCCTTCCGATGTTGATTTGTACAAGAATGTCCAATGACTTGTTGATACGTTCTGCGTGGTTGTTTAGAGCTCTGGCGGTTTTGACTCGATCAACAGTCTCCACCATATCAAAGAGTTCTGCTGTAATTTTGGCCTTATTGCTTTGTAGGGCGCCGATAAAATGCCATTTTGCTTGCTTAGACACCTTTGTTATCTTTTGTTGTGCCTCTTGCAAGTAATTTTCACCGAAAAGTAAGTGACCATAATCTATGGCGGCAGAGACGGCATCTGGTCCCATACGTTTTGAAACCGCAACTAAACGAATTGAGTTGGGTTCACGTCCACAAGAAAGAGCCGCTTGACGGATACGACTTCTAATAGTTTCTAGATTATCATGTATCATGGAAATTGCCCTAGTCCAAAGAGTTTATGCGCATTTTTGGTGGTGTGATGGGCAATGTCTTTTACCGATATTTCTCTGAGTTCGGCGACTTTAGCTGCGGTAAATCGAAGGAAACTTGGTTGATTTCTTTTGGATCTATAGGGCACTGGCGTTAGGAAAGGGCCATCAGTTTCTAGGACCATACGATCAAGAGGGATGGTACGAGCAACTTCTTGAATAATCTCACTTTTTTTGAAGGTGACGATTCCAGGTATTGAGATGTGTAAACCTAGTTCCATGACTTTGTGGGCTAAGGAGATATCACCGGAAAAGCAGTGCATGACTCCTCCTGTGGGGAATGGTCCAGCTTTATGTAGTAAGCTTAAAACATCCTCGTGAGCATCTCGGTCGTGAATAATAATGGGAAGTGCTAGTTCTTTAGCTAGGTTAAGTTGGCGTTCAAAATGAGTAAGTTGGACTTCTCGCGGGCAACGGTCTCTGAAATAATCAAGGCCGATCTCTCCATAGCCGACAATTTTATTTTTAGGATCATCCGCCATTCGGGCAAGGTCGACATAGTCTGATTCATTGACATTGGCCACATTATGGGGATGAATTCCTATGGCAGCATAAATGTTATCATAGCGGCGGGCGAGTTTAACAGCATTACGGGAGCTATCAAGATCTATGCCGATGGTCAGTATCTTGTTGATTCCGTTTTCAGCGGCGGTAGCCATAACCTCATCAAAGTCTTCATGGTATTCGTTCATGTCAAGGTGACAATGGGTGTCCACGAGTGTTGATTCGGCGGGAAGTTTGAATGTTTTTTTATCTGTATGTTTCATAAGTTCACCTGGTTGCCTTTCTTACCAAATAGAATCGTTCCTGGCAATAACCAATAAAAGTCATTGGGTGAGATGTGAATGATTATTGACAATAAAAGGTTAATTTATTACAATAATTTATAAAGATAGTAATTTGTTAAAGTGAGGATACATGGAGAATAAAGTACTTGAAGCAATACGGTCACGTCGAAGTATTAGGGAATTTAGTAAACAAGCGGTAAGCGATGAGGTACTTCGTGAAATAATTTCGGCCGGAATTTGGGCACCGTCTGGACTTAATAATCAACCATGGCGTTTTGTTTTGGTGCGGGATAAAGAATATAGAAAAGAGCTTGCTTCTTTGACCCATTATAAACATATTATCTTGGCTGCCCCGGCTCTTATTATTGTATATCTAGATGAAGCTGAAATGTATGATAGTGTAAAAGATCATCAATCCGCTGGAGCATGCATTCAAAATATGCTTTTGGCTGCTGAGTCATTGGGGTTGGGAGCGGTTTGGCTCGGACAAATTCTTAATAATAAGCAGCTTGTTAATGAGGTTTTGGGATTGGAGCCGAAGTATGATTTAATGGCCGTGTTGGCTGTGGGACATCCGTCCCATGGAAACCAGCAATCACATAGAAAATCACTATCGGATTTTATTTTAAAGGAAATCGGAGGAAGTAGAGAATGAGTGTGAAGGTATTTCGTTATATTTTTATTGTTGTAACTTTGGCTATGTTAGGTGGTTGTGGGGGATATGGCATGAATAATCAACCTACTTCCCAGGGATATTTGCCGCCGATTACCGGTTATGCTGATGATGCATTGCAGGATATTGAGATCCCAACTGAACTTAAATGGGAATATGAGAACTCCATGGCTATTAAGACTGAGTCTTTTCATGGTGGGATATGGCATTACAGCGGAGATGTTGAGTTGGTATCGTTGAAGAATTTTATCGTTACCGCCATGAAAAATAATAAATGGAAACAGGTTGGTGAAGTAGCTTCTACCCAAACTTTGCTCGCATTTGTAAAGCCCAATAAAAATTGTATGGTTGTTATTTCTGATTCCTATTTTGGAAAAACTGAGTTAACTCTATATGTTACCATTGATAAAGCTGCGGCTGGAGCTATGAATCCCTTTGGTGAAGCAGTGAATCGTTAGTTAGAAAAAATGTTAGGAACAAATTAGGGCCTCGGAAAATAATAATTGTCCCATAATCGGAGCGGGTGTTTACTTGTGTAGGCTTTTTAGCCATCTTCTTTATCAAGGTAATTGTTAAATTGTTATACTAAGAGCCTATTTCCTTGATAAAGAAGGTGGTGAAGATGGGATAATTTATTTTTTCGGCGGCCCCTTATGTTGCTCCTTGATTTATGCTGAAGTCTAAAAAACGAGAGGTGGGTATGCATATCGCTGGACTTGGCGGAAAACAGGTAGTGCTCGGAGTAAGTGGCGGGATCGCTGCTTATAAAGTTGCTAGTTGGGCCAGAAGTATTGCTGGCGAAGAAGCGGTGTTAGAAGTGGTTATGACTGCAGCTGCACAGCATTTTGTTACTCCACTTACTTTTGAGGCTCTATCAGGAAATCCTGTTCATGCTGAGCTGTTTGGAGAGAAAGCTCATGGTGCAATGGATCATATCTCACTGGCAACGCAAGCTGATCTCATCCTTATTGCTCCAGCCACTGCTAATACAATAGCTAAATTAGCCCATGGGCAAGCGGATAATCTGTTGACGACTATGGTTTTGGCAGCCACAGTTCCAGTGGTTGTGTGTCCGGCTATGAATTGTAATATGTACTCCCATCAGGCCACCAGGGCTAATCTCAAACGTCTTATAGAGTTGGGCTATGAGATTGTCGAACCGGATAGCGGTGAATTGGCTTGTGGAGTTGTGGGTGTAGGTAGACTGCCTGAGTGGCATCCTGTGCGTGAACGTCTTCTTAAAGCTCTTTCCCCACAGGATTTAGATAATAAAAAAATTCTTATAACTGCTGGCCCTACTCGGGAAGCTTTGGATCCGGCGAGGTATATCTCCAATCGATCCAGTGGAAAAATGGGATATGCCCTAGCCGAGACTGCCGTCCGTAGAGGTGCTCAGGTGACCTTGATCAGTGGTCCGGTTTCATTGCCCCCACCGCCAGGAGTTGAAATGGTAAAGGTAAGCACTGGTTCGGAAATGTATGATGAGGTTATGGAGAAGCGAGGGGATGTAGATATTGTTGTGAAGTCAGCAGCAGTTGCCGATTTTCGTCCTTCGGTTCAACAAAATCATAAAATTAAGAAATCAGGAGGAGTTAATTCCATAGAGTTAACTCCGAACAGGGATATTTTAGCAGAGCTGGGGGCAAATAGGAAGGGCGAGCAATTGTTGGTCGGCTTTGCGGCTGAGAGTCGGGATCACTTAGCTGAAGGAACCCGTAAATTAAAGGATAAAAATCTTGACCTTATTGTTGTTAACGATATCCTTGGGAAAGCCACCGGTTTTGATGTGGACACCAATCAAGTAACACTTATTGATAGTCAAGGAAGTAATGCTTTGCCGCTTCTTTCTAAGGAAGAAACGGCAAATTTAATATGGGACCGGGTGAAAGATCTTCTCTCTGCAAGAGAGTAGATATGGTCATCTACCTATTAGTAACTATAAATTTTAAAAACCTTCCATAGCGAAATTATAGATTGCAATTACATCATCTCTGCTCGGGCAACGAGGATTATTTTCGACCGGCCTGGCAACAGTAAGAGCGATATCAGCCATTTCCGGAATTTTTTCAGGATCAATATTGAGTTCTGCTAAGGTGGGGGGAATGCCAATGTCGTTATTTAATTGTTGCAGGATGTCAACGGCCAGAGAGGCTGCATCTCGCTCTGGGATATCATTGATATCGTAGCCCAGTAGTTGTGCAACTTTTGCAAACTTCGTCGGGTTGCCGATAATATTGTATTCGGTGACAAAGGGTAGTAATACAGCGTTTGCTAATCCGTGGGGTATGCCGTACATACCTCCCAAAGGATATGCCATAGCATGAACAAGTCCAACTCCTGCCATAGCCAAGGCTTTGCCACCTAGTAGACTAGCCAGTAGCATATTTGAGCGGGCAGTAATGTTTCTGCCGTCGGCATAGGCTTGGCGAAGGTTTTGACCGACCAGCTCAATTGCTTTGATTGAGTACATTTCAGAAATGGGATTGGCCTGTATGGAAGTATATGCTTCCAGAGCATGGGTCAACGCGTCAATACCGGTTGCCGCTGTGACATGAGGTGGAAGGCTTACAGTGAGGCTTGGGTCGAGCAGGGCGGCTTCAGGGTAGAGCGGGTCTCCGTTCATACCTGCTTTTGAACCGGTTTCTTCGTTGATGAATACGGCGGTAAAGGTTGCTTCTGCACCGGTACCGGCTGAGGTTGGGATCATGATTTTGGGAACGCCGGGTTTGGTAATTTTGCCTAAACCAATGTAATCAACTGCTTTGCCGCCGTTGGTGAGTAAGATAGAAATTGCCTTGGCTACATCCATGGCGGAACCACCGCCAGCTCCTACGACGCAGTCGCAGTTTTCGTCTTGAGCAATGGCGCACCCCATGTCCGCCAGTTTTAAGCCTGGTTCGGGATCAATCTTATTGTATATTACATATGGAATGTTAGCTTGCTTTAGGGGTGCAGTGATGGCGTCGCTTAAACCAGCCTTTTCCAAACCCGGATCCATGACAATCAAAGGTTTGCTGCCGCCTAGATCTTGTATGATTGATGGCAAGGAGTTGATGATACCATTCCCGAAGTTAATTTGGGTCGGCTGAGTTATGGTGAAGGGCTGCGTGTTGATCATGGTATGATTTCCTTTGCTGTGCCGTTTATAGAGTATGTTTATTGATAATAATGGTTGGAAGTACCGTAATGTTATGTGGTACTACCGCCGCCTACTATATCACTTCTTTAAAGGAAAGGGAACGGCTTCGTTCTTTGATTTCAGGAGATTTTTTTGATGACTATCCCGCTTAGCAGGTCTGAAGTAAAACGGCGTTATAAACAGGTTGAGCAACTTGTGGTTGAATTGTGCGGCTTGCCGTCAGCAGCTGTAAAACGGCTACCGATAGAGGACCAGATTAAAGAAATGATTAACGAAGTGGCTGGATTGAAAGGGGGAGCGAGAAAGCGTCATATAAAATATATCGCTAAGCTTCTAAGGGAACACCCTGTAAGTGAACTTTTTGACTTTATGGAGAAATATCGTGGGTCAAAGTTGAAGAAGAATAAGCAGTCCCATGAAATAGAATATCTTCGTGATATGTTAATTGATGAGGCTTTAGGGTATTTGGAAGATTGTCGCCACTACAATCAGGAGATGGAGGAGAATTGGCCCAGTGAATCAGTTGAAACAGTACTGAATAGTTTTCCTGATACCGATAAAATCACCCTTCTTAGGTTGGCTCGATTATTTGCTGTGACTCATAATAAATTACACTCTAGGGAGTTGTTTCGAGTGCTGCGTGCTGCAGCTGAGCGCAAGGAACATGGTGTGCCGAAATAGTGTAAGTGGTCTCACAGAAGCCTTATCTTCATGCGGTTGCCCCTGCCCACATAGAAGGGCTATAGCGAGCAGCAGCAACTGCAAAAATCTGAGTCACCTGTGACAACTTACAAATTTGCACTGTATTAAATCAGTTGGTTACTAACCCTGTGACCAGGTACGAAATAGTCTTCTATACGTTAAATTTATTATTCATTTAGGGAAGTAGATTGACTGTAGATTCAGAATTTAGCTTTCGATTAATATGTTAATTAAAGGTAGGAATTATGGAATATAGTAGCGGTAAAGTTGGTAGAGTTTTTTATATTCGTTTTGACCATGGGGATGATCTTTTTGACAATCTGAAAAAGCTTATTCGTAAAGAGGACATTCGTAGTGGGTGGTTTCAACTCTTTGGCGGGATGCTAGCGGGTGAAACTGTTATCGGTCCTAAGGAACCGGTTATGCCGCCAGATCCCATTTGGCATGAAATTAATGAGGCCAGAGAGATCTTCGGCACGGGTACCGTTTTTATGGACGATGATAAACCGATGGTACATTTGCATGCGGCAATGGGACATCAAGGCGAGACTATAACTGGCTGTGTACGCAATAGAGCGGAAATTTATCTTATTGTGGAGGCTGTGTTATATGAATTAGAAGGTATGGATATAACTAGGCCTTGGTTTGCCGAGGGCGGGTTTAACAGACCGGAGATTAAAAACGGAATTAGCTTGTAGAGAACACAAAATATATAAATTCCGTAATTATCTGGTTCGAGTTTAGGTCGGATTTGTTCGCTTCGATTGAGCAAAGCCGCAGGCATAGCAGCGTTACTTTGAGGATTTTGCACCCTGATGAGGGTACCTGGTCACAGGGTTCTTAATTAGCTGATTTAATACAGTGTGAATCTGTAAGTGGTTACGTTGAAATATTATATGGTAAGATAAAAAAAGCGGAATCTTGCACCGTAGGTGAAAGATTCCGCTTTAAAAACAATTAAGTTAAGGGGTTGCTATTTCAAGCTTTACTGTTCGATAAGTAACAGCTTTTCACCCGCTTGTAGAGCAGAACCGATTTTGGTATAAATCTCACTTACTACGCCTGCTACTTCACTTACAACCGGAGTTTGCATTTTCATGGCTTCCATTATGGCCACTTGGTCGCCCACTGCCACTTCTTGTCCAACTTCCACATTAATCTTGTTGACATTGCCTCCAAAGGGTGCGCGAATATCGCCGGTTTTGGCAAGATTGGCAATCTCTTTTTTGGATAGTTGTGGGGCAGCGGCAACGGTTCCGGCTGATTGTTCCGGTTCGAAGAGAAAGACCCGTTGGTTATGATCTACATTCATATGGAGATTTGCGCCACCATCTGCGTTTTGTTGGGCAGGACCAAGCTCAAGCATATGTTCCTGACCGTTATGGTCTTTGAACTTTATGGTCTCGCCTAGCTCAAATCCTCCTTGGCGCAAGAATATGGATGGAGGCAGTACATATGATTTACCAAATTTATCTTCAAACTTGAAAAATTCCACTGCATCATTGGGGTGCTGGAGATAAGTTACCAATTGTTGTTCGGTTGGTTCGTATTCCAAACGTTCCTGTAAATCGGCGCGTTCCTTTTCGATATCAATATCCTCGATATCTTCAACCCCACCTTCTTTTTCTAAAATGGCACGCCAATCAGGACCAAAAGCTTTTTCATAGATCCAGTCTGCAGGTTGGTAGAACGGAAAAGGACCGTATTTTCCGAGCAGCAGGTTTTTAAGATCTCCTGATGGATTGGAATATCGATCACCTTCTTCTTGGACATTGCTGACGGCTGTAGTCCAAAGAATTTGAGAACCAGGGGTAACAGACCAATAGTTGCCGAGATCTTTTTGAACCTCTGGTAGCTCTTTGTGTAATATATCAGGCATTTTGTCAAGAAAACCGCCTTTTACGGCCTGCTCTAGACTACTTCCCATGGCACCACCGGGCAACTTATGGATTTGAACGGTGGGTAGAAAGCCTTTGATTTGCGACTCGAATTGATCGTAATATTTTCTCTCATCTCGTATGGCGTCGGATGAGGCGATTACAGCTTCTTCATCAATTCCTACGGCAGTTTTACCAAGATCTTTTAATGTCTGGATAACGGAGAGAATTGGCGCAGGGCCGTAGAAACCGGTAAAGGCATGGTCTGATGCGTCGACGATATTTGCCCCGGCCATTACCGCAGCGGTGATCCTGCCGATATCATTACCGTCGGTATTGTGACCATGGTAATGAATAATTATATCAGGATAGGTCTGTTTAATGGCATCGACTAACTCACCTATACGTCTGGGAGTGCCGAGGCCACCGTGGTTTTTAATGCACAGAATAATATCATTACCAGTAACATCTAAAATATCTTGAACTTTAGAAACGTAATACTCATTGGTATGTTCCGGACCAGTGGAAAAACAGATACATGGTTCATTGATTTTTCCGGCTTTGGCAACTTCTTCGAATACAGCCTGCATATTGGGAATGTGGTTCATGAAGTCGAAGGTCCGCCAGACATCTACGTATTTGGCAAATTCCTTTACAGTGAGCCGGATGACATTCTGAGGGTAAGGACGGTAGCCAAAGAGGTTAACTCCACGACAGAGGGTCTGGAACATGGTATTGGGCATTTTTTCCCGTAAAAGTTCCAACTTGAGGAATGGGTCGACCTGTTTGCGAAGAATATCCACATGAACGGAAGCGCCACCGGTAATTTCCAGGGAGAAATAACCAGCTTTTTCACGAGCCTCGGCTGCTTTTAAATCGGTGTCCAACAAAATCCGATTTTTATAATCGGATTGAGACATATCTCTAGCGGTGTTGGTAATAAAATATCCGTCACTATTGCGAAGCGTATCGAGGGTCTTTGATACACCCATATCTTTGGTTATTCTAGCCATTTGAAGTCCTTATTGTGTCGTCTTGTCAACCGGTACGGTGAATTCAATGAAATTGTTTTAATATCAAGCCGCGTAGGTATTTTGTTTTTTGTGATGAATCTCAGCAATAAGCCTAGCAAGCTTATCCACCTCGTTTTTGGGCTCATCGTATTTGAGAATATGTTCGTGGGTTTCCAAAAATGAAGTGTCGAAATTACCGTCCCTAAAATCTTGATCATCCACTAAGCTTAAGTAAAAAGGAATGGTGGTTTTGGGTCCGGCTATTACGAAGTTTTTCAGGCATCTTTTGAGACGATCAACTGTCTCATTCCATGACCATCCTTGAGCCGTGAGTTTGACTAAAAGTGAATCATAAACTTCAGGTATAGTGTAGCCTTGATAGCAAAATCCGTCGAGGCGGACACCGTAACCACCGGGAGATTGATATACATTGATAGTTTTACCGCCCTCGGGCATGAAATTGTTTTGTGGGTCTTCTGCGTTGATGCGCAGCTCAATGGCATGGCCTCGCAGGTTGACGTCTTCTTGCCCGAAAAGAAGTTCTTTGCCAAGAGCAAGTTTAATTTGGGTACGTACGATATCGATACCGGTGATCATTTCGGTTACTGTATGTTCAACCTGTAACCGGGTGTTGATCTCCATGAAGTAGTATTTGTTGTCACTGTCTAATAAGAATTCTACCGTACCAGCATTAAAATAATTTGCAGCTTTTGCTGACTTTACGGCGGCTTGACAAATTTCTTCGTTTAGCTCATCGGACAGGCTGAAAGCTGGAGCTATTTCCACCAGTTTTTGGTTACGGCGCTGAATGGAACAGTCTCTGGTACCAAGGTGAACGGTCTTACCGTCTTTGTCTGCAATAATTTGCACTTCAATATGTTTAGGCTGTACAACGACTTTTTCTACATAAACGGAATCATCGTTAAAGGCTGCTTTTGCTTCGGAGCGAGCAATGACATATTGTTCACGTAATTCTTCTTTGTTTTCGATTCGGCGTATGCCTCGTCCACCACCACCTGCAGTAGCCTTCAGCATAATGGGGTAGCCGTATTTTTCTCCGAATTCAAGGGCTTCATCAGAACCGGCGTCACCAGCCTTAAGATTCTGAGTGCCGGGAACCATCGGGATTCCGGCTTCAGCCATGATTCTTCTTGCGGTTACTTTGTTACCGAGTCGTTCAATGGTGCCTGAAGACGGCCCAATAAAAATGATCCCCGCTTCTTCACACGCTTTGGCTAGCAATGGATTTTCAGCAAGAAATCCATAACCGGGATGGATAGCGGCACAGCCGGTTGATTTGGCAGCTTTGATCACTTTGGCAATGTCAAGATAGTCGCATCGCGGTCCGTTACCGATCCAAACCGCTTCATTGGCAATTCTAATGTGACGGGAGTCGCGGTCTGGTGTTTCGTAGATTGCAACGGCATCGTAATTTAGTTCTTGAATAGAGCGGATAATACGTATGGCGATTTCGCCTCGGTTGGCGACTAAAATTTTTGTCTTCATATTTACCTTTTTTATTGTAGAACGTTTCCGAGAGTAGCATCGACTTTTTACGATCACTTAGAAATGGTACGGATGGCTTAGAAGCTTATGTGGTTGTAATCGTATATGGCCCGCTTAATCGTCCCGCTATCCAAGGCACACATTTTGCCATTGTTGTAAAATAGGCAGAGTTATTTTGCAGCCTAGTTTCAAAGTATATAAAGAATGGCAAAATATTGTGTCTAGATTATCGGGGATATATCCTTACAGTTTGCTATGATCGACTCTTGCATAAATCGATAAAAGATAACAGGGAATAAATAAAAGTTGTCACTTTATCATATTTCATCAAACAAGGCAACAAAAAGCACTCCCTATGGGCTATTTGAAAAGTGTTATCCCGCAGTGCATGCGGTATAGCTGTGACTTCGGGGGGCAAGGTAAATAGTATGAAGAGTAAGTGATATGTTATATTTTTAGTGGTGTCGTTTATTGTTTTGATTGCGTTGTTGGATTTCTAGGATTTGAGTTATTGTTTCATTGGCGTTGGTCGCCGCTTCTTTTGCTAGAGCACCGTTTTTGGTTTGAGGTGAAGTTGCCGCAATATTTTTCCAAATATCTGCGGCTTTTTCTATCTCTTTGAGTGCTTTCTCATACTCTCTATTGTTCTCATGTTGTTTACCATTGAGGAAAGTTTCCCTAGCTTGGTTGTATCTGTCTATTGTTTGAATGTTTCTTGCGTAGTCACGGTATGAGTCTGCCCCTTTTTGGGCAGACTCAGTATTTTGCAAAGCGCTCTCTGAAATATTAAGATTTGTGCAGTCGGTCAGTAGGGTGATGGACTTGAAATATTCGGCTGCTTGGTCGTAGAGTGTTGCGGCACGAAGATAATTGCCTTGGGATTTAGCTGCTTCCGCCTCTTCAGTGCATTTGATAGCAAGAGTATTGACATCATCACATTGGTCCGCATAGGTCGAGCTATTAAAAAATAGGATACTAAGGATGAAAATTGTGAATATTATATTTTCTCTCACTTCATCTTCCTTTTGATTAAATTTGATTTTTAGTTATCGTCTATTAATTTTAATATTAATAGGTTAGCGGAAGGCTGGGAGACCAGTTAAGCCATTTTGGATCTACTTGTGGGTTAAGTGGGAATGTGTCTTTGTTTATGGCGGATCGACCCATATGTTTATCATCAGGGGTGGCAACGCCCACGCCTCCTTTAAGTAAAGATTCCATTGATTCTGCACTTACCTGGAATTCGCTGAATAGTCCACCTGTTATTTGAATTCCGCTGGTTAACCAAAATTTGGAGCCAGAATGTATAATTTCAGCGAATTTTTTAGGGATATAGAGTTCGATTAATACCGATTGTCCTTGAGGAGCAAGGGAGTAGCCGGTTACCTCCCCAATTTGGACTTGTCGATAGTAAACCGGGCTGGAGGGACGTAGATGACCAAGTCGAGGTGCGACTAGAGTAATATGTAAACCTTGATCAGAGAGATGGGGGGTGCTTGAGAGTGATATGGTGAAGTTGGTTTTTATTTTTCCTTTTCCCGGTATGATCTCAAGGTAGGGTCCACTGACAAGGGTCTCTGGGTTTTCAATTGCAGTTATTCCCAGGCGTGGTTTGACCAGGTGAATAAGAGTATTTTCTCTGAAGAGATGGCGTGAGTCCTCGCGAACCACGGCTTGGCCGATGGTATGGTGAAATCCGGGTGCGAAGTCGGCCTTAATTATCTTCCCGATGGTAATGCCATGATATTTTATTTTCATTTTTTCGGTTATGGCGTCAACTTCTTCTGAGCTCAAGGTGATTTTGAGGGCGTCTTCAGCTTGTGCTTCTTGTAAGCCGGAATAAAGAGAGAATTGCTTGTTATCTGATATGTTGTGGTTAGTATTGTCCGGCGTTATAACGCCGATTCCGCCGTTTACCAGGGAGCGCAAAGAATCCATTTCTATCTCCACTCCGGTTATGGAGGCAGAAACTGAGAGTCCAGGTAGGTGATAGAAG
>Ga0224507_10000602_pt1 | contig 14083 bp, 13 predicted proteins | sample SF_Jan12_sed_USG_3_FD_170159 | JGI IMG/M metagenome (GOLD analysis project Ga0224507, IMG submission 170159) | Sediment microbial communities from San Francisco Bay, California, United States - SF_Jan12_sed_USGS_13 | ecosystem: Environmental > Aquatic > Marine > Sediment | place: USA...
AAATGATGTTTAAATCCGGGATACCCGGCACCGGCTTCAATCACCTGCTCCCATTCCGGCAGCTCCGGAATGTCCAATTCCAGGTCCGCAGATCGGGCCTGCGCGACCAGTTGGCCATCATCTACGACCCTAAGTTCATGGCGAATATCGCCTTCTATCTTCATCGAATGGTCCAGAGGCGGTGGCGCGCGCAAAGTCACCTCGACAGGGCCAGTAAAGCGCTTCGCAAGCAAGCCACACACATAGCCGCCATTACCCGATTCCGGGGGGCCACAGAACCGCTTTTGCACCGTAATAGTGTCCGACAAAAGGCTAATCTCCAATTTTGTTTGTAGCACGCTACGCTACCAGATCACTCTGCCGGCAACCATCGGCGATATCCCTGCGGTCCTTGCATATACCAATTACTGGGGTTTATGGCAGACTGAGCTTCGAGACAGGGTCTTGGCCGGAATGTATGCCGGCCATCCAGGGAGGGTCATAGAATTCGATCGCAGAAATATTATTTCATTTAATTTCTCAATATTAACCCTCACCCTATTGTTTTATATATGTTTCTAATCTCCGCAATGAGAAATTCAAAAACCCGGCACGAACTCAACCTGCAGAAAGATCGGGCAGAGATTGCGATGGCCGAGGCCACAAACTACGAACAATGGCTGGATGCGGCCATCTCCCATGACCAGGCATCAGGCATGGCTGGCTGGCGCGAGGTAGTTGAAGGCAAAAACTACGATAACGAACTGCTCGCATCACGTACCCGGCTGTTGAAGAAATTAATGAAGGCCCAGGACGTGCCTCGACTGGTGTTTTACCTGCGTGAGGAATTACATGGAAACCTGGCTAATATGGCCAACCCTGTGCTGTATATGCAGGCCAGGGCAGGCACAAAGAATCTGATTACGGACTACCTGAGCGAGGTAACCAGCGCTCTGTACTTCCTGTGCGATACGGAACTCAAAGGTTTCCCGCCCAGCAAGAAAGTCGAATTTTTCAAGCGCGCAGCACAAAGTTTTGGCCGCTCTGCCCTGATGCTTAGCGGTGGCGCCACCCTGGGCCTGTTCCACCTTGGAGTGATCAGGGAGCTTTGGGAACATCGCCTTTTGCCTCGGGTCATTACCGGCTCCAGCGCGGGTGCACTGGTGGCCGGAGTGGTGGGGACGCACACGGATCGCCAACTGGAGGCCATTTTTGAGCCTGGAAACATGGACCTCGAATGGGCCCAGGCCCTGGGTTTTGAATCCATGATCAAGGGCAAAGGAATTCTGGACGCAAAGCACCTGGCCAAGACGGTCAACAAGAACGTCAAAAGACTGACATTCCTTGAGGCCTACAAGCGTACCAATCGGATCATCAATATTTCGGTATCTCCAGCTGACCCCAATCAATTTCCCAGGTTGCTCAATTACCTGACCGCGCCAAACGTCTATGTACGCAGCGCCGTCATGGCTAGCACTGCGATACCCGGTTTGTTCCCACCGGTGCAGCTGAAAGCCAAGAGTTTCGAAGGCAAGACCGTGCCTCACATGAAACGCAGCCTCTGGATCGATGGCTCCGTGCATGGTGATGTGCCCAAGGGCCGGGTCAGCCGCATGCACAACGTCAACCATTACGTGGTGAGCCAGACCAATCCTCACATCGTGCCTTTTATAAAGGAAGAAGATCCTCGCAAGGGACTGCTGCCCTTCTTGCGTCAGTTAATGGTTTCAACACCTATGGTGCAGGTAGAGCACGCACTTGAATTGGCCCGGCGGCATTTTGATTTCGCCCCGCTAAATGCCCTGGTCAACAAGGCCCATGCGGTGGCAACCCAGACCTATAGCGGTGATGTGACGATCTTCCCGGATCGCCACCTCGGGGACTTGTTGAGGATTTTCTCCAATCCCAGTCCCGAAGACGTCCAGGAATTCATCATGGCGGGCAGGCGTGCAGCCTGGCCAAAAATTTCGCGGGTTCACAACACCACGATCATCAGCCAAACCTTCGATGAATGCCTGCAACGCTTGCAGAAGCGTTACCGCTATGTAAAACGCCGCGCCCCCCAGGCCAAGAAACGCGTCGCGAGTCGCAAGGGAAACCTGGACGCACAGGCTGATCAGGAATAGCCGCCAAATCAGGCCGCCATTCCCTGAAGCTCTCGATAAGCCTGGCGCGTATATCTCGCCAGCGCCGGGAGCTTGCGTAAGACACAGGGATCACATACCAGCCCGGCAAACAGTGTGCCGGCATAGCTGTGCACCGTGATGTTCAGGGCCAACGAAGGCATCAGGGTTGAAATCGGATAGGCCTCCAGCAAGCGGGCATTAGCCATGTACTGGATGTCCTGCTCGCCCCGCACATTGGAGATCAGCACATTGCCAAGAGGCGGTACGCTCGCTCCGAATCCCAGAGCCTCTGCAGCCAGCACACCGCCTGCCACCAGGCTGATATAGCCGTTCATTGATGCCTGCGAGATGCCATGGACCTCGCGCTTGGCATCCTCGGAGGCATCATGGATTGCCCGCAGGCGCTGACGCGGGTCAGCATCCGGCCCCGCCAATTGCACCAGTGCCAGGGTGACCCGATTGCCCTGCCAGTTCTGGGAGTCTTCACGCAGGGAGACCGGTACCTGGGCCACCAGGGGCTGCTGTGGCAGACCTCCGTATCGGGCCAGGTAGCGGGTCAGCGCCTGGTCGCAGATGGCCAATATCACGTCGTTCAGTGTGCAGCCGTTGTGCTTGCCAATCCGAATCAGGGTTTCCATCGGAAAGCGCAGCAAGGCAATCTCTCGATCGGGACCGAGGCGCGTATTCAGCGGTGTCCTGGGCGCACTAAATGGCGGAACCATTCCATTGCGACCCACCCCAAGCCATTTCAATCCTTGCCTGACCCCCATTTGCAAAATACCGGGGACGGGCGAAATCTGTTCCAGGGCTAAATCCAGCCCCCTCCGTGTACTCGCCAAGACAGCGCTACCCTGGCTTTCCCCATGATGAGACTGCCAGTAAGCCTGGACAGGCCACCTCCGCCTGCGTTTCGACAAGGGGCGGGTCAGCCAATGACGAATACTGTGTCCGTCTCCGTAGGCATGATGAATCTTAAAGAACACCGCGAAACGATTGTTCGAGAGCCCATCGATCAGGTGACACTCCCATAGCGGGGCCTCGGGAGACATTCGCACGCTATGCAATCGCCCTACCAAAGCCATCAAGCTTGAACGGGTACCCGGTTTCGGTAAATCGTGGCGATGGAGGTGATCGGATAGCGTGACGCAAGGAGCATCCCGCCAGCCAGGAAAACTGCCAAGGTGAAAGTCTGGAATCTGGCTAAAGGGTGGGTCGACAGCACTAGACAGCCAATGCTGGTAGAGCCGATCAAGAAAATCCGCTTCCATGCCAATTGGCTTACGGAATATCTGTAACCCGGCGACATGCTTGGGGCTGTCATCGGTCTCTGCAAGCAAGAACGCCAGGTCGATGACTGACATGCCTGTCATGAAAAACCCGACCTGATCTTACCCAACTATCATGCACCTTTGAGGCCAATTACACACCCTCGGTTATCCCCAATGCGCCTTCGGCAGTCAAATTGAGAGAATTCGTACTGAAGCAGGCGGAAAATACACTGTGACGAATACCGTTGAATTTCAACTGGCCCGCGAGCGGGTACAGGCATTAGTGGCACCCGGACTTCTTGAGCCCGGTGCCAGCCCGCGGCTGATTGAAACCCATATATCCTGGGTCGTCCTGGCAGGAGTTCACGCCTACAAGATCAAAAAACCGGTGAATTTCGGATTTCTCGATTTCTCCAGCCTTGCTGATCGCAAGCGTTTCTGCGACGAAGAGATCCGGCTCAACCGGCGCATGGCCCCCGACCTTTACCTTGATGTCGTCCCCATTACTGAAACCGATAGCGGCGTGGAAATTGGCGGCCAGGGGCCGATAGTGGAATACGCCGTTCGCATGAAACGTTTCAAACAATCCGCTCAGCTGGACAATCAGCTGGAAGCCGGACTCGTAACCCCTTCCGACATGATTGGCTTTGCACGCCGCCTGGCAACTTTCCACGAGCGTGCGGCAGTCGCACGTGGGGCCATGGCAAGACGACACCCGGAACAAGTGCACGGGGCTGTCATGGACAATATAGAAACTATTTTGCGTAGCCGCGTTCTGAGCTCTGAGCAACGCAAACAGGTGGAAAGCCTGGAGGGCTGGACACAGAAGCGCTTTGACGAACTCGAACCGAAGCTGGTCGTGCGAGCCAGGAACGGCCGGGTTCGGGAATGTCACGGTGACTTGCACCTTAGCAACCTGGTCAAGTTGGCAGATGGATCAGTTACAGCTTTTGACTGCATAGAATTTAGCGACGAACTTCGCTGGATCGACGTACTTAACGATACCGCCTTCCTGGTCATGGACCTGATGGAAAGGAATCGCCCAGACCTGGCCCACGGCTTCCTCAGCGCCTACCTGGAGCGCAGTGGCGACTACCAGGACCTGGACTTGTTACGCTTTTTCCTGGTCTATCGAAGCCTCGTCCGGGCCAAGGTTGCTCTGCTTATGGCGGCGATTCCGGGCGTGAGCAAAAGCGATCTGTCTCTCGCAAGAAAACGCTGCCAAAGCCACTTGGACCTGGCCCTCAAACTGTCAACCACAAGCCCGCCAAATCTGATATTGATGCGGGGCTACTCAGGTTCCGGAAAGAGCTGGATTAGTGAACGATTGGCGATGTATCTGCCCGCCATTCGAATGCGCTCAGACCTTGAGAGAAGGCGACTATTCGGAATTCCCAGGCTAGCGTTCACCCGCAGCGCTGTGAACGCAGGAATCTACACTCCCGAGGCCAGCGTTCAGACCTACAAAATGCTGGAGGCCAACGCCAGGAGCATGCTTCTGGCCGGATTTAACGTCATCGTTGACGCAAGCTTTCTGGATCGCGGCAGACGACAGATTTTCCAGGCCCTGGCCGAAGAACTTGGCATTGGCTACCTCGTACTTGACGTAAAGGCACCGGTGAGATTGCTACGCCACAGAATTGCCCGCCGCCAAGCCGAAGGCGGAGACCCTTCCGAAGCCAGCTTAAAGGTCCTTGAAGAACAAATGCGCGAGGCAAATGATCTTCCAAGGGAAGAGCTGCCGAATGTAATGGGGGTCACCAACAGTAATGACCTGGACGTGGACCTGCTTGCCGGCAGCATCCGTCAGCGCCTAAGGAAATACCCGCAAACGGGCTAACTCAGCTTCCCTGGTCCAGCTTTGACACAACGCTACTTACCTTATCGGCCATGGTTTGCGAGCGGTCACTACGTGTACCGAGCTTGACCGTGGTACTGATGCGCGGAGCGCCCATCTCGTGCACCCTTTCGTGGCAGCGGCGAAGCGCTTCGAAAACCTCATCCCACTCGCCTTCTACATTCGTGCCGTAGGCATGCAACTGATGCGACAGCCCGACCTGGGTGAAAATACGTTCGCACTCTGCCACGTATTCAGAAACAGAGGTTCCCACCCCTATGGGGATCACACAAATATCAGCAATTACTTTCACATTGCGCTCCAGGTCCATTGACCCGGCTGACTAACGGTATGACTCAACGGTAATGTCATCCAGGCGGTAGCCGGAAAAGGTTAGGGTATGAACGAACTTGGCAGAACTGAATCGGTATACCCAGATTTCGCGCTTGATTTCATCGTTTCCCGAAACCACTTCCCGATAATCGGGCTCGCCACACCTGTCAAGTATCTCAGCCTTGCCGTCACCCACTTTCACCAGGCGTGATCCGCAATGCATCTGGCTCGCCCCCCGGGCAACCGCGCAACACAGAAGCAGGCAAACAAAAACCGATGCCTTGGTGAAAAGCCGTGATGGGCCGACGATCAATCCGGATCCCACTCAATGGTGTCCCAGCGCTGGGGTTCCTCGTGTCGAGCACAGCGGCGGATGGCGTCTTCCAATCCGCGGGGATCCCATCCGACAATTTCGTCAGCTTTTGAACCGAGTTCATCCGGAACGCCCTCTCCCCCAAACGGGTGCACGGCAATAATCGGCTTCTTCAGCGCCAGGGCGGCACTGACCTGAAACTGCATCCAGGACGGGTCGGTCGCGAAAAGACTGGACAGCAGGATGACCACTTCCGATTTTTCCATCTGGCTACGTAGACTGCTGCGCATCGCTTCCTTGTCTGGACCAGGGTCGCCGTCTGGATCGCTACAGTTTTTGTAGAAAAAATTGCGTGCGCTCTCCAGATACTCAAAAACCCTCTGGTAATCGTCGTCGTTTTGCCAAACATGGCTGACGTAAATTCTGATCGGATTATCTTCTGACATTGCCTCTCACCCTTGCTGCTCGCCTCAGCACCGACTTTTATCCGAATATGGCCCAAGTCTACCGCAATGCAAAATCCCATGCCCAGCGCACCGAAGTGGCTATAATGAATTCATCGGACGATGAGTGCCAGCGTGGCGCCCTGCCGATAATCCTGTCAATCGCAATAGAAGCGGAAGATCATCGGATTATGCGCTTGCTACTTTGGAATATTCGCTACGCCTCCGGTCACGGCCCGCAGTTCCATTTCCCCATACCCGGAGCGGGCTATTTGCGCAGTAGCCGAATTAATCTCGGTAGAATCACCAGCTTTATCCAGTCCCATTCTCCAGATATCGTTGGGTTGATAGAGGTCGATACCGGTTCAATCCGTTCCGGTCTGGTCAACCAGGCAGAGGAAATTGCTAAATCCCTGGGCCATTTTTCGATTTACCAGTGCAAGTATGGTCATGAGTCCCTGAACCGGGGTATCCCGATAGTTCGCAAGCAGGCCAATGCCTTTCTCGCCGCCCCCAGTATCAAGGGCGAGCGCTTCCATTACTTTGACACTGGAATAAAACGCCTGACTATTGAACTGGAGCTGGATGAACTGTCGGTATTCCTGGTCCACCTGTCGCTGAAATACCGGCATCGGCATTACCAACTTCGAATGCTGCATGAATTGATCAAGAAATCCACCAAACCGGTAATCGTGGCCGGGGATTTCAATACCTTCTGGGGTGAGCACGAAATCTATCTGTTCATGGAGGCTGCAGGGCTGACCAGCGCCAACCGGACCGGCCTTCCGACCTACCCGGCACGGGCCCCTCGCAAGGAATTGGATTTTATACTTTTTGGCAAGGGTATCGAGGCGACCAATTTCGAAACCCCTCTGATCGAGTACTCTGATCACCTACCTCTTATCTGCGATTTTGAATTGACCGGAGTATGCGCACCGCGAATTTGAATTCGATTAGCGAAATTGCGACCGTCGCCGAGAGCCCATATTATTAACGACTAATGTTGCTCTGCATCAGAATATTGGCCGATACAGGGATCCAACGCCGGAATCAGACCACCTTAAGGAAAGCTCAATGAAAGACTCTACGACCGCTCGTCACTGGCAACTCAAACGGGATATCGATGGAATCAGCAGGCTCATCTTTGACAAGGAAGGTACCAGCACCAACGTACTTTCCGGCGAGGTCATGGAAGAACTAAACGATTTACTGGCCGAGATCGAGGCCGATCTGCCCCAGGGGCTGATCGTCATGTCGGGTAAGACCAACGGCTTTATCGCAGGCGCCGACATCAGCGAATTTCGGACGATAGACGACGAGCAAATGGCCAGAGAACTGGTTGCCCAGGGACAGAGCGTGATCAGGCGCCTCGGGGCGCTCAAATGCCCAACTGTGGCAGCCATCAACGGATTCGCCCTCGGCGGCGGACTCGAACTGGCCATGGTATGTGATTATCGCGTCATAATTGACAGCCCCAAGGCCGTGATCGGGTTACCCGAGGTCAAATTGGGCCTGCACCCGGGTTTTGGCGGCACGGTACGCATCGTAGACCTGGCAGGCCCCATCCAGGGCCTGCAGATTATGCTGACCGGGTCCATGACCCGTCCTGCCAAGGCCAGAGCCCTGGGACTGGTGGACAAGGTCGTCCATGAGGATGACCTGGAAGCCGAGGCCAGACGATTGGTACGCAAGGCGCCACCGGTTAAAAAGCCCGGTATTCGTAACAAGTTGTTAAGCCTTCCGCCAGTCAGGAATATGCTGGCCAAGAAGATGGTCCAGACCGTGTCCCGCAAGGCCAGACCCGAGCACTATCCTTCTCCTTACGCCATGATCGAACTGTGGCGGCGTTTTGGCGCGTCCAGTGAGGACACTCGCTGGCATGAGGAGGCCGTGAGCTTCGCTCGCATGCTGCTTACTGATACCTCTCGCAGCCTCGTAAAGGTGTTCTTCCTTCAAGACCGTATGAAGGCCCTGGGAGGCAGGAAGAAAGCCGCATTTAAGAAAGTCCACGTGGTTGGCGCGGGAGTGATGGGCGGAGATATCGCGGCCTGGTGCGCCCTGCGAGGCCTGCACGTGACGCTGCAGGACCGGGAGATGAAATACATCGACCCGGCCCTCAGGCGAGCCAACAAACTATTCTCGAAAAAAATTCGTGATCCGCTGCTCAGGAAAGCAGCCGTCGCGCGCCTGGTGGCAGACGTGGATGGCGCCGGGGTGGCAGATGCCGATGTCATCATTGAGGCCATCTTCGAGAATGCGGAAGCGAAAAAAGCCCTTTACGCGGACATGGAGCCCAGGATGAAGCCAGGTGCAATACTGGCTACCAACACCTCAAGTATTCCACTGGAGACGCTAAGAGGAGGCTTGAGCAAGCCCAACGGTCTGATTGGCCTGCACTTCTTCAACCCGGTCGCCATGATGCCCCTGGTAGAGGTCATTCATACCCATGACTCGGATCAAGAGGCCATCGACCTTGGACTGGCGTTCTGCAAGCGCATCGACAAGTTGCCCCTGCCCTGCCTCAGTGGACCGGGATTCCTGGTCAACCGGGTCTTGGGGCCGTACATGATGGAAGCGATGCTGGCTGCCGAGGAAGGCATCCCCCTGGCAATGATCGACAAGGCCGCCCTGGACTTCGGCATGCCCATGGGACCGATAGAGCTGGTGGATACGGTGGGTCTGGATGTGGCCTATAACGTGGGGCAGATTCTTAGCGAGGCCTTTGGCGTTCCGGTTCCCGACACCTTGAAAAAACTCGTTGGCGAGAAGCAACTAGGTAAGAAAACCGGCAAGGGATTCTACGAATACAAAAATGATAAGCCCCAGAAGCCGGCCATAGGCGAGGCAGCGATGCCAGAGGATTTGCCTGACAGGCTGGTGATGGCCATGGTGAATGAGTCTGTGGCCTGTATGCGCGAAAAGATTGTCAGCGATGGAGACATGGTGGATGCTGGCGTGATTTTCGGAACTGGATTTGCACCCTTCCGTGGTGGGCCGATCAACTACGCGCGTGCTCGCTCAGTTGAGGCAATCCGCGAACGCCTCGCGGAACTTGAGACCCGCCACGGGGATCGATTCAAAGCTGACCCGGGCTGGGACCAGCCTGAGCTTTGGACATAAGTCAGCGCGCTAGGCAAATCAAAGCCTTATGCTATTATGTCGCCAGTCATCGTGATGCCCGGGAAATCTCGGGCATCACCTCGATATAAAGCATTGCCCAGGATTTTTTCTTCGGAAAGTTACTGCTTTCGACAGCAGCCAAACGGATTTTATGGAAGACCAAACGGTAACTATTGAACTTTTGAAGACCCTCTCGCCCCTTGATGGGCTGAAGAAGGAGAATCTTCATGCGCTGGTGAAAAAAACCGCCGTTCGACAACTGCCGGCCGGGCGTTTCCTGTTTAAACAGGGAGACATGGAAAATCGCGCGATTTATCTGCTAACCGGGGAACTGGAAATAAGCCGGGACGGGACGGTCACCACAACGATAGGTGGAGACACTCCGGAAGCGAAAAACCCCGTCGCTCCAGGCCTGCCGCGGCAGGTGAGCGCCAGGACACTTACCGACGTTAACTACATTTCCATCGATAGTGACCTGCTGGACGTTATGCTGACCTGGGACCAAACCGGCAGCTATGAAGTCGGCGAATTGCGCAATGGCTCTGAACCGAATGAGCAAGATGACTGGATGACCACGCTTCTCCAGACCAAGGCCTTCCACAAGATTCCTCCCGCCAATATCCAGGCGATCTTCATGCGCATGCAGCAGATCAACTACAAGGCAGATGACCTGGTGATTCGACAAGGTGATGAGGGCGACTTCTTTTACGTGGTCACCAAGGGCAAGTGCGTGGTAACCCGTGAGACGCCGCTGAACAAGGAAGGCATCAAGTTAGCTGAACTTAAGGTTGGAGACACCTTTGGCGAAGAAGCGTTGATTTCCGATGCAAAGCGCAATGCCACGGTCACCATGCTCACCGATGGTTCGCTAATGCGCCTTGCCAAGGATGATTTCAAGACCCTCCTGAATGAACCTATGCTTCAGTGGGTAAACAAGGATGAGGCAGACAAGATCATCGCCAACGGTGGCGCTTGGCTGGATGTGCGTCTGCCAAGCGAATTCAATAACTACCACCTGCCGGGTGCGATCAATATCCCTCTGTATTTTATTCGCATGAAACTCACGACGCTGGATAGATCAAAGCGGTACGTGGTTGCTTGCGACACAGGCCGACGCAGTTCAGCAGGCGCCTATATCCTGTGCGAGCGTGGCTTCGATGCCTGTGTCCTGACCGGCGGATTCGAAATCGGGAACTCGGACAAGAATTAGAAGAGCATCTCGCTCCCGTAGCCTGAACCTCACATGGTGTGGGTAGGCTTGTCTCCACCCAGCGCACCGGCCAGGTAGTTCTCAATCTTTTTCTGCGTTTCGCCACGGTCTTGTGAGCTGAACTGCACGCCTATACCCGCGGTCCGTCTTCCCTGGGCGCCTTTCGGACTCACCCAAACGACTTTTCCGGCCACCGGTATTTTTTCTTCCTCTCCCATCAGGTTCAGCAGCATAAATACTTCGTCACCCAGTTTGTAGGCCGTGGTGGTGGGAATAAAGAGGCCACCGTTGCCGATAAACGGCATGTACGCAAGGTAGAGCGCGCTCTTGTCCTTGATGGTCAGCGTTAACAGTCCCGGCTTACTCATTTTCCTTCCTCAGTCTGCAATAGGTTGCACACGCTTCAATCCGTGTGCCCAGGGGATAAGCACAGCCTCCATCAGGCTTTGCTTGTTCACCGTGGTCTCTAGCAGGCGAAATGATCGATTAACATCATCCAAATACTTGAAAAACATCTTCAAGTCTATGTTTTGGATGAAACTTTTCAGGGCCTTAGCATCCGCCCCACCAGAAATTATGTCAAGACTGCCGAGGCTTCGCCCCCGAATCAAGTACCCAGCCCACACTTTCAGCCATTCGAGGCATAGTTGGGGATCCTTCCCGGCCCACTCCGAGGCAACGGCGGTGGGATCGCTACGCCCGGCAACAATCGCCCCGATTTGTTTCTCCAGGTCGATAATCCGCTTCGCAAAACCCGCCTTGTGCAGTTCCAGCGCCTTGACCGGCGCGCCCGAGGCAAACGCCAGCGCCGGGCCCCAATCGGCCTTGCCATGCTCTTTTTCCAGCCACTGAATCCCCAGGTCACGCCCAGGGGGCTTGATTTCCACTCTCTGGCAGCGGCTGAGGATGGTGGCCGGCAGTCGCGAAGGTCGGGCAGTCACCAGGATCAGCAAGGTCCCGTCGCTGGGTTCCTCCAGCGTCTTGAGCAAGCTGTTGGCGGAACTGGCGTTCATTAGATCAGCAGGATACACCAGGGCAACCTTCTCGTTACCCCGATAACTCTTCATGCCCAGGTGGGTGATCATGTCCCTGACCTGCTGAACCGCAATTCGGGTCTTACCCTCTTCCACGGTCAGGCGAACGAGATCCGGATGAGATGCGGCATTAATCAACTGGCAATTTCCACAACCACCACAAGCCAGTTCTCGGTCACTGGCCTGTTTGCAAAACACCCTGGCCACCAATGCCTCGGCAAGCTCTTGCTTACCCAACCCATCATGCCCGGTGATCAATAAGGCGTGAGGAAGCCTCTCGGAATTCAGAGACTTCATCAATGTTTCCCAGGTCTTTTCCTGCCAGGGATAAAGGGATTGGGTACTCATGCACCCTGCCCCGTCTGCCACTGGGCCCAAGCCTTCTCCAGCACCTCGACCAGGTCCGCCTGCACCTGTTCCAGGCTGCCACTGGCGTCAACAATCCTTACCCTGCCCGGATCTGCCTTGGCGCGGGCAAGATAGCCCTGTCTTACCCGGCGAAAGAACTCCACCGCTTCTAGTTCGAAACGATCCGCCTCGCCCCGGGCCCGGGCACGGCCCAGGCCAACCTCGACCGGGGCATCCAGCAACAACGTCAGGTGGGGCCTGAGATCACCCTGCACGGCCTCTTCCAACTCGGCAATTCGATCGGTGTCCATGCCTCTTCCTGCACCCTGGTAGGCGAAAGTGGCATCGGTGAACCGATCGCATAGTAACCACCGGCCCTGTTCCAGCGCGGGTCGGATACGATTTTCCAGGTGTACTGAACGGGCGGCGAACATCATCAGCAGTTCCGCCATCTCGGGCATGTTTTCGGTACGGGGCGACAACAGCAGATCACGAATTTGTTCGGCCAGCGGCGTTCCACCGGGCTCACGACTGGTTTCGACTTTCACACCCCTGGCTTCCAGCCACTGCTGGATAAACGCCATGTGAGTGGACTTCCCCACTCCCTCGATACCTTCTACCGTGATAAATCGGGCCTGCATGCTTTCTTTACCTTTGCTCGCGTCGCTTTTGCCTGAGTTTCTTCAGGTAGCGCGCAACTGCCTGGTTGTGTTCTTCCAGGGTTGCTGAGAAGTAATGGCTGCCGTCATCCTCGCCGGTAGCCACGAAATACAGGGCCCTGCCTTCTGCCGGTCTTGCTGCTGCCAACAATGCCTCGCGGCCAGGAATACAGATAGGCGTCGGCGGCAGACCCCTTCGCGTATAGGTATTGTATGGACCATCGCGCTCCAGGTCAGCCTTTCTCAGGTTGCCGTCAAACGACTGACCGATTCCGTAGATGACCGTGGGGTCGGTCTGCAGACGCATGCGCTTTTGAAGGCGTCGGGAAAACACGCCGGCAATCGTCGGCCGCTCCGAGGCAAGCGCAGTCTCTTTCTCAACCACCGATGCAAGTATTAACACCTGGTATGGATCCTCGAGGGGTAAATCCGGGTCCCTGGCGTTCCAGGCCTGGGTCAACTCGTCCTCCATCCGCTGCATTGCCAACGCAAGCACCTTACTCGCCGCAGTTCCCCTGGGCACATGGTAGGTATCGGGAAAGAACCTTCCCTCGGGGTGACTACCTGGAGCGCCCATCAAGCTCATCAACTCCTCCGCCTCCAGGCTGGAAACGTCGTCTGTCAGAACCTCTATCTGGGACAGTCGCTCAAGCATTTCCCAGTAGGTCCAACCTTCCACCAGGGTGACCGAATGTAGCAAGACCCGACCATCGACCATTTTTTGCAGGACGTCCCGGGGACTGTCAGTTTCCACGATCAGGTACTCACCCGCCTGGATCTGCGTCGCAAGCCCCTTGGCCCGAACATAAGCTTCGAACAGACCGGAAGAATCCACCACTTCGATCTGCTCCAGGTTTGCCGCAATACGCCGCACGCTACTGCCCGGCGTAACTTCCAGGCTCACCGGCGCAGTTCGGGACCCGGGAGAATTCATCATCGAATTCAGATACAGCCATCCCCCGCCCAGGGCGCTGGTCAGGCAGATCAACAGCACCACCACGAACCTCATGCCACGTCGCATTGGCGAACTCCCTGGGCGGCCAGGGCGGCAAGCAGACGCTTGCCACCGTCCATGCGGGGATAGTGATGTCCTTCCAGTTCCCTCACCGGCCATAATCCAATCAGCGCATTGGAGAAGTACATTTCGTCCGCGCCCAAGGCATCCTCCACTGCCAGGTCCCTTTCCTGCCAATCGAGACCAAGAGTGTGAGCAGCTTTTTGCACCTGTTCCCGCATCACCCCTTTTACGCCACAGCGCTCAATCAACGGAGTCAGCAAGCGAGAGCCGCGCAGCAAATAGAGGTTAGTCATGGTGCCGCATACCAGCCTTCCTTGGGTATCCAGCATCACGCCTTCCGCAATATCGGGATCAGTCCATTCCGCCCGCGCCAGGACCTGCTCCAGGCGATTCAA
>Ga0224507_10000604_pt1 | contig 14072 bp, 8 predicted proteins | sample SF_Jan12_sed_USG_3_FD_170159 | JGI IMG/M metagenome (GOLD analysis project Ga0224507, IMG submission 170159) | Sediment microbial communities from San Francisco Bay, California, United States - SF_Jan12_sed_USGS_13 | ecosystem: Environmental > Aquatic > Marine > Sediment | place: USA: California...
TGATTGTTTTTCTAAATAAAGGATTTTGATCGATACGCATCGTCGTATCCAGGGTTCAAAAAAACGTATATTGCTAAGGAGTACAAATCCTACCCGACATTTTTTACTGATATGCCGAAATTTTAGGCACTTTAGATCACTTCAAACTTTAGGCACTTTTGAAAAGTCTCTCGGTAACATTTCCATGGGTAAGGGATATGTCGAGTATCTAATTTACCTATTAGTTAAAACCCCCTTACGAGCATTTTGTAAAGCCGCAAAAATGGCAGATCATACATCCCTCTTCAAAACTTATCGTATGACCGCATTCTGGGCAGACTTCTCCAAGGAGGCTGTTTCCGTAGCTTTTTTTCTTGTAAGAACCGTCGTTCAAATATCGCTTTTCAAGGACCCTGCCGATGGCATCTGGTATAGACAAAACCAGGCCGCCTTCCTGGAAGACCGGATGTTCTCCACCGATACCTTTGAGTTGTTCGACAATTTTATCTACTTTTACGCCGGATCTTAAAGCAAGCGAAACGAGACGGCCGATGGCTTCGGTTTTGGCAGTGGTCGACCTTCCTGATTTTCCGATGGTTGCAAATACTTCAAAAGGCTGGCCCTGATATTCCGTTACCGTAACATAAAGCTGGCCCATACCGGTTTTCATTTTGGAGGTAAATCCCTCCAGCGTTTCCGGCCGATCTTTGACGATAGCAACCAGAGCATGAAGAGCCTTGTCCTTTCCTGAATAAGACAGAACCTGATTTTCCTTGCTCCCGTCCCGGTATATGGTAACGCCCTTACAACCCAATTCATGAGCCAGATTATAAATTTTTAGCACATCGTCTACTGTGGCATCACGGGCCAGATTGACCGTTTTTGAAACAGCGTTATCCGTGTATTTTTGAAAAGCAGCCTGCATACGGATATGCCATTCAGGAGATACATCATGGGCTGTGACAAAGGTTTTCCGAACATCTTCGGGTATTTCTTCAAGATGCTGAATGCCGCCTTCAACAGCAATTGCATCCATCAATTCCGTGCTATAAAAATCCCTTTCTTTTGCTATATTTTCAAAGTATGGATTCACTTCCAGCAATTTATCGTTATCCATAACATTTCTAACAAAACTCAAGGCAAACAACGGTTCAACGCCACTGGAACAGTCCGAAATGATGCTTAACGTGCCTGTGGGTGCGATGGTTGTCGTAGCGGCATTTCGATAGGTACACCCTTTTTTGTCTTTAAAAATGCTTTTATCAAAATTTGGGAAAACCCCCCTTTCCTCACCCAGATGGTTTGAGGCGGCATGAGACTCTTTTTGGATGAAACCCATCACCTCCTCTGCAACCTCAAGAGCTATTTCTGAGTTGTATGGAATTTTCAGTTGATATAGCAAATCGGCAAACCCCATGACGCCAAGGCCAATTTTGCGATTACCCTGAACCATCTTTTCAATTTCCGGAAGTGGGTATTTAGACATATCGATGGTATTGTCCAAAAATCGGACACTCTGCCAAACAATATCCTTTAATGCCTTAAAGTCGATCGCCGGTATTTTAGTATCATGGGTTACAAACTTGGCCAGATTGATGGATCCAAGATTACAGGATTCCATGGGAAGCAACGGCTGTTCCCCGCAAGGATTTGTACTTTCGATCTCCCCCAGCACAGGGGTCGGATTGTCTCTGTTCAACCGGTCTAAAAAAATGACGCCTGGATCCCCGTTTTCCCATGCCTGTTTCACGAGGGATTGATAGACCTCGGCGGCATTCAACTCTTTTTCCTTTTCCTTGCTATGAGGGTCGATAAGATCATAGTCGCTCTCTGCTTTGACAGCCTCCATGAATGCGTCCGTAACACCGACGGAGATGTTAAAATTGTTGAGTTCGTTATTGTTTTTTTTGCTGTAAATAAACTCCATGACATCCGGGTGGTCGACCCTCAAAATCGCCATATTGGCTCCCCTGCGAGTCCCTCCCTGTTTAACCTGCTCTGTTGCCGTGTTAAAGATTTTCATAAATGAAACCGGTCCGGAGGCGATACCGCCGGTTGTTCCGACCCTGCTGTCTTTTGGACGCAGTCGGGAAAAAGAAAAGCCGGTACCTCCGCCGGATTTGTGGATAATTGCGGCATTTCTCAAAGCATCAAAAATTCCCTCCATGCTGTCCTCTACAGGAAGTACAAAACAGGCTGCCAACTGGCCCAGTCTCCGTCCTGCATTCATAAGCGTGGGTGAATTGGGCAAAAATTTCAATTCGGTCATCATATTATAAAAAATGTCTTCCATCTTGTTTACATCCGCATCACTGTCATACTTCTTTTCCGCCTTAGCGATGTGCTTTGCCACCCGTCTGAACATCTTTTCCGGAGTCTCTATAATTTTTCCCTTGCTGTCTTTCTTTAGATACCTTCTTTTCAAAACATTTATTGCATTTTTCGAGAGATACAGTCCATTTTTTATAAATATGGATTTATCCAGCCGAATGGGCGACGTTTGAGTTAAGCCGTATTCCATCAACTTTGCCTGGATCATTTTATCGATAATCGGCAGAGTAATGGTATGATTTTCCATATTGGCGATCTCTTCTCTCAAAAATCGGCTGATGCTCATAGCCTGATCGGATTCAATCGGGTTGTCTTTGGCAAGGATATCTGAAAACAATTGATCGTCCCATTTGTAGGCGGTTAAATCGAAATGCCCCTCATCTGTAATTAAGATTTTACCCTTTGAACCCATCGCCATTCTCCTGTATAGTAATAATCATTCGGTTTTTCAATTTATCTTTAGTCAATAACACGGGTGTTAAATTATAACAAGTTCAGACCTGGCCATTAAAGATCAATTCATTGAGGATACGTCAAACTTTATGTTTCAAGAAGTGGAACCTCATTCTGTTTGAATGAAGTTGCTAAGGACCATGCCATTTAAAGAGAAGATTCTGTACAGAAAAACAAAAACAAACCTGTTAAAGCGCATAAAATTCTGTGAACAGGTCTGTTGAAAACTTCCAGAATCACATTTTGCATACTATATATAGTATGTCAAGAGAAAAAAAGCCCAATATCTGCACATTATTCACCCAAAACTGTCTAAGGTGCTGATAGCTTTAAAAAGAGCGATTTGGAAATTATTACAGGTAAAATAAAAATGCCGATTAAAATCATTTTATGGACACTCTTATCCTACCTGGTTTATTGTGGTTTTCTTTTTCTAATGCAGCGGCAGATCCTTTTTCCCCGCTATCTTATCGACACCACATATAGAAGTGAAGATCCACCATTTATGGAAACGATATGGATAAAAACAAGTTTCGGTAAAACCGAAGCCTGGTTTCTTCCGCCGGATCCGATGAATAAAGCAGAACCATCACCGGCGGTCATTTTTGCCCATGGAAACGGAGAGCTCATTGATTTCTGGCCGGATGAACTCAAAAGGTTTAATCATTTCGGAATCGGAGTGATGCTTTTGGAATATCCGGGCTACGGGCGTTCTGAAGGAAAACCTTCTCAAAAAAGTATCACAGAAACATTTAACACTGCTTACAATATTCTCATTGAACACAAAAATGTGGACCCGGCCAAGATTATTTTGTTCGGACGTTCCTTAGGCGGTGGTGCGGTGTGCACGCTTGCCGCCGAGCGACCCTCTGCAGCACTCATCCTCATGTCGACGTTTACCAGCGCACGCTCATTTGCAAAAAAATATTTTGCTCCCGGTTTTCTTGTCCGGGACCCGTTTAATAATCTCGCTGTTGTCCGCAACTATCCGAAACCGGTTCTTGTGTTCCACGGCAAGTTCGATGAAGTCATTCCCTATTCCCATGGCATGGCACTTTACAAGTCGGCACCTCATGCCACAATGATCACCTATGAAAGCGGGCACAACGATTGTCCTCCAGATTGGGAGATGTTCTGGAGAGATCTCGAGACGTTTCTGAATGCATCCGGGATCATTAAAAAAATGGGGTCATCTCCCGATTAGTTGTAGTTAGGGTGAAATAAGTGGGTCATCTCTATTGAGTAGGTTTGATCCCAAAGGGTACAAGGATTCAAGGGTTCAAGTGATTGGAGAAAAACCAAAATATTAAATAGGAGACAAATCCTATCTGGAAACCATGGCCCGCATCATGTCCCCGGCATTTTCAGCATGATCTGCGATGGAGCCGATGATTTCAGCCAGTCTGACCATATGAAAGACAGTGACGGCATCGATATCCATATTCAGCACTTTTTGTTTCACCAGGTCTTCGGCTTTGTCGGCTTCATGTTCCTGCTGGCGAAGTGTACGAATAATATTTTTGATGATCACCCGCTGGTCTTCGGAGTAACTTTTAAAGTATTTTCTGGCTTCAGCAACCATATTGCTGAGTTCTTCGATGGAGTCCATAACGGCATCCGTAAGAATAACAAACTCTTTTTCAAGCTCGGCGGGAATCCCCGGTTCACTTCTGAAAGAAATCCAGTCAAGGGCATCTTCTACAGCATCAATCACCTGGTCCTGTTCCCGCAAATATCTGAACAGCAGAAAATTATAGACCGGCATCATGGTCCCTTTGGGTAGATGACCGCGGATACGGCGCTTGATGACATCGGCTTCGGTTTCCAGCTGAATCACTTCCTGTCTGAATTCTTCAAATGTCTTGCATTTTTCCGCAAGATGACACTCGATGGCCTGCTGAAATGCCCAGGCACACTCTTTAACCTTTTCAGCATGTTCCTGTAGGCCTTCAAAAGGTGATGTCATGAACATTGAAAAAAATGGGATGCGCATTGCCGGCTCCTTTTAAAAAATGAATTGAAGTATTTTAAAAATGATCATACTGGTCAACGCTGCCGCGGGTACAGTTAACACCCAGTATACCATAATTTTAAACACAATGCCAAAGTTAATGGCTTCCATTCCACGGGCAAGGCCAACCCCCAGCACACCGCCCACTGCGGCATGGGTTGTCGATACCGGTAAACCCATTTTTGAAGCCACAAGAACTGTTGTCGCCGTTGCAAATTCAACCGAAAAACCACGTGTATTGCTGAGTGTGGTAATCTTTTCTCCCATGGTTTCCATAACGCGGTGGCCAGCCATGGCAATACCGCAGGCAATCCCGATACCGCCGAAAAACAAAAGGAAAACAGGCACCGGGACTTTGCCCCCAACGCTCCCGGTTTTAACCAGAAAATAAATCACCGCCAGAGGACCGATAGAATTGGCCACATCATTGGCCCCCTGTGCCAGGGCAACATAGCAAGCGGTTCCTATTTGAATTTTTTTAAAGACACCCTCTGCACCTAATTCTCTGTTTTTTACATAGCGTTTCAAAGCAACGGATGCTGCAAATCCAAGAAATACCGACAGTAATACAGCCATTGTCAGTGCTGCCTGGGACCCCAGGGCCAATCTTTTCCCAAGGGGCGTCTTGAACAGAAACGATAATACAACCACAAAAAACGTGATACCAACAAATAAAGGAGAGAATTTAAGTGCTTGGACAAAATTATCTTTTTTGGAGAGAATCAATCGTACGATAATTTTAAAAATAATAAAGGCGATAGCGATGCTAAAGAGGGGCGAAATGATCCAACTCAATACAACAGCAAGGAGCTTTCCCAAATTAATGACGGAAAATCCACCGGCCATAATTCCAAAACCGATCATGGCGCCAACGATGGAATGGGTTGTGGAGACGGGCAACGATTTCCAGGTGGCAAAACTGACCCACAAAGCTGCGGCAACAAGGGCTGAAAGGGCGCCGATAAGAGCCACATGAGGATCGGTCATAATTTCAGTCGATACAATCCCTTTACGAATGGTGTTGGTCACGTGAGATCCAATGAATACAGCACCGACAACGTTTAATATCCCTGCGAGAAATATGGCCTGGCGAATTGTGATTGCTTTCGCAGCCACAGATGAAGCCATGGAATTGGCCACATCGTTGGCGCCGATGTTCCATGCCATGTAAAAACCGAAAATATATCCTAAAATGAGAACAATATAGGGTTGAGTCATTATAATTAAACGTCTTGGTATTTTTATAACTTTATGAAATCAAATATTTCTTAACGGCAACCTGTTTGTGCCATCTGAATGGAAGAATGGAAAACCGGAATGCTGGAATATTGGGGAAAAGAGCAGAAAATAAACCCTATAAATTGTAACAACTCCTTCAAACCCATCATTCCATTGCTCCATTATCCCAATTGGTACGAAGTCTCTAATTTCTATTATGTAGTTATGATAAATAAAGCCGACCTTAAATTCGGAAAGATAATGATGTTAGGCGGGCACATATCATGCTGTAGAATTTGAATCAATTAAAAATATAACGGTTGGGTGGAATCTATGCTTGAAACGCTCAGTTTCGGCAAAATATCGTCGGGAATGTTGTCTATAAAACGGCAGGGACGGTTTAAAACCATTCTGGACATTCGGTCATAAATTTGGGCCGGGTATGTAAAAAAAAGGTTTTCCTTAGCCCTTGTTGCCGCAACATAGATCAGTCTCAACTCTTCTTCAAGCTCTGTTTCATCGTGAAGAGCATGTATCGACGGAAACCGGCCGTCAAGGGCCCATATAATAAAAACCGTATGCCATTCAAGACCTTTGGCGGAATGTACGGTTGACAGAATGAGCCGGTCATCAGCCGGATCACCATTTAATAACGTGTCATTTAAACTCGTATTCGGAGGCTCCAGGGCCATGTCGGTCAAGAACGGTTCAAGATTAGGATACCGCTCCATAATGTTTACCAGATGTTCAAGATCTCTTGTCCGTTTTGGGTGATCATCGTATTTCTTTTTTAATATCGGCAGGTAATATTTTACAACGGCTTCACCCATTTGGGCAACAGTCATGGGTCTGGACTTCATATCAGAAAAGAGGTGTTTGAGTTTATCCAAACCTCTGGATCGGCCGGCTTTAAGTTTAGTTTTAACAAATCCTGTATATTCGGATTTTTCAGCCAAAATCGTTTCATAAATGTTCAGTGCGGTTTTGGGGCCGATATTGTCCAAAAGGAGAAGAATTCTGTACCAGCTTATCCTGTCATACGGATTGAAAAGGGCTTTGAGATGGCCTAAAACATCCTTAATATGTGCAGATTCAACAAACTTAAACCCCCCCACTTTAACAAAGGGAATCCCTTCTCTGGCAAGTTCAATTTCAAGATCAAAAGAATGAAAACTTGCTCGAAAAAGCACTGCGATCTGGTTCAAAGGCACACCGCTGTCATGAAGTTTTTGTATCTTTTCTGCAACGAATCGCGACTGGCTGTTTTCACTTTTTGCCTTTATCAGCAATGGCAAGGCCCCTCCGGGTTTTTGCGTAAAAAGAACTTTTGAATATTTCCGTGTCGCTCGCTCAATAATAACATTGGTAAGTTTTAAAATAGGTTCAACACTGCGATAGTTTTCTTCCAACTGGATGGTTCGGGCCTTTGGAAATATTTCAGAAAATCGCATGATATTTTCAAAATTCGCGCCCCGGAATGCATAAATGCTTTGTGAATCATCACCCACCACCATAACATTTTCATGGGTGCCGGCGAGAAGATAAATAATTTCCGCCTGAATCTTGTTGGTATCCTGATATTCATCAACCATTAAAAATTGGTAAGTTTTACAGATGTTGTCGCGAACATCGTTGTTTTTTTTCAAAAGCATTTCCAAATATATCAAAAGATCATCATAATCCATAAAATTATGCTCGGCTTTTTGTCTTTGATACGCCTTTGACATTTCATGGATTGCTTCAAGATGACGCATAAATTGCGGATAGTCGTTTAGAACGATATCTTCGACAGGCATATCTTTGTTGACAGCCCGGCTAAAGATATTGGCCAGTGTTTGCTTTCTCGGAAGGGAACCGGATTTTGACACTCCAGTCATTTTTTTTCTCATCATGCTGATGAGATCTTCAGAATCTGCTCGATCAATGATTGAGAAACCGTTCTCAAATCCGATTTTGTGAGCATATTTTCGCAAAATAGCATAAGCGAATGAATGAAATGTTCCGCCGGCAACACCTTTGCATCTGTCATCGAGCAGTTGTGTAGCTCTTCTCAACATCTCCTGGGAAGCTTTACGCGTAAAGGTTAGTAGAAGTATAGAACCCGGTAAAACACCTTCTTCTACAAGACGTGCAACCCGATATGTAAGCGTTCTTGTCTTCCCGCTTCCAGCACCTGCGATGACAAGAAGAGGCCCTTCTGTAAAGTTGACGGCTTCTAATTGAGAAGGATTAAGTTCTTTTTTATACAAAATTCGGCAATTCATTGATAGATAAGCAGATAACGTCTTTCAGGCCTAAGCTGACCGATTTTTGGGGAAGAGATAGCCGAGAGCTTGATGCAGCAAGGTTTGCGAAAATCGCCCCGAAAAAACATCGACATCCTCGACAGGCATACCCGTGGATATGTCGAAAATTTTCGCGAACCCTTGATGCGCAAGAGATCGGTGCAGATCAAGTCAAAAATAGCTCAATTTAGGTCAAAGTAAAAGCTGTACGTTTGTCTTTTTATAACACCTTGGGCATTGATCAAGAAGTGTTATCTTCCAAAAGATAAATCTACTTGTCAACAATAGAAATGATTTTATATTCCTTAATCCTCCATAAAAATTGACGAGAATCTTTATAATCCTTGATTGAAAGGAGTTGAAACAACATCATAGCCTCATACATTTAACCCAAATGGCAACTCGGGTGATGTTCGTTTTTTCTCATCAATTTTCACACCAAAGTACGAGTCGAAGGTTTTCATTACTTACGGTATGACGCGTGCGGCGTCTGCGTTATTAAGGACTCGCAATAGCAGACTATGGCTTCGGCCTTAAGTGCCTTGTTGGAGCGAAGCCGAAATCCGGCTATCGGGGCACTTGAAAACCTCCGACTCGTGTAAGATTCAGAAAATTATTTAACAGATGTTGTTGACTTTTAAAAAAAATATATATAGTAATTTTAAAAGTATTTGCAACTTTGTGAAACCACATCATCCAAGGAGGAAAATCAAATGAAGAAGATAAAGGCTCAATTGAAGACATTATCCAAATCCCTGGCCGCGATCTCCAAACAGGTAGAGAAGATTACCAATCAGGTTGATAAGCTTACGGCTCCCAAAAAAGCTGTGCCTGCCAAGAAGACGGTTGCGAAGAAGAAAGTTGCAAAGAAGAAAATTGCCAAAAAGGCCGCGGCAAAGAAGGCAGCGCCTGCCAAACAGGCAACAATGCTGGATGCCGTATTTGATGTTATCAAACGAACCAAAAAAGGTGTGACTGTTGCACAGCTAAGAGAAAAAACCAAACTGGACTCCAGACAGCTCAGCAATGCGCTTTATAAGCTCACAAAAAAAGGTACAATACAAACAAAGTCTCGTGGTCTTTATGTGAAAAAATAACTTTATTAAAGGTTCACTTGCTGGGCAGTAAAGATGAAATCGGTTTACAGACTGCCAAAACGTCACGAACAAAGTCTCCTGTGTGTCCGATGCAAAGGATCAGACAAACGGGAGACTTTGTATATTCTTTATACCTGAACCTTTCACGAGCCGAAGCCTTTCATATGAGCGGTTCAGGTTATAACATCAGCTCTCCTTTTAAACATCAACTTAGAAAAATTCCCCTCCGGTATTGTCATTTTAAAGATCTGTTTTATATTTCCCGATAAGATCATGTTACGATATTAAAAAACAAATTGACCTCAAAAGATCTTCAGGTATGATTAAATTTTTGACCGGAAGCTGTCTGAGTGGATTAGGGATCGTTTTGAACGAACCATCTGAGATTTAACGTTTTGGATGGAACCCTTTGGTAAAGTAAAGATCTTTATGAATAGCCCCGGCAGGTTCTTTCATTACGAGCCCTTGTTCACGAGTTCTTTCAGCAAAAATTTAATCATACCTGAAGCGGAAATTCCTTCAAAAGGCTGAGGTGTCATAAAATACAAAAGTTCGTTGTTTGTTATAGCATTTCTCAAAAATAACATCGGGTTTATAAATCTTAAAGAAACCGGCTGAGCGTTTTTACTCAATCGGCTTATTGTATTGGAGTATTACCATGTTAAAAAAGCGTATTGACTTTTTTTCGGTAAAGTTTTCATTCAGTGTTTTTATTATTGCTGCTTTACTGGTTTGTTTTGCTATCAATAAAAGCATTGCATCCGACAATCCAGCCAAACATCTTTCCAAAGCAAATCAAGTTGTTGAACATAACAGTTCTTTAGATCTATGGTCCTTTAAGAAGGGGGACCTTCATCCTGATCCGGACCTTGTGTTTAAAAAATTATCCAATGGTTTTGCATATATATTATTGAAAAATCAACATCCGAAAGACCGGGTGAGTATGCATCTTTATATTCAGGCAGGTTCAATGCATGAATCTGACAGTCAACAAGGTTTGGCGCATTTTTTAGAGCATATGCTGTTTAACGGCTCAACACATTTCAAGCCTGCGGAACTGGTAAAATTTTTTCAGAGTATCGGAATGCAGTTTGGGGCGGACGCAAATGCCCATACCGGGTTTAATGAAACTGTCTATGACATTCTTTTACCTGAAGGAAACAAGGAAAACCTGGTAAAGGGTCTGGTTGTAATGAAAGATTTTGCCGAAGGCGCCCTTTTGCTGCCATCTGAAATCGAAAGAGAACGACGCGTCGTTCTATCTGAAAAACGGACTCGGGATTCAGCATCCTATCGAACATATATCAAAAAACTCAAATTTGAATTCCCAGATGCCATAATATCAAAAAGACTTCCTATCGGTCGGGAAGAAATACTAAAAAAGGCTGACCAAGAGCAATTTAAAGCGTTTTATGACACCTGGTATCGACCGGACAATATGATCCTTGTTTTGGTTGGAGATTTTGAATCAGAATTGGCGGGAATGCTTATAGAAGATAAATTTTCTACAATAATCCCCCGTGCCCCTCCCGGAAAAATTCCAGACCTCGGGGATATAGCACATAAAGGTATAAAACCTTTCTACCACTTTGAAAAAGAATCAGGAAATACGACAGTAAGCATTGAAATCTTAGAAAAGATTTTATCCATGCCCGATTCATACGATTTTCGACAAAAAGAATTGATTGAGAATATTGCCAACCGAATGGTAAAGTATCGACTCGACACACTCATACAAAAACCCGGAACCCCTTTCACATCAGCATCCATAAGCTCTGGGATTTTCCTGCGTCAGGTCAAATACGCAGATATCACAGCAGATTGCAATCCGGAAAACTGGGAGAAATCGCTTTCACTCATCGAACAAACCTTAAGGCAGGCATTGATATTCGGTTTCACAACATCGGAACTGGCACGGGTAAAAAAGGATCTTCTTTCCGAATTGGATGACGCGGTCAAAAAGGCATCTACACGCGATAGCAAAAAGCTGGCACGCGAGATCATTTGGGGCCTGAACTCGAATCGTGTGTTCATGTCGCCACAACAGGAAAAAGAACTGTATACTCCGATAATCAACTCCGTGACATTAAAAAATGTCCACGATGCCTTCAAAGATATTTGGGCTCCCGAACACCGGCTTTTGGTTGTCTCCGGCAACGCAAAACTGACAGATAAAAATCCCGAAACGAAAATATTGAACACCTACCATAAAGGTATGCAAACCGCCGTATCAAGACCGGCTGAGGGGAAATCGGTTGTTTTTCCATATCTTCTTGAACCTAAAAAAGAAGGCCGAATAACACAGACAAAAAAGATGCCTGATCTTGAAATTATCCAGGTGGATTTTAGAAACGGTGTCCGCCTGAACCTGAAAAAAACCGACTTTCAGGCCAACCAAATATTGATTAATCTTTCCTTTGGACAGGGCAAATCCTGTGAGCCTTTAAACAAACCGGGGCTGGCTTTGTTAACCGAAAACGTCATCGATGAAAGCGGTCTCGGCACCCTCACAAAAGACGAACTTAAATGGGCCATGGCCGGAAAAAATACCCACGTTACTTTTAGTATTGACGAAGATCGCTTTTTATTACAAGGAGAAACCGTTTCCAATGAGGTTTCTCTGCTGTTTCAACTTCTTTACGCCCATATTATGGATCCCGGCTTTAGAAAAGATGCTTATGAACTCTCTTTGAAGCGATTCAGGCAAAAATACATAGAACTTTCCAGATCAATCAACGGAGCAATGGCACTTTCCGGCAGTCGTTTTCTTGCCGGAGGAGACCCTCGATTCGGTCTTCCCGATGATAAAACATTCAATAAATTGACTCTTGATGATATTAAATCATGGATCAGTCCATTCATTGGAAATAATGACATTGAAGTCTCGGTTGTCGGCGATGTTGATATCGATTCAATCATCCAATTAACCGCCCGATATTTTGGGAGCCTCACGTTGCATCCTACCGTCAACACACAAAAGGAATTAAAGCTGCCCGTTTTTCCCGTTGGTCAATCTCAAACCCTATCTGTTCAGACAAAAATTTCAAAAGGACTCATAATCCTTGCTTATCCGACGGAAGACATTTGGAATATCAATCGGACGCGTCGTTTGTCTATTTTGTCGGATATTATCTCGGACAGGTTTCGCGAGCAGATACGAGAAAAGCTGGGATCCGCATATTCCACCTTTGCATTTAACAGGCCGAGCAAGGCCTACCCGGGATATGGCGTCCTTCAGGCGATGGCCTACATTGATCCTAACGAGTCGGACATTGTCATAAAAGAGATAAAGAAAATCGTATCAAATCTTGCAAAAGACGGGGTCACACAGGATGAACTGAGCCGAGCCAAAGAACCGACATTGACCAGCATAAAAGACATGTTTCGAAAAAACAATTACTGGCTCGACACGGTTCTTACAGGCTCCAAAATATATCCTCAAAAGATAGACTGGAGCCGGACAATATTGAAGGATTATGCTTCTATTACAAAGGAAGGGGTGTCAAATATTGCGAAAAAATATCTGGTTAACGACAAGGCTGCAACAATTATTATAAAACCGAAATAGGAAGCAAATTGTTGCTCAGTTTTACAAACTCTTCCACGGTAAGCGTCTCAGCTCGACGAATGGGATCGATACCCGACTTCTCAAGTACGCCCTTTGCTGTAATGGGGTCAATGTTGAGTTCACTTGCAGCCAGTGCGTTCTTCAGGGTTTTTCGTCTGTTCCCGAAACCCGCTTTTATCACTTTAAAAAGAAATGGTTCATCAGAAGCCTTATGGTCGATTTCTTTTTTAAATTTCAATTCCAGGATTTGAGAGTCGACTTTTGGTTTTGGGAAAAAAAGAGAGGCTTTCGCATCGACCAGCTTCTTGATATCCGAACAATAACGCAACATGACTGTAAGCCGCCCGTAATCCTTGCATCCGGTCTCTGCCGTGATGCGCTGCGCAAGCTCTTTTTGAAACATGAGAACCGCCCGACTGATACCCTCTCTTGACCGAATCAGCTGAACAAGAATTTGAGAAGAAATATTATAAGGAAGATTGCCCATGACCACTATTTTCCCACCCATGTCTTCTACCAGCGCTGTTATATCGACGGATAATATGTCTTCTTCAATAATGGAAATATTGGTAAGACCGCTGACGAGAATCTCCATATTTAAGATAGGGATGATTTGGCGATCTTTTTCAACCGCAAAAACCTTTTTGGCTCTGCGAGCCAGAGGAATGGTCAGCGCACCCAACCCTGCTCCGATTTCGAGAATAATATCCTCAGATGATATTCCGGCACGTTTTACAATCATCTCAGTAAAAGCCGGATTGACGATAAAATTCTGCCCCAGTTGTTTCTTGGGGTGAATGTTATGTGCAGCAAGCAGTATTTTTGGTGAAGTCATTGTGTGACTCGAAAAAATGGACTGAAACCTATTCTTTTGATGCCCTGCGTAATCGTATGATCGTAATAATTTTGCGGGTGATGAAATATGACGTAATGCCGGGCAAAATCCCCAGTATGACACCGCCAGCGATCATGGCAATTGTAACATCCATCCCCAGATCTAAAAGTTCTAGAATCGACTCGTATTTTACATTAAACGGCGCCGGATTTCCGAGAAGATACATTCCCGCCTTATAACTTCCCCAATAGAAAATCGGAGCGGTGATGGGGTTGCAAAACCAACTCCCAGTGCC
>Ga0224507_10000606_pt1 | contig 14062 bp, 16 predicted proteins | sample SF_Jan12_sed_USG_3_FD_170159 | JGI IMG/M metagenome (GOLD analysis project Ga0224507, IMG submission 170159) | Sediment microbial communities from San Francisco Bay, California, United States - SF_Jan12_sed_USGS_13 | ecosystem: Environmental > Aquatic > Marine > Sediment | place: USA...
CAAGCTGCTTGAGCTGGTCACGCATGTAATCGATATTTTCATAGGTCCACTTGGCAGGTGGCACATTGTTCTTAATCGCCGCATTTTCAGCGGGCAGACCAAAGGCGTCCCAACCCATGGGCTGCATCACATTTTTACCCAACATACGCTGGTAACGGCTAATCACATCGCCAATGGTGTAGTTGCGCACATGCCCCATATGCAAGCGCCCAGAGGGATAGGGAAACATCGAGAGGCAGTAGAATTTTTCTTGCTCACTCTCATCAACCGCTCTAAATGATTGATTGTTATCCCAAAATTGCTGAGCTTGCTGCTCAATTTGAGCGGAATTGTAGTGTTCGTCCAGTGCCATGAAGCTGCCTTAAATTCGATGAAATAGATGAGAGGTAATAAGGTGTGAAGGATACCGTAGCCACCCTCTTTTTTACAGAGGCAGACTATATCTCTCAATACTTGGAAAACGCGCCAATATGAGCCACACTGAGGCTATAAATGGGCTAACGATTAGGAAGAGCAGTCATGACCGATTCAAACGACGACAACCGCCTCGCATCCGGCTACCAGAAGCTGATGGAATTTCTCCACGAAACCCCTCAAATTGACCACGCCTTGGAACGCCTCTCCGAGTGGGAAGAGCTGACCCGCGAAGAGGCCGTCAAAGTCGGCGACTATCTCAAGCGCGATATACAGGATGCCGCCAGCTTTATTAACGAAAATGGCAAGGAGCTTAAAGACTGGCTCAAGTTTGACCTTGATCTGGTTGAAGGCACCATTGGTGACACCTTCGCCAAAATGGTCGATGAGACCCGCGAAACACTCAAGGAGTTTGAGCACGAGGCCTCACGCGTTGGCGAGTGGCATACCGGCGAAATCGTCGGAATTGGCACCTTCGAATGTAAAGGGTGTGGCGAAGTCATCCATTTCCACAAACCGGGGCGTATCCCCCCCTGCCCTAAATGTCGCGGTACTAAATATCGCAGACTAACAACCAAAGAGAGTTAATAAACTCTATCAACAGCTAAACACGACCAAGGAATTACAACGCTATGGCTGAAAAGCACTTTAACTGGAACAGTTTTTTTATCCGTCTGGGGTTTGCACTGATACTCGTCTATGCAACCTACAACCCTAGTGGCTATAGTTTTTTCCACTGGGCCAAAGAGGCGCTCTTTGGTGATGCGGTAGAGATTACCCCGCCCCTTGCACTAACGGGCGTTGTCCTGCTCATCGGCTGGGCGATCTATATTCGTGCAACGCTGCGTTCGCTCGGCGTTATCGGTCTGGCTCTAGCACTGGCCTTCTTCGGCACATTGATCTGGTGGATGGTCAGCATCGGCCTTTTGGGAATCGATAGCGTCTCCATATTTGCCTATGTCATTCTCTTCATCCTGGCTGCAATCCTGGCAACGGGCATGTCCTGGTCACATATTCGTCGGAGAATGTCGGGGCAAGCTGATGTGGATGAGGTGGATGAATAGAGATCTACCACTAACAACCTCAACACCCTAAGACACAGTCCAAATTTGACATACCAAATAAGATATCTATACTAAATTTAGTATGTGGATAATCTATGAGCACAGGAAGGTAATTAAGCAGCTCGATTCACTGCCTATGGATATCCTTAAAAGATATGAAAAGTGGAAAGATATTGTCACGATAACGGGGCCTGATGGTCTAAAACAGATTAAAGGCTTTAATGATGAGGCGTTGCGTGGTGAGTGGAAAGGGTACCGCTCCTCTCGGTTAAATATTCAATATCGGGTTGTCTATAAAATTGAAAATGAGTCTCTGTTCGTAAAGGTTGTCAAAGTAACCGCACACGATTATCGGAAAAAGTAAAATGAAAGATTATCAAAAGTCCAAAAAGAGAGTCGATGTATCGGTTGGCGAATCTATTCGAATTCTGCGCGAACTCCAGGAGCTAAGTCAGAATCGACTTGCGGAATTAACGGGCATCCCCCAATCAACCATCTCAGCGATTGAAAACGATAGAATTAATCTGGGGGTTGAGCGCGCAAAGATATTAGCACGTGCCCTGAAGTGCCATCCCGCTGTGCTTGTTTTTCCCGGTTGGGAGATTCAACACGAGAATGCTGCATAAATTTATAAAGCTAAACTGAAACATTAGATGCCGAATCAAGGAATGATCTATGTAGGGTGCAATGCCCTTCGGTTATTACACCCTACGAGCTAACAAGGCAACCCATGAAAGCAGTTGTATGCACTAAATACGGGCCCCCTGAGGTTCTTCAGCTCAGAGAGATGGAAAAACCTATACCCAAAGATAATGAAGTGCTGATAAAGATACATGCAACAACCTGTCATGTAGGGGATGTAAAAATCAGAAGTTTTAATGTTCCTTTCTGGCAAATGATCCCCTTTAGAATATATTTGGGCATTATGAAACCTAAAAGAAGCATATTAGGAATGGAGCTAGCCGGGGAGGTTGAAATAGTAGGCAAAGACGTAAGGCGATTTAAAAAAGGCGATCAGGTTTTTGCGTCCGCCGGTTTTGTCTTTGGAGCTTATGCCGAGTATATATGTCTGCCAGTGGATGCTAAAGATGTAAGACAAGGGCTTGTGGCAATGAAACCACTCAACATGACTTATGAAGAAGCCGCTGCGGGTACTGCTACTGCTGGACTTACATCATTGTATGTTTTGAGAAGGGCAAATATCCAAAGTGGACAAAAAATTCTTATCTATGGGGCTTCTGGAAGTATAGGTACTTTTTCAGTACAGCTTGCCAAATACTTCGAGGCTGAAGTGACCGGGGTATGCAGTACAACAAATTTAGAATCAGTGAAGTCACTAGGAGCCGATAAGGTGATTGATTATACGAAAGAGGATTTTACACAAAGCGGTGAGACCTATGATGTCATTTTCGACGCAGTAGATAAATTTTCGCCTTCAAGAGCTAAAAAAGCTCTGAATAAAAATGGGATATATCTAAACATTATTAAAGATTCTGGTTCCGGAGACAGTATAAAGACTGAAGATCTAATCTTCCTCAAAGACCTCATTGAGGCAGAAAAACTAAAAACGGTCATAGATAGATGCTATCCATTGGAACAAATTGTTGAGGCTCATAGGTATGTTGAAAAAGGACATAAAAAGGGACATGTAGTCATAACTGTTGAACATAGCAACCAAACCTAAGCGGTCATTCAACCCGATCGCTAATCACGGCAGGTTAATTCAATCGTTAAAAAAAATCAGATCTTAATAAACTGCTTCCGCGCATCCAACACTTTCGTTAGATAACGCCTTGTCTCATCCCGTGGATGCTCATCCCGCAACTTACGATAGACCTCTGAGGCCGAGAGCCTGTTAATAATATCAGCCGCCTTATTGCGATCTTTCGAGAAGGTATTGAAGACATTTCCCGCACCACCGTTGTAGGCGGCGATCGTTGCATATTCCCGCTTAACGGGATCTTTAATCTTTGCCAGATATCGGCTATCAACAATATGCAGGTAGGCGGTTCCCAGCTCTATATTTTGACTACTCTCAAAGAGATACTCTTTGGTGGGTGTATGTTGGTGCCCCTTTACATATTTGTAGGCATCAACCCCGGCTGTACTCGGCACAATTTGCATCAAACCATAGGCAGGAGCACTACTCACCGCGAAGGGGTTAAAGGCACTCTCGGTTTTCATAATGGCAAAGATCAGACTTTTACTCACACCAAACTGTTTTGAATATTTATCGACATCTTTTTTGTAATTTTGCGCTTGCCGGTTTTGGTAGTCACTCACCATTTTAATTTGCACATAGTGAACCTTCTCACTCCCCTTTCGAGTCTGTACAGTTCTGGTTTTATAGCGATTCTCTACCAAATATTTGGCATAGGCTTCAGCAATTTTCGGCTCATCAACAACATGACGATGATTATCCTCGACCAGTCCATGCAGATAGGGCTTTCCCGTTAACTTAATCTTTTTAGCCGAGTAGAGATCAACTGAACGCGGATCATCAGGGGTTAGCAGTGTGGAGACGATGGCACGTTGCAGGCTCTGAACACTTTGTGTTTGATCGAGTGTCTCAACAGTAATTAATCCCTTGTCGAAATGGACAATCGCCCTGCTTTTGTAATTTTCGGTATATTTAACATAGCGTTTATTAGAGGGGGTAATAACCTCTTTACTGCCCCATGTTTTATCCACCTCACCACTTAATAGCGCCAGCAACTTTTTATATTGACTCCGCGCCCGTTTAATATCTTTAACTAATTTGGCAGGGTTGGTCGCATAACTTTTGGCACGGCTATTGGCCATGGCATTCAACGTGGCCTGTGGATTTTTCGAACTTGCCAAGGTGAGGATATCGCGTGTGGAACAGCCGACGACTCCTGTCGTCAGCAACGCAAGGAGTAATATTTTAGATGTTGTACGTTTCATCCGTTAAGGTTAACCCTCTACACTCTTGCTGACAATCTCATAGAGATCACGCGAGAGTTCACTCTGTACCATTTTATCAAGCTCTGTTTTCATCAGACGTTGACGATTCACGTCATACTGTCTCCATTGTGTTAGTGGCCGCACCATACGCGAGGCAACCTGTGGATTAAGTCCATCCAGCTCCATAATGGTCTTACTGAGGAATTGATAACCTGCACCATCGGCCTGATGAAAGGCAACCGGATTGCGCATCGCAAAGCTGGCGATCAGGCTGCGAACACGGTTGGGATTTTTCAGGGTGAAATCAGAGCTCTCACGCAGCTTAATAATATCAGCCAGTGCGCCATCACGTGGTGCGGTGGCTTGAATTGCAAACCATTTATCGAGAACCAGCGGATCATCCTTCCAGCGGTTATAGAAGTGTTGCAACGCCTCTTCACGATATTGGTTATCTTGATGCACTAGATGGCTGAAGGCCGACATGCTGTCAGTCATGTTGTTGGCACTTTGATACTGCTGCCAGCACAGCTCTACATATTCATCCTCTTCAAGACGAGCCAGCAACGCCAAGGCACGATTTTTCAGGCGGCGTTTGGCAACCGATGCGGTATCAAACGAATAATCACTGCTATCTCTATTTTGCTGGTAGATATTGAGCAGCTTCTCACGGTTGGGCATGACCAGTTCTTGCTCAAAGTTGCGAATATCATTGTGCAATTTGAGAGGGTCAACATTTTCGATCTGTTCAATCAGGTAGAGGATATCGGGCAGGTTGAGTGCATCAGCCTTGAGCGCCTGATCCATCGTGGTGTCTGCAATAATCTTCTGGTACGCATCCGAAAAATCATCGACCACGCCGTCAGAATTTCCATGATAGCGATCAAGCAGAATATTTTCGGCCAGTTTCTGACCCGCATCCCAGCGATTAAAGCTGTCACTGTCGTAGGCCATCAGATGAGCCAGCTCTTTGGAGGTCAGATCACTATCGAGTAACACCGGTGCTGAAAAGCTTTGTAGCAGCGAGGGTACACTTCCTTCAGGCACATCGTAGAGTTCAATTTTCTGCTCGGGCTGATCGGTAATAATCAAGCGAGAATCACTACCGTTCTCACCCGCTGTTGTTTTGATCGTCACCGACTTACCACTGCTATCAAGTAGTCCTATCTTGAATGGAATGGGCTGAGGTTTCTTCTCAGCCGCAGGTTGTTGTGGTGAATCAACAAGTTGCTGATTGATAGTGAGTGTTAACTTTTTCGCTGCCTTGTCATAATTGCGCGCCACGCTGATACGCGGTGTACCTGCCTGACGATACCAAACCATAAACCAGCTCAGATCGGTCTCATTGGCATCGGCGAGTGCCTGTACCCAGTCATCACAGGTAACGGCCTGACCATCATGGCGCTCAAAGTAGAGATCGCTACCTTTACGGAACCCTTCCACGCCTAAAATGGTATGGAGCATTCGAATCAGTTCCGCGCCCTTCTCGTAGACGGTAAGGGTGTAGAAGTTATTGATCTCCACAAACGATTCAGGACGTACCGGATGAGCCATCGGCCCCGCATCCTCGGCGAACTGATGGGTACGCAACATGCGTACATCATCGATGCGTTTGACTGCCGCCGAGTTCATATCGGCACTAAACTGCTGATCTCGAAATACGGTCAGCCCCTCTTTGAGGCTAAGCTGGAACCAGTCGCGACAGGTGACGCGGTTGCCCGACCAGTTGTGGAAGTATTCATGGGCGATAACCGCCTCAATTCCCTCAAAATCGATATCGGTTGCCGAGTCCGGTTTTGCCAGAACAAATTTTGAATTAAAGACGTTCAGTCCTTTGTTCTCCATCGCACCCATGTTGAAGTCATTGACCGCAACGATCATATAACGGTCTAAATCATACTCACGGCCATAGACCTCCTCATCCCACTTCATCGCATGTTTGAGCGACTGCATCGCGTGATCGCACTTATCTTCATTACCCAACTCAACGTAGATCTCAAGAGCCACTTCACGACCACTCATGGTGGTAAATTGATCGGCAATTTTAATCAGGTCACCAGAGACCAACGCAAAAAGGTAGGAGGGTTTGGGATGCGGATCGTGCCAGCGTGCCATGTGGCGACCATCTTCAAGCTTGCCCTCTTCGATACAGTTACCGTTAGAGAGGAGAACAGGATAGTCATCGGTGGCGATGATGGTGGTGGTGAAGACAGCCATATTGTCAGGACGATCAATATAGTAGGTAATTTTTCTAAAGCCCTCGGCCTCACACTGGGTGCAGAAGTTGTTGCTCGAAATATAGAGTCCTTCAAGGGCACTATTCTGATCCGGCGCAATGGTCACCTCGGTAACAAGGGTGAAGGATGCCGATGTCTTTGAGATGGTAATACCGCTCTCATTCATCACATACTCATCTGTTGTGAGCGCCGTACCATCGATCGAGATCGACTCCAGCTTGAGATTCTCACCCACAAGCCTTAGTGGTTCACCGTTAAATTTTCGCGCCGATATTTTAAGTTCTGATTTTACGCGGGTCGCCGATGGATCAAGCTCGAACGTGAGGTCAACCTTCTCAATCTTATAGGGATGAGGCTGATAATCTTTGAGGTAGATCGTTTCTGGAGTAGGCATATGACTCGATAAATGTGAAAGGAGGTTAATAGTAAAGTGGGTTAGTCGAGACGATATCTCAAGAGGTCCCAATCAAAATAGGGGCCGGGGTCGGTTTTTCGATCAGGAGCAATATCACTATGACCGACAATATGCTCAGCAGTCAGATTGGGATAGTAGGCGATTAGAGATTTTAGAACTTGGAGTAGTACCTTATATTGGAGCAGCTCAAAATCCTCATTATCACTCCCCTCCAGCTCAATACCGATAGAGAAGTCGTTACAGTGTTCACGCCCTTGGTAGGATGAGGCTCCCGCATGCCATGCCCGCTTAAGCAGTGGTACAAATTGTACCAATTCTCCAGCTCTATTAATCAGCAAGTGAGCCGAGACTTTAAGGTCACAAATTTCAGTAAAATAGGGATGCTCATCAGCAGGTAGCTGGTTACAGAAGAACTTCTCTATCCATTTTTCACCATACTGCTGTGGCGGCAGGCTGATGTTGTGTAACACGATAAGGTCGATAGCCTCACTAATATCCCCGCTACAACTGCGCTCATCAAAATTGGGCGAGCTGACCTGACGGGCTCCGGCCACAACCCCTGCCTCATCGATCTGAAAGGGGCTATCCAAGTTCAGGGGTCAGCCCTTTTAGAACCATATCCGTATGACTTACTACACCAACTATATTATGCTGTGCATCCAATACGGGGGCTCGAGAGAGACCAAAACGATCAAACAGACGCGCACAGTAACGAATATCCATTTCAGGATGAACGGTTAAAACCGGCTTAGACATAATCTCATAAACATTAATTCTCTCCGGCGAACGATCGGTCGCCAGTACGCTTTTGGATATATCCGAAATCAGCAACATGCCGTATTCATCATCCTCATTGCGCTTATTGATAATCAATGTTTTGGTTTCAATGTGCTTCATCTCTTTCAACGCTTCAGCAACGGTTGTCATGCCATCGATCATATCGACCTTGCTCTTCATCACATCGCCCACACGCACTAATTTTTTATCGCTCATATCTCATCCTCCACCATCGGTGTTAATTTTTTAACTTGTCCAACAATGCCTACGGCATCTTCAACATCTATTTGAAAGGCAATTCCAGAGTCATGCGTATTATCAAACTCTGCAACCTCCCCAATCTTCTCTAAAATTTTTCGACTCAGATGCTCTTCGACCAAAAACAGAACCATGTCACGCTGAGTCTCTAGCGTTAGCCCAAAGAAGGTTGTCGCCTTCTCTAGTCCCTCTCCTCTGGCCTGATTAAGTACAGTACATCCCGTTGCGCCTGCTTCACGCGCGGCATCAAGTACAGCATTTGTTTTTCCGTCCTGTAAAAGGGCGATTAGAAGTTTAAAGTGCATATCATTCTTCCTTCTGTTTTAGAGATTCACGTTTACTACGCCATTCACTTAGCTGGGCATAGCCCATGACGGTCATAATGGGAAAGAGGCTGGCAAAGGCGATAAGTCCAAAGCCATCAAGTAATGTACTGCGCCCAGGAACGGTGCTGGCCAGACCGAGGCCAAGTGCCGTAACCAGAGGTACGGTGACTGTTGAAGTAGTCACCCCACCTGAATCGTAGGCGAGTGCAATGATCATCTTGGGTGCGTAGAAGGTCTGGATGATGACCACCACATAGCCGGCGATAATGTAGTAGTGAAGTGGTGTTCCCGAGACAATTCGATAGGTTCCCAGAGAGATCCCGATCGCCACACCAAAGGCCACCGCCAACCGCAACCCCCAAAGGCTGATACTTCCCCCGGAAACTTCTTGCGCTTTTATTGCCACAGCAATCAATGAGGGTTCGGCCAGCGTCGTAGAGAAACCGATAGCAAAGGCGAAGATATAGACCCAGTAGTAGTCATCCCATCGAAGCACCCTGGAAACTTCACCCCCCAAGATAAAGAGCGGGTCGGTCAGTTGGGTCGCCATCAATTTGCCCATCGGGAAGAGCGCCTCCTCCAGCCCGATTAGAAATAGCGAAAGCCCCATCAGTACAAAAAAGAATCCCTGCAACACTTTGCGAAGATTAGGAATAGGACGCCGGATCACGAAGATCTGAAAACCGAAGATGATGCCGGCAATGGGGATGACATCCGCCATCGTGGCGTAGGTGGTATCCGAAATAATCTGTAATAGCTCTAGAATCCCATCCATTAGACGATCATCCCGTAGGCCATAACGAATATCATGGGAGTGAGTGATGCGAAGGCGATGAGACCAAATCCATCGGTCATCGGATTACGTCCACGGATACTGGAGGCAAGACCAACCCCAAGGGCTGTCACCAGCGGTACGGTAATCGTCGAGGTGGTCACCCCGCCCGAGTCATAGGCGATACCGATAATCTCTTTCGGAGCAAAAGCGGTCATCACCACCACTCCAATATATCCACCGATAATGATGTACTGAATTGGCCAGCCTTTAAGAATTCGCAACACGCCCACCACAATGGCAAAACCGACCGATAGCGCAACCGTAAGACGCAGACCATCGGCGTAACTCGACATCGCGGCCTCGGTCGATTCAATCATCCCGCCACTGGCTGCCACTGTAGCCGCCTCTGCCGCAACGGCGATGAGTGCAGGTTCGGCCACCGTGGTGCCAAATCCTAGGGCGAAGGCAAAGGCCAGCAGCCAAAAAACGCTCCCTTTCTTTGCAAAGGCGTAGGCCATGGTTTCACCAATGGGAAAAAGTCCCATCTCCAACCCCTGAATAAAGAAGGTAAGCCCAAGTACCACAAGAAAGAATCCCAGTAATATTTGACCAAAATTTGGAATGGGCTGTTGAAGAACCACCAACTGGAAAAAACCAATAACGAGCACAATGGGCAGCAGGTCACGGATACTACCCATGAGAGGCCTAAGTTGTGGTGGTACCTTGATATTCAATCGTTTTTCCCTATATAGATAAGAGTGAAACTACACGATTCTTGGGATGGTGTTAACCAAAATCGTTATAATCCCCCCAATAACATTTAGGAGAAGAGAATGAGCGAATTAATTATTGACGATGTCACCGTGGGTGAAGGCGATGAAGCAACAACCGGCCAACGTATTACTGTCCACTACACCGGTACTCTGGAAGATGGCACCAAGTTCGATTCAAGCAAGGATCGCAACGACCCGTTTGTGTTTACCCTCGGCGTAGGTCAGGTCATCAAGGGCTGGGATGAGGGCTTTGCCGGTATGAAGGTGGGCGGTAGTCGCAAACTGACTATCCCTCCTGAAATGGGTTACGGCGCTCGTGGTGCCGGTGGTGTGATCCCCCCCAATGCAACCCTCATTTTTGATGTTGAGCTTCTTGGCGTCGGCTAACTCACTGATTAAATTGACAAATCCCATTCCATTTAACCTCATCCAGGCCCAGGTTCAGCAAGCGCTGGATGAAGATATCGGCGACGGAGATATTACTGCTGCGCTGATTCCAGAATCACAACAGTCGACTGCAACGGTCATCAGCCGTGATGCGGCTACGATCTGTGGTCGGGAGTGGTTTGAGCAGACGTTCTGGCTGCTCGACAAGTCAATCTCTATCGACTGGAATGTGGCTGATGGGGATCGGGTAGAGCCCAATCAGCAACTCTGCACTATTAAAGGCTCATCGCGCACTATTCTGACCGCCGAGCGAACCGCCCTCAATTTTCTACAGACCCTGTCGGGAACAGCAACCTCAACCCAGAAATATGTGGATGCGCTTACCGGCAGCGGCATTACCCTGCTCGATACCCGCAAAACAATCCCTGGGCTGCGTGATGCCCAAAAATATGCCGTCACCTGTGGTGGTGGTAGTAACCATCGTATCGGCCTCTACGATGGCGTGCTGATTAAAGAGAACCACATCGCTGCATCGGGATCCATCACTCAGGCGGTCTCCACGGCAAAAAATACGACTCCAACGGACATCCCCGTAGAAGTTGAAGTGGAGAACTTTGACGAAGCAAGCGAGGCGATCACCGCCGGAGCCGATATTCTGCTACTCGACAATATGGGGCTCGATACCATCACCCAAATCGTTGAATTTAATGATAAAAAAGCCAAATTAGAGATTTCAGGCGGTATCGAACTTAGCTCTATTAGTCGCTATACCGACACAGGCGTTGACTATATTTCAGTCGGCAGCCTCACCAAGCAACTCACCCCAATCGATCTTTCGATGCGCTTTAGCTAAATTTTAACGCCCGCAAACTTGCAAAAATTGACCCAATTCCATAAAGTTCCCCCTACCTCTGAGGGGCGCTGCAGCGAATCGATTTCGTCAGGCTCAGAGTATCCAAATATTTAAACTGCGCTCATTCATCTTTTAACTAAGGAGTATGAGCGTGAGTACAGAATTCACCGATTATAAAGTTGCCGATATGTCTCTGGCCGAATGGGGTCACAAAGAGATCGCTATCGCCGAAACCGAAATGCCTGGCCTGATGGCCCTACGTGAAGAGTTTGGCGCTGAGCAACCACTTAAGGGGGCTCGCATCATGGGTTCTCTACACATGACCATCCAGACCGCTGTTCTCATTGAGACTCTTATCGCTCTGGGTGCCGAAGTACGTTGGGTTTCATGCAATATTTTCTCGACTCAAGACCATGCAGCCGCCGCAATTGCTGCTCAGGGCATCCCTGTTTTTGCCTGGAAAGGTGAGACCATTGAGGAGTACTGGTGGTGTACCGAGCAAGCCTTCAACTGGCCTGATGGCAAGAAGCCCAACATGATCCTTGATGATGGCGGTGATGCTACATTGCTGGTTCATAAGGGTGTTGAGTTTGAAAAAGCCGGTGCCATTCCGGATGCACAAGATGGCGACAACGAAGAGTATGTCGAGATTCTAAATGTGCTTCGTCGCAACCTGCCTAAAGATGGTAGCAAGTGGACCGACATTGCCAACGAGATTAAGGGTGTCACCGAAGAGACCACCACCGGTGTTCACCGCCTCTACCACATGGAGAAAGATGGTTCACTGTTATTCCCAGCCATGAACGTCAATGATTCGGTCACCAAATCTAAATTCGATAACCTCTATGGCTGCCGTGAGTCACTGCTCGACGGTATCAAGCGTGCCACCGACGTAATGATTGCCGGTAAGATCGCCGTTGTTCTCGGTTATGGCGATGTCGGTAAGGGTTGTGCTCAAGCCTTCCGCGGTATGGGTGCCACCACCTTTATTACCGAAATCGACCCTATCTGTGCGCTACAGGCCTCTATGGAAGGCTACCGCGTAATCACTATGGACGAGGCTTGTTCTATGGGTGATATCTTTGTCACCACCACCGGTAACGAAGGGGTCATCAATCACGACCATATGGCTGCGATGAAGAACGAGGCGATCGTCTGTAACATCGGTCACTTCGATTCTGAGATCGAAGTCGGTTCACTACGTCAATATGAGTGGGTGAACGTTAAACCACAGGTCGATCACATCATCTTCCCTGATGGCAAGCGCATCACCCTGCTAGCCGAAGGTCGTCTGGTTAATCTCGGTTGTGCTACCGGTCATCCTAGTTTTGTGATGTCTGCCTCATTTACCAATCAGGTTATGGCGCAGCTGGAGTTCTTCCTACGAGCTGATGATTACGAGAACAAGGTTTACGTTCTGCCAAAAGTTCTTGATGAAAAGGTTGCCCGTCTTCACCTGAAAAAGCTAGGTATAAACCTGACCACGCTAAGTCAGTCACAGGCCGATTACATCGATGTACCTGTTGAAGGCCCTTACAAGCCTGACCACTACCGCTACTAAGTTAGTAGTTCAGGTTGGCGACAACGTTCGCTAAGTAGTACATTAGTCCGCAGGATTGAGTTGTTTCGATCCTGCGGATTTTTTATTAGAGATTCAGGAAACAATTGCTATGACTGAGAAATCTCCACAATTTAGTTTTGAGTTTTTCCCCCCAAAGAGTGCCGAGGGGATGGAAAAACTGAAGGCAACCCGTGATGAGCTGATGAAGCTCTCACCCAAATATGTATCGGTCACCTTTGGTGCCGGTGGTAGTACCCAGCAAGGGACTATCGAAACCATTCAGGAGATGCTCAATGCCGGCCTAGATGCCGCGCCACATCTCTCCTGTATCGGTTCAACCGAAGAGAACATTCGTGAACTGCTCAACCAATATATAGGTATGGGTGTGAAGCGTATCGTTGCCCTGCGTGGTGATATGCCGTCAGGAATGGGCGAGGCCGGCGATCTCCACTACGCCAATGAACTGGTCGAATTTATTCGCAAGGAGACCGGTGATCACTTTCATATAGAGGTAGCCGCCTATCCAGAGTTTCATCCACAGGCCGTGAGTGCCACAGCGGATCTAGACAACTTTGCACGCAAGGTGAAGGCCGGAGCCAACGCAGCGATCACCCAGTACTTTTTTAATCTGGATGGCTATCTACGCTTTATCGAAGAGTGTACGAAGCGCAATGTCGATATCCCCATCGTGCCAGGCATCATGCCGATTACCAATATCAAGAACCTCGCCCGCTTCTCGGAGATGTGTGGTGCCGATATTCCCCGTTGGCTACGTCTGCGCCTGGAGGCGTATGGTGATGATATGGATTCACTCAAGGCCTTTGGTCTGGAGGTAACCACCGAACTCTCGCAGCGATTGCTTGATGCCGGGGCTCCTGGGCTGCACTTCTACACCATGAATCAGGTGGGGCCGACCCAAACCGTGATGAATAATCTATCTCAATCCTAAGTAGATCCTTCTAACGATGAGACAACATCGAATCTTCCACGAAGGCTCTCTTAAGGTTGGGACTGAGGTAGAGCTATCAACGGAAAACGCCCACTATCTACGTCAGGTCGTTCGCAGTAAATCGGGGAACATGATCACCCTCTTCAATGGTGACGGTGGTGAGTATAGCGCCACGATTCAGACTATCGAGAAACGCACATGTCTCGTCTCTGTGGATCAATTCATCGAACGCGATGTGGAATCTCCCCTAAAGATCACCCTGCTACAGGGGATATCAAAGGGAGACAAAATGGATTTTACCGTTCAAAAGGCGGTCGAACTCGGCGTTAATCATATCGTGCCCGTGTTAAC
>Ga0224507_10000607_pt1 | contig 14053 bp, 15 predicted proteins | sample SF_Jan12_sed_USG_3_FD_170159 | JGI IMG/M metagenome (GOLD analysis project Ga0224507, IMG submission 170159) | Sediment microbial communities from San Francisco Bay, California, United States - SF_Jan12_sed_USGS_13 | ecosystem: Environmental > Aquatic > Marine > Sediment | place: USA...
TGAACTTAGGGTCGTAGATGATGGCCAACTGGTCGCGCAGGCCCGATCTGCGGACCTGGAATTGGACATTCCGGAGCTGCCGGAATGGGAGCAGGTGATTGAAGCCGGTGCCGGGTATCCCGGATTCAAACATCATTTGTATCCAGAGTGCTTTGTATGCGGGCCTCATCGCGAGCCGGGCGACGGGCTGAGAATTTTTGCCGGCCCCGTGAAAGGGTCTGAGGTTTTTGCTGCTGTATGGGTTCCCGGCGTGATTTTGGCTGACAAGGAGGCCAAGATTAACTCGGAATTTGTCTGGGCTGCCCTGGATTGCCCCGGATATTTCGCAGTGACCCAGGATGCGGAGTCCATGTTGCTGGGGCGGCTGACGCTGGAATGTGAGGGTGATCTTTATCCGGGCGAGGAATATATCGTTCTTGCATGGCCGTTGGGCCAGGAAGGCCGCAAGCATTTTGCGGGTACGGCAGTCTTTGATCGCGACGGTCGCAGGCTTGCCAGGGCCCGGGCAGTTTGGGTGTCATTACCCGCCTGAGGGTGTTGATACATTTTCGATTGGTGGCATGGTTTGCCGAACCCTGAAACCTGTTGCTAGAAAGGATTTTTCGTGACTAACCAGAACAGCCGGAAACATTATCGCGTCTGCCATCTCTGTGAAGCGCTTTGCGGCGTCGAGGTGACCATCGCCAATGAAGAGGTAGTCTCGGTCCGGGGCGATAAGAACGATCCTTTCAGCAGGGGGCATGTCTGCCACAAAGCGGTGGCGCTGAAAGATCTGCACTCAGATCCCGACAGGCTGCGCCGCCCAATGCGAAAAGTCGATGGCGAGTGGCAAGAGTGCAGTTGGGATGAAGCCTTCCAGACAGTGGCAACCGAACTGGCGCGCATTGCCGGGGTCAATGGTCACGATTCGGTGGCCGTGTACCTGGGCAATCCCAATGTCCATAACTGGGGGATGATGACCCACGGTGGAAACTTCTATGGCCTTCTAAAGACCCGGAACCGCTATTCGGCGACCTCGGTAGACCAGTTGCCCCACCAGTTGCTCTGTTACCTGATGTACGGACACCAGTTCATGGTGCCGGTGCCGGATGTGGACCATACCGATTACCTGCTGGTTGTGGGTGGCAATCCCATGGCCTCAAATGGAAGCTTGATGGGCGTCCCCGATTTTCGTGGCCGCATGAAGTCACTGCATGCACGAGGGGGCAAACTGATCGTGGTGGATCCCCGGCGCACCGAGACCGCCGAGATCGCTGACAAGCACCTGTTCATCCGTCCTGGAACCGACGCATGGTTTCTGCTGGCCCTGCTGAATGTGATTATCGAAGAAGACCTTGGAGACAATGCCGCCTACCAGGATTACCTCAAAAACTGGGACGAGGCGCTTGAGTCGGTAAAAGCTTTCACCCCGGAATTGGCCGAGAGCATGAGCGGTATTCCGGCCGACTCAATTCGAGTCCTGGCCCGGGAACTTGCAGCCGCGCCACGAGGCGTTTGCTATGGGCGTATGGGCATCTCGGTGCAGCGATTTGGTGGCCTGTGCCAGTGGGCTATCCAGCTGATCAATATCGCTACCGGCAGCCTGGACAGGGCAGGCGGATCCATGTTCAACCTGCCGGCGGTTGACCTGGTTGCCGGACCCAATAACCGGCCGGGTCATTTCAACCTGTGGCAAAGCCGGGTGCGAGGTTTGCCGGAATTCGGCGGAGAACTTCCGGTGGCAGCCCTGGCCGAGGAAATTTTAACCCCCGGTGAGGGACAGGTCCGGGCGTTGATTACCGGTGCAGGGAATCCTGTGTTGTCGACTCCCAACGGACAACAACTGGACAGGGCATTGGGTAGCCTGGAGTTCATGGTGTCTGTGGATTTTTACCTGAATGAAACCACCCGCCATGCGGACGTCATCCTGCCACCCACGGCACCCATGGAACATGACCACTACGACCTGGCCCTGAGTGTCTTTGCGGTCCGGAACGTCACCCGTTACAGCGCTCCCGCCTTTGAAAAGCCCGAGGGTGCAATGCACGACTGGGAGATTATGAGCGAGGCCGGTAACTACCTGGCCAGGGCACTGGGGGTGGACCCGAGACCCAGCTATCCCCCCACAGCCATCCTGGACATGGGACTCAAGGCCGGCCCCTATGGCAAGGCCGGCGGCAGCGAGTTCGCCCTGGATTTCAAGACCCTGGCGGCAAAGCCCCACGGCATAGATCTTGGTGCGTTGAAACCTTGTTTGCCTGGCAGACTGGTTACACAGGACAAGAAGATTGAGTGTGCCCCCAAGGCGCTGCTGGAAGATATTCCCAGGCTGCTACAGGCCCGGGCGGAGATCGAGGAGGGTGGTTTGCTGCTCATTGGTCGTCGCCACGTCCGCAGTAATAATTCCTGGATGCATAACTTCCGTCGCCTTACCAAGGGCAAGCCGCGTCACCAGTTGATGATGCACCCCACGGACGCGGCCCGGCTCGACCTAAGTGATGGGCAACGTGTCAAAGTCGCTTCCCGGGTCGGAGAGTTGTCGGTGGAACTGGATATCTCTGAGGCAATGATGCCCGGGGTAGTCAGTCTTCCCCACGGCTGGGGACACGGGCGCGCGGGCACCCGGACCCGGGTCGCCAACAAGTATCCCGGCGTGTGTGTAAATGACCTGACCGATGATCAGAGTGTGGACGTATTATCGGGAAATGCGGTGCTAAACGGGGTGCCGGTGAAAGTGGTCGGGCTACCCGGTTAAGAGGGCGCGGGTTGGCAATCCCGACCCAGGGCATTCTGGGCTAGTGGCCGGGCCCATTCGCAGGCTGAGCCTGCTATAGTAAGCACTGTGAAAGGTGCGCACTGGCGCCATGCCGGATAAATTCAAGACTGTGTGGGGAACACCATGGACTGGGCAAACGCGATAGATCTTGCTCGATTTCAGTTTGCCTTTACGATTGCCTTTCACATTCTCTTTCCTGCCGTTTCCATCGGGTTGGCCAGTTACCTGGCGGTTCTCGAAGGATTGTGGCTGCACACCGGTCGCACTGTATACCTGGATACATTCAAGTTCTGGCTGAAAATATTCGCCGTGGTCTTCGGCATGGGAGTCGTTTCAGGTCTGGTGATGAGTTATCAGTTCGGCACGAACTGGAGCGTATTTTCCGACAAGACCGGCCCGATACTGGGTCCGTTAATGGGCTATGAAGTCCTGTCGGCATTCTTTCTTGAAGCCGGGTTCCTGGGTGTCATGCTCTTTGGCATGCAAAAGGTGGGCAAGCGTCTGCACTTTCTCGCCACCTTGCTGGTGGCCCTGGGAACCGCTTTCTCGGCCTTCTGGATACTAAGCGTCAATAGCTGGATGCAAACGCCTGCCGGGTATGGGATCAACGAGGTGGGGCAGTTTGTCCCGGAAGACTGGTGGGCTATCGTGTTTAACCCGTCGTTTCCGTATCGCCTGGTTCACATGGTACTCGCCGCTTACCTGAGTACTGCATTCATCGTCGGAGCCACCGGCGCCTGGCATTTGTTACGCGACAATACCAATCCGCTGGCAAGGCTGATGTTTTCAATGGCCATGTGGATGGCGGTGATTGTTGCCCCCCTGCAAATCCTGGCTGGAGACATGCACGGATTGAATACCCTGGAACACCAACCGGCCAAGATCGCTGCCATGGAAGGGCATTTCGAAACCCAGCGCGGTGCACCCCTGATCCTTTTCGGACTGCCGGACCAGGAAGCCGGAGAGATTCGTTACGCCGTGGCAATACCCAAGCTGGGAAGTCTGATCCTTACCCATGATGCTGATGGGGAGGTAAAGGGCCTGGAAGAATGGCCCCGGGAAGACTGGCCCAATGTCCCTATGGTTTTCTGGAGTTTCAGGATCATGCTGGCGATGGGCTTTGGCATGGTGGGACTGGGCCTGGCGAGTTTGCTGTTACGGATGAGGGGGCGACTGTATGACACCCCGTGGTTGAAACGGGCAGCGATATTGATGGGACCAGCAGGATTGATCGCGGTGATTTGCGGCTGGGTGGTCACGGAAGTAGGCCGACAACCCTATACCGTGTACGGACTTCTCAGGACCGCGGATTCGGTGTCTCCATTGGACGCACCGGCCGTTGGCGCCTCCCTGGCAGCCTTCATCGTTGTGTATCTGTTGGTTTTTGGCGCTGGAACGTTTTATCTGCTGCGCATGATGGGTAAAACACCCATCAGCGGCGACCAGGGACCGGATGCATTGCTGCCAACCCGGGCGGCCGCCATGTCCATGGATCCGGAGAAATTACGCGCTCGTGGCGGGCCAGGGTCGGACAATACGGGAGCAAGCTCATGAGTCTCGATTATCCCCTGATCTGGGCCGGACTGATTGGTTTCGCCGTACTTGCCTACCTGCTGCTTGACGGCTTTGACCTGGGAATCGGAATTTTGTTTCCCTGGCTCGGTGGCGAGGCAGAGCAGGACATCGCCATGAACTCGGTAGCCCCGGTGTGGGACGGTAATGAAACCTGGTTGGTCTTGGGAGGCGGTGGATTGTTTGCCGTCTTCCCGCTGGCCTACGCGATTATCCTGCCGGCATTGTACGCTCCCATGATCGCGATGCTCCTGGGACTCATCCTGCGAGGCGTGGCATTTGAGTACCGTTGGCGGACGGTCAGGGGCAAGTTCCTGTGGAACATGTCATTTACCGCCGGGTCTCTGATAGCCACTGTTGCCCAGGGCATCATGCTGGGTGCCCTGGTGCAGGGTATTGAGGTGGATGGTCGAGCCTATGGCGGTGGATGGTGGGACTGGCTGACGCCATTTAGCCTGGTGACCGGACTGGCCATGGTAGTGGGTTACATGCTTCTCGGCTCCACCTGGCTGATTCTCAAGACCGAAGGGGCTCTGCAGGAACTGTCTCGTCGGATTGCCTGGTACGCCGGCTGGGGCACCCTGGCATTCATTGGAATTTTCAGCCTGTGGACCCCAATGCTGCTTCCCGAATACATGGAGCGCTGGTTCGGTTGGCCGGCGATCATGTATGTGGCGCCGGTACCCCTGCTGGTACTGGCCGCAGGGATCGCTCTGTTCCTCGGGTTGCGGCGAAAGGCGGAAGCCCAACCATTTATTTTCTCCAATGTGCTTTTTATTCTCTGCTATATCGGAATTATCATCAGCTTCTATCCAAATATCGTGCCGCCAAGCGTGACGATCTGGCAAGCCGCCGCACCGGATAGCAGTCTGAAATTTCTTCTGGTGGGCGCGTCGGTGTTGATCCCGATCATCGTGGTTTATACCGCCCATGCATATTGGGTGTTCAGGGGTAAGATTGATGCTTCGGCGGGCTATCATTGACAAGTTCGAAGCGTGAGCACTCGTCAGGTATGCGCAGGCTGGCGTGGTTCGTCGCTATTTGGGCCGCCAGTGTCCTGGCGCTGTATCTGGTAGCGATAATCCTGCGGAGAATTTTGATGTAATTTCCGGGTGAGGAGTATTATCTGGTTCGATGTAGGATTGGAATTCTTACCGTTAAGCGTATCAACCTCGGGAACAAGAGATGTTGGAAGCAAGAAATAATCTACTGGTCTTGATCGCGCTGTTCCTGGCTGGCTGTACCACGGTTCCTGTGCTTGAAGAAGCCAGGCCGATACAGCTTTTTTTTGATTCCCCTGATTTGAGCGCCTGTCAGTTCAGGGGAGAAGTCGGTTCCCAGGGGTCCTGGTATGACTTCTGGCTTACCAGTAATTCAGACCTGGTTAATGGCGCACTCAACGAAATAAAAAACGACGCGCTGACCAGGCGGGCGAACGTTGTGAGCATCGTGCCGCCGATTCCTTTCGGAACGTCAGTGACATTTTTTGGACAGGCCTACGATTGCCCTCAGAGCCTGATGGAGTCCCTTCGCTCGGGATTCTGAGCCAACATCAATGCGTTTGATTGCTTCGGTGAAGCCTGCAGCTTGCCGGAAGTGAGTATCTACAGGGAGCAAATATGACTATTCTTTGGCCGGCCTTTGGCATGTTTTTCCTGACCCTGGTGGTTGCCCTGGCGCTGGTGATCAAGCGCTTTGGCGCAGTGTCTCAACGACGCGTAAATCCGGAATTCTACAAGTTGTACCGTGACGGCCAGGAACCCGAGGATGTGGCTGTCTACACACGCCACCTGACTAACTTGTTCGAACAGCCAATATTGTTTTATGCGGTGATTGCGATGAGTTATGCCACCGGCCTGGCGAATGGCGCCATGGTCTGGGTGGCATGGGCCTATGTGGTTGCCCGGGTGATGCACTCCGGAGTGCACTTGTTTGGCAATAACGTCCTGGTCAGGGTCAGGGTGTTCGCCCTGAGCTGGGTTGCCCTGACTGCCCTGTGGGTGATGCTTGGTCTGCGCATGGCATAGCTTATGGCCACTTCTTCATTAAAGGACCGTCCTATGTTTTGGCTCTCGATGGCCATGTTGATTGGCGCGAATGTGGCCTATCACGTATGTCAGAAAACCATCCCCGGTGTCGCGAACCCCATGGTATCGGTAAGTGTGACATTCCTGGTGGCCACCCTGGCATCCATAGCTTTGTTACCGGTCTTCATTGGAGACAGTGGGGTGCTGGTAGAATTACGCAGGCTGAATTGGTCCAGCGTGCTATTGGGAATAACGATTATCGGGATCGAGGTCGGGTTCCTGTTGCTGTATCGCAGTGGTTGGAATATCAGCCTTGCCTCCATCGTGGTCAACGCGCTGGTTGCCCTGAGCCTGGTCCCTGTCGGGATTTTGTTGTTCAAGGAGAAACTCCTGGGCACAGACGTTGCGGGAATCTTGCTATTGTTGGCAGGGATTTACCTGATCGCCCAAAGGTAGCTGAAATGAGCTCACGAGTCGCTGATGCGGTAATGGAGTATTTCCAGGCTCAGCCTGAATCCAGGCGGGAGCGACTGCTGGCCCTGCACCAGGCGATCATGACAGCATATCCCAGGGCGAAGGTGGACATGGGTTACCGGATGCCGACCTACAAGGCTGGCGAAGGCTGGGTGGCCCTGGCAAATCAAAAACAGCATATTTCGCTGTATACCTGTGGCTATCACCACATTGAAGCGTTCAAGCAAGCCCATCCCGGTGTGAAAACCGGCAAGGGTTGCATTAAGCTTCGCGATCGGGACGAGCTTCCCATGGACGATTTGATCCAGGTAGTCCGGCATGCCATTGAGCATCCCAAGCCAGGTTAAGCGGAACGAGAGAACAGGACGATGATGGGTTTATTTAAAGAACTGGTGAGATTGAGAGAGCACTTGCTGATGGGGGTGCTGACAGCGGTCATGCTGGCGCTGTCATTCACGATCGACTGGAATTACCTGTACGCCGTGGCCTTGCTGGTAGCTGCCTGGCTGTACGGCCTGACGAAGTCAGTGGCATGGATGCGGGTTGAGGATGACAAAGTTGTTCTGCGTCATGAACTGGGATGGGTCGTTGGCCAGGCGAGTCTCGAAGGTGTGGCCAAAATCATCTTGTACCGTCGCCCCATACCCCCGGATAACCGGCGCCTCGAGACGCGCAATAACGTGATCCACATAGACAACTCCAGGGTTCACACCTTGTGTGTCAGCGCCTTCGTTGAGGAGGTCAAAGCACGCGGAATCGAGGTCGACAGTACTCGAATTCGGGAAGGCTTGTTCACCCCAAGGCGGCGAAAGAAAATCAAATTCAAAATGGGCCGGGGCCGCTAGCGTTAGCCCCGCCCGGCAAATCTTTCCCAACCCATGTAAAATCCGCCGCCGTGCTGCACTTCGATAACATTTGCCTGAGACGTGGTCCCCGAATCTTGTTCGAAGGGGTGAGTTTTCAGATTCATCCCGGACAAAAAGTGGGTGTCACGGGCGCCAATGGCACAGGCAAATCCAGCCTGTTCTCCCTGATTCGCGGCGAGTTGCAGACTGACGAGGGCAACCTGAGCCTTCCGCCGGACTGGGTAATAGCCCATGTGGCCCAGGAAACCGTCGCAGACCCTCGACCGGCTATCGAGTTTGTACTGGATGGCGATGCCGAGTTTCGCCAGGTTGAGAAAGACCTGGCGGGAGCGGAGGCTGGCGGAGACGGTCATGCAGTGGGCTTGCTGCATGGACGGCTGGATTCCATTGGTGGCTATTCGGCCCGCAGTCGTGCCGGGCAGTTGCTACATGGATTGGGATTCGCACCGGGTGATGAGAACCGTCCGGTGGCAGAATTCTCCGGTGGATGGCGGGTTCGTCTGAACCTGGCCCAGGCACTGATGTGCCGTTCCGATCTGCTGTTGCTGGATGAGCCCACCAATCACCTGGACCTGGATGCGGTGATCTGGGTGGAGAACTGGTTGCGAGACTATCCCGGCACCCTGTTGATGATTTCCCATGACCGGGAATTTTTGGACTCCGTGGTCGAACATGTGGCCCATATCGAGGGCCAGAAGATGGCCTTGTACACCGGCAACTACTCGGCATTTGAGCGCCAGCGGGCCGCCCGGCTTGCAGGTCAGCAGGCCGAGTACGTCAAACAGCAGCGAGAGATCGCACATATGCGTTCCTACGTGGACCGTTTCCGGGCCAAAGCCAGCAAGGCGCGCCAGGCCCAGAGTCGCTTGAAGGCGCTGGAACGCATGGAACTGATCGCTCCCGCCCATGTGGACTCCCCATTTCATTTTTCCTTCAAGAAGCCGGACAAGGCACCGGATCCACTGCTCCAGCTGGAGTCCGCCAGCGTCGGCTACAAGGACCTGACTGTGCTCTCTGGCACCAACCTGACCCTGGGGCAGGGTGATCGGGTGGGGCTTTTGGGGCCTAACGGGGCGGGTAAGTCCACCCTGATCAAGTTCATCGCAGGCGAACTGCAGGCCCAGGCCGGTAAGCGTATGCCGGCCAAGGACGCGCTGATTGGGTATTTTGCCCAGCACCAGGTCGATCAGCTTGATCCCGGTGGCTCGCCCCTGGAGCACCTGCAGCGACTGGACCCCAAGGCCAGGGAGCAGGAGCTGAGGAATTTCCTGGGTGGATTTGGTTTTATCGGCGAACAGGCCCTGATGCCCACCGCGCCGTTCTCCGGCGGCGAGAAATCCCGGCTCGTGTTGGCCATGCTGGTTTACCAGCGACCCAACCTGTTGCTGCTTGATGAGCCCACCAATCACCTGGACCTGGAAATGCGCCAGGCCCTGGCCATGGCGCTGCAGGACTTCCAGGGAGCCATGGTGCTTGTTTCACATGATCGACACCTGCTGAGAGTCAGTTGCGACAAGCTATTGCTTGTACACGGCGGTGCAGTCGGAGAGTTTCCGGGTAGTCTCGATGATTACCCCAAGTGGTTGGCTGACCGGGACAGGTTTGAACAGGCCGTATTTGAGAAGTCCAGCGGGGAGCACACCGCCACCGCCCGCAAGGAGCGCAAGCGCCAGGAGGCGGAGCTGCGTAAGGCGCTGGAGCCGCTGCGCAAGCAGGTCCAGAAAGCCGAACGGGAAATGGAGACCCTGCATGCCCGCCAGTCGGAGCTGGAACAGGTACTGGCCCAGCCGGAGATCTATGAAGATGCCAACCGGGACCAGCTCAAGCGGTTGTTGGCAGAAAAGGCCGAGGTGGACAGGTTTTGCGGCCAGGCGGAAGAGCGATGGATGATTGCTTCCGAGGAAATGGAATCCCTCAAGGCCAGCCTGGTCAATTAGCCGGTGCGACTCACAATGCCGCGGTCGGTCCCCGTGATGAAAAACTGACGGCAATCCATACCGGTTTTTAAGTACAAGCCAGAATTGACGGAAGATTCTCTCCAGGCATACTGTAAAAGTGTCTACAAAGTAGCGTGGTTTCCGCGAGCTTTGCGATGTTCGAACACCACGAATGACCCCGGACGGCCGGGCTTCGGTGGCAGTTGGCCAGCTGGCGACCACCTTGCCTATGTCGTCATCACAGCAGCAAAAGGATATTGCTATGCCACTTCACCTGGAGCCAATGGATTTATCTGGCAAGTTGCAGAACTATCGATCTGTCCTGCTCGTTTCCTGTCCCGTTTGTCCGCCGGCCAGCCTGGCCAGTGACAATGACTCGGTTCTGATCGAATTTTTCAAGCACGGCATCAAGACGCCGGCCTACGAGGAATTTTTGGGAGAACTGCGTGAGTCCCTGGCAAGGCAAGGAATCAGAACCGGCGTGTTCACCAGTTATTTTCCCTGTCCCACAACCTGTATGTGGACCTCTGGTCAGCGCAAGCGCTTGCAGAAGCGAGCACGGCAGTTTGATGCAGCGCTGGTCATGGGGTGCACTTCCGCGCATTACACGGTGAAGGAGGCCCTCAGGGACACGGACTGCGAGGCGATCCTTGCAATGCAGCTGGTTGGCATCACCAATGCGAGCCTTAAATTCGACTTCCCTTTCAAGGTGGAACTTGAGAAATCCAGGTGGGTCGCTGCGGGTGAGAAAGATTTGTCGGCCTGAAGACTGACCGAAGCTCTGTGGTGAGTTGCGCCGTCAACCCGCTTTTGCCCAGCCACCTGTCGCCTGTCAGAACTGTAGAGGTATGCCACTATGTCCTGGAGGCTGCATTACACCCTAGTATCTCCCTACGGCAGTGTGCCGCAGGCATAGGATATACGGAGGCTGATCATGTCGAACGAGGGTTATCACGAGGAAATTGCGGATCTCACTGATGAGACCAGGGATATGCATCGGGCCATCTCTTCGCTAATGGAAGAGCTTGAAGCGGTGGATTGGTATAACCAGCGGGTGGATGCATGCAAGGACGCCGCCCTCAAGGCCATACTTGCCCATAACCGGGATGAAGAAAAGGAGCACGCGGCGATGGTCCTGGAGTGGATTCGGCGCAAAGATCCGGTTTTTGACAAGGAGTTGAAGGACTTCTTGTTTACCGACAAGCCCATCGCCCACGATTGACCCACGATTGGGTGAGGGCGCCCGCCCAAAACCATCGTACGAGTTCAACCAGTGGCGTGCCTGGCCCTTTCGGGTCAGTCCGTCTGTTCCAGGGTGAATACCATGAGCAGCAAGGGGTTCCAGGATTACTATCCAGACGAGTTAAGCCACTGTTTTGGGTGTGGCAGCAAGAATCCTGCAGGCCATCACTTGAAGAGTTATTGGGACGGCGACGAAACGGTGGCTCGATTTACGCCTGATGCGGCGCATACGGCCATTCCCGGCTACGTCTATGGAGGGCTTATCGCATCACTGATCGACTGCCACGGCACCGGTACAGCGTTTGCGGTGGCCTGCAGGGCCCAGGGCAGGGCGATGAGCGAAGACCCACCGCTGAGGTTTGTCACAGCCTCCCTGAAAGTGGATTACCTGGCGCCAACGCCGATGGGCACGGAACTGGTCCTGCGGGGGAGGCCCACAGAGATCAAGGATCGCAAGGTGATTGTGGAGATCAGTCTGCAGGCGGGCGATGTCCTGTGCGCCCGGGGAACGGTAATCGCAGTCAAAATGCCGGAAAACATGCTGCCAGGATGAACTTGGGTGGCGCTGCGGCATAGGAAGGTCTGATTGTGGCAAGCCAGTATGGTTCGGCTTGGGCTGTGTAACCTAAGATAATCAAGGTGTCGGACGGTAGTGTGGATAGGCCCTTTTCGGAGGGTTCAGGATGCAGCCTGTAATACTGGTTTTCACCTTGCTGGCTTTTGGTTGCGCCAAGCTGGCCCTGGCCCAGGAAGAGTATCCAGGTCCGGTTGATACGCTCAACGCAGATCTCAAGTATTCGCTGAACACCGGTTCGTTTGTTTATCACGCTTATTCTCCCCAGCGGGATTTCACCCAGTATCTCGAGAATCGTTTTCTTTCCCTGGAACGAAAGATCGAGAATCCTTATGTCGATGCCCTGGTTATTGGCAGCGTCCTGAACAGTCACGGGAACCGCTGCTTTTTGCTGGGGGTTCAAAAAGACTGGATTACTTTCGATGAGCGGTTAAGCTTTGAAGGGGTCTACGCGTATGCAGGGGAATTTTTCGTTGATGCATTCAGTCACTGCGGCGACAAGGGTTTCTATAACAGCGTCAGGGACATAACCGGCATTGGATTTACCTTTTATATGTACCACGGGTTGGAATACGACCTGGGTCGCCACCTGAGCCTGGAGGCTGGCGCCGCCTTGCCGGCCATTGTTTTGCTGTCGGTCCAGTGGCACTTCTGAAGGGCCGGTTCTTAATTGTTCTTCAGCGGGAATAGCGCCGTCCTGATTTTGCGGTTCGGCCCGGATTTTTTCCCGCGCCAAACGGATTTCCTTCCGGTGGTGGCTGGCTGATCAAATAGCGCTGGCGGGCACTGAGTAGTTCGTCGCATACTAATCATGCCCAATATACCAACAGGAGGAGCGAGCATGTCCAAGGAACGTAACGCAACCAAGGAAGTCAAGAAAAAGGCTGCCTTGAGCCCCAAGGAAAAGAAGGCGGCAAAAAAGGCCAAAAAGGCAGCCAAAAAGCACTAGATTGTTGTTGCCTTCAGTGATTTGCGTGGGCTGGCCACCCGGCTGCCTGCTGGTATGATTTGCTCCGCCTGTCCATATCGGACCCGCCAATGAGATGCTGACCCGATGAAAATCGTTGAGATTACCTGCGAGCCAGTTGAGCTCTACAAGATCCTGAAGTTCGAGGGCCTGGTTGCCAGCGGCGGAGAAGCCAAGGCCGCGATCTCCCTGGGCTATGTGCGGGTCAATGGCCATATCGAAACCCAGAAAAGAAAGAAGATTGTCGCGGGGGATACCCTGCAATTCGGGGACGATAAATTCAGGGTGCGGCTGAAACAGGACTAGGCGGCGGCCCCGGATTGCTCTTGGGCAATAGCCCTATATACTTGCCCGTTCCGCCTTTACGCCCCGGTTCCCCAATGAAAAAACCTGAATTGCTATCGCCTGCCGGCTCTCTGAAGAACATGCGTTTCGCTTTCGCCTACGGCGCCGATGCGGTCTATGCGGGCCAGCCCCGTTATAGCCTGCGAGTACGTAACAACGAGTTCAGCAAGGAAGAGGTCCTGGCGCAGGGCATTGCGGAGGCTCACGCGGCCGGCAAGCTGTTTTTCCTGGCCAGCAATATCGCGGCCCACAACAACAAGCTGAAGAACTACCTGCGCGACCTGGAGCCGGTGATCGAGATGGCTCCCGATGCCCTGATCATGTCTGACCCCGGCCTGATAATGATGGTGCGGGAGCGCTGGCCGGACATGCCCATCCACTTGTCGGTGCAGTCCAATGTGGTGAATTACGCCGCGGTGAAGTTTTGGAAGGCCATCGGCCTGAGTCGGATCATCCTGTCCCGGGAATTGTCCCTGAAGGAAGTGGGTCAGATTCGCGAGGAATGCCCGGATATTGAGCTGGAGGTATTCGTCCATGGAGCACTCTGCATTGCCTACTCAGGACGCTGCCTGCTCTCGGGTTACATGTCCCATCGTGATTCCAACCAGGGCGCCTGCACCAATACCTGCCGGTGGAAGTACAACGCCTTCGAGGCTCGTGAGACGAGTACGGGCGGCGTGGAGCCGGTGATGATGCCCGAGCAGCCCCGGGAGCCCACTATCGCCTTGCTCGAAGAGGAGACGCGCCCTGGCGAGCTGATGCCGGCCTATGAGGACGAGCACGGCACCTACATCATGAACTCCAAGGACCTGCGGGCGGTCCAGCATGTACACACCCTGGCCGCCATGGGGATTGATTCCCTGAAGATCGAAGGGCGTACCAAGTCGGCTTATTACACCGCCCGTACGGCCCAGGTTTACCGCAGGGCCATCGAAGACGCGGCAGCGGGCCGGCCCTTCGACATGACTATGATGGATGAGCTTGAAGGCCTGTCCAACCGGGGATTCACCGAGGGCTTTTATCGTCGTCATCCACCTGGCGAATTTCAGAACTACGAAAGTGGCGCCTCTCACTCCGACAAACAACAGGTGGTGGGTGAAATCCGGGAAGTGAACGATAACTGGATCACCATTGATGTGAAGAACCGCTTTGGAACCGGAGACTTCATGGAATTGGTGACTCCGGCCGGCAACCGGTCTTTCCGCCTGGAGGACATGAGCGACGGGGAGGGCGCCCGGATGGAGATCGCTCCGGGATCCGGTTACGTGGTGAAGATCCCCATGCCCGCCGAGGT
>Ga0224507_10000610_pt1 | contig 14034 bp, 15 predicted proteins | sample SF_Jan12_sed_USG_3_FD_170159 | JGI IMG/M metagenome (GOLD analysis project Ga0224507, IMG submission 170159) | Sediment microbial communities from San Francisco Bay, California, United States - SF_Jan12_sed_USGS_13 | ecosystem: Environmental > Aquatic > Marine > Sediment | place: USA...
TTCCAATAATACTCAGGAAGTTTTTTCTCTTCAATCGAGAATTGCTTTCAGATCTCTCAAAATGTGCGGCGGATAGTCTGCTTACCTTCTTTAGCACAGCCCTGGGGGTTGAGGATGGTATATGTGGAGCGGTGATGACCATTCAAACATTTGGAGATTACGCCAAGTGGCATCTACATATCCATTCCATTGTTGCCGACGGGCTATTTCGTCGAAACGGTATCTTCCATGTCATGCCGCGAATAAGTATCAAGTCGTTATCGGCATTGTTCCTGGCCAATGTATTGACCATGCTAAAGCGAAAGGAGTTAATCGATGATGAATTCATAGCGATGATTATAAAATGGCGTCATACCTCGGGATTCAGCGTAGACAATTCAGTCTGTATCAGCAGGGATGACGAAGTAGGGATAATTAATTTGGCACAGTATATTATCCGCAGTTCATTAAATTATTGGGTATGTTATGACTCATTAATGAGCCTGTTGATTTATGAAGATTTTGGTTTGAGATCCAGGTGTAAAAAAATAACCAAGCCATGTATTTGATATTTCAGGGTTATTTCTTATCGCATAACGCAGAGGTCGGGCCAAAGAAACCATAAATCAACAGATAAATATATCAGATAGCCTTTTTCCCAAGCATGGACATCCCCGGACCGACAACCGGGATTTCCGTGCCCTTGAGTAAGACATTCCAGTATGTCCATTTGAACATCAGTTTGCCCATATGGTTGATTTCCGTATCACCGAGCAGGTCAAATGGACCGACAGCCGGGAGTGGAAATTTGCCTATCAGCGGTTCCTGTTCATAATTGAAGTCGATGAGATAGGCTTTCTTGAAACCAGACTCGATGAAGCAGTTGGAGTGACCGTCAAAATCGGCATTAGCACTTTTGCCCTCGATTTCCGCCAGGATATTTTCACAAAGAATCTCCGACTCGAAATGGGTCACGGAACCGGCCTTGGAGGTCGGGACATTGGTGGCATCACCCAGAACATAAATGTTGTCATGATTGACAGCCTTGAGTTTATGCTTGTCCGTATTCATCCAGCACAATTCGTCAGTCACACCCGAATCAAATAGGAATTGGGATCCCATATTGGGCGGAATGGTTACCAGTAGATCATATTTGACTCGTTTGCCATCGGCTGACTCAATCTCGTTGCTCTCGGTCAGGACATCAGTGATGGCGAAATCCGTGGTGATATTGATGCCTTTTTCTTCAGCCGCTGAAGAAAAGACCCTGGTTGCCACTGGTTTGGTGAACATGCCGCCAAGGGGGGTGACAAATTCAATTTCCACCTTGTCCCGAATCCCTCTTTCCTGGAAATACCAGTCGGCCAGGAAAACAAATTCAATGGGCGCTACCGGGCATTTGAAAGGCATTTCGCTGATATGCATTACAATTTTGCCGCCCTCAAAATGGTCCATGGCCTTGCTTAATCGCTTGGCACCCTCTATCGTGTAGAAATCATGAACATTGTTCTGCATCCCTTCGACCATTCCCGGGATCTCCTCAGGTGCCAGACGACAACCGGTGGCGATGACCAGGACATCGTAAGGGAATTTTTTCTTCCCAACCGTATGAACAGTGTTGGCAGCCGTGTCTATTCGGGCGATTTCGTCGATAACGAAATCAACTCCGGTTGGGAGGAATTCAGTTCTTGATTTGACGATTTCCGATGGCTTCAGCATCTGGAACGGCACAAAAAGAAGACCCGGTTGATACACATGCTGATTGTTCCGGTCGATGACGGTTATGTTCCATTCACCACGGTCCAGTTCTCTGCGCAGTTTGTTGGCCATCATGGTGCCGCCGGTGCCAGCCCCGAGAATCACGATATTTTTCATTGAGTTCTCCTTTCTCTGTATTGGGTGTCATCCGGGGTTGGATCTGCCGCCCCCGGTAACTGGATATCATGTTTGCTAATTGACGTCTCACCTGTTAAGCACCTTTTGGTGCCGGAGATGAGCCATGGTTTGTATCATGCAGTAATCTTTAAGTGAAACAGAAGGTCAAAGCAAATAGATAATATGAATCCTCATACCGGATTTGGATCGACGGCAACGATTTGACAAAGAAGCCGAGATGGAGCAGACAAAAGACGAAGGACTGTCGATCTTTGTTTTTCCTTTGCACCTTTCCGGTCAGGGATACATGGCCGGAGTGATTCTCAGATGATCGAGAAAGAGAGAACAGCCTGGAGAAAGTTCCCTCTTTTTTGCGGTGATGAGATAGAAGGGCCTGTAAAATTGGATTCCTTTGATCGGGACAACGGAGAGGGAGCCGTTGGCAAGATCTTCCAGTACGGCTTGCCTGGAAAGAATGGAAATGCCGATACCCGCCTTTATGCTCCGGCGAATGGTTTCGGTAGAATTCATTTCAGCCGCCACTTGCAGTTTGTCGATCTTGAAACCATGATCAGCTAAAAAATCCATCATGACTTTTCTGGTTCCAGACCCGCGCTCTCGCAGGATAAACGGCTCTTTTGCCAATTCCTTGATGTCGATCTCCTCTCGGTGCCTCCAGGGATGGCCGGAATGGACACAGAGGATCAGCTCGTCCATGAATATTTCCTGCCAGTCAAGGCTGTAATCATTCCACTTAGCGCCAATCATACCGGCCTCGCATTCGCCTGCAAGGACCTCGTCGGCAATTGTTCGGGAACTTGCAATATTCAGATTCACTCGGATATCTGGATGCTGCTCTCGAAAAGTACCGATATATTCCGGCAGGTAATAGGTGCCTGGGATAGTAGATGCTCCCAGAGGAATTAGACCGGCAACTCGGCCGCGAAAAGCCGTGATCGCCTGAATGGCATTCAGCCGCATTCTCAGGATCTCCTTGGCATAACCATAGAGGATTCTACCCACCGGTGTCGGCAAAACCTTACGGTTCAGGCGATCCACCAGTTTTTCCTCAAGAATTGTCTCCAGACTGCGGATATGTTCGCTTACCGTGGATTGGGATAAATAGATTTCTTCTCCTGCCCTGGTAAAGCTTTGCAATTCGACAACTTTGCAGAAGACTTCCAACCGATGAATATCCATATTTTCTCCTTGCAATACTCTGCTTTCAAATGACGGGTGACCAGGAAGCCCGGATGGCAGCTGGTGGGAAATCGGTGAGGTCGCCCGTCAATAAATTTGATGTTTTGATGTTTCCTCGTCCCTGTCATGGTTGGGAACTAAAGAGGATCGATTGCCGGACGATTTCTGTTTGTTGGTTCCGGCGGGATTAAAGAATATCTGTCGGAGAATGCTATCGTTGACCCTGGTCAACAATTCCGTTTCATAATCATCTTCCGGGGGGACGGGATCAGGATTTTGGGCGGCAGGTGTAAGGGTCTCGTTCGTTATGATATCCGGGGAAAAGTCGACTTCATTCTCATCCGGCGCAATTTCCAGACCTCTATTATTTTCTAGCCATCTGTCGCAGTCATCATGGTTTCCCATAAAGACGAGCCTGATGGTCTCGTGATCTTTGATGGTGATCAGTCTGTAACCGTTGGCCAGATTGAATTTAACGCAGTTTCGGATCCGGTTTTCTCCGTGTCTGGTCTGTTTTTCCTTTGATGACGAATCGTCCATCTCACCGAGTTGTAGTTTTTTTATAATCTGTTGTGCGTTGGTCACTGCCAAGCCTGCCGGACCACCACTTCTTTCCAAGGATTCCATAATCCTAATAATTTTTTTACTTGCTTGAATTTTCATAAGAAATATTTTGTTTGAGTGTAATTAATCACCCGATGCAGATCAGGATGATTGTTCGAAATTTGGTCACGAAATCAAGAGGCTCTTTTCCGTGGGTTAAAATTGATCTCAATCTATGAGCCCGTTGGTTTATGGTTTTTTGGCCCGATCTCTGTATTTGTTAGGAACTCGGAAAAAACAAGTATTTTAAGATTACGTAGAATTTTTAACCGTTTACAGGAGGGGTAACGGGCTCGTTGTAGCGCTATGTAACTGTTGCCCCGACAACGAAGTAGGGTGAAAAGGCAGGCAAGGTGGGGGATTTATTTTTTTCCGCGTCCCTTATGATGATTTCGGCTGGAAGATGGTTTTCATGGTCATGAATGTTACAGGCAATGCTTTTGGATGCTGCGGGGGGAACTTCAATCATTGGGGAACCTCCGTGGTTGATATCAGGTTGATCGTATCGCCTGAAGTGATAGGCGGAGTAGACCTGATTCCCGGAAGATTCATCTAACTCATCGGCTTGAGAGCGACGGTCGGTCAGAATGGGGGAAATAAAGATCAGCGCCTGTTAAAAAAAATACTGTCCTGACCGGACAGCCTATCAGACGATTCTTTCAATATATGGTTGGGTAACGATTTCGCATGAGAATGGAATATGAGTAAAAGAAAATAAGTTTATTCGAAAATAGACGAGCAAGACAACTGCAGTCTTCATCTGTTTTCATTCTTTGGTTACGGTTTGGCTCAAACTTTGCTCAAACCACACTTGTTTATATTGCTGCTCAAACTCACACAACAGAGGAGTGAGCAGAAAAACAAAAAAAAGAATATGGGAAATATAGCTATAAGTCAAACAGGAAGTTTTGATGGAAAATAGCGATTTGATCGGAGAAAACAATACCGGTTTACTGTAATAACACCTCAGCACAGATACCTGTCAAAGAACAATCAGCTTGAAGAAATTCGGTTCGAAATAGAGTGACGTATTTTCGTCTGGAATATATTTTTTGAGGGGTATATCCTTAAAAGACTTGGAGGCTGTGTGGTTAATATTCCTTTTGCTGGTTTATCCACAAATCCAGAAAATTAGATTGAGGTGAAGCTCATGGTGAAGAACCGGGCCACGGAAATCATGGCGCAAGGCTCTGCTTGATCGGAGGCTGTTCTCCTTGCCGTGTGCGAGGAATTTCAACTTGATATTGATAAGGAACTCCTTCACCGGATCTCCTTCGGGTTCGCCGGTGGGCTTGGCAACTCCGGGGCTGTTTGCGGGGCGGTGGTCGGGGCGGTGATGGCTATCGGCCTCAAGCGTAATCGGGTCGCCAAGATGGACGAAGTGCTTCAGGAATTAGCGGTATCACGAGAGTTTCGGAATCGCTTTGAAGCTGAGATGGGCACCATCAACTGTCGTGAAATGACCGGCATGGATTTGACCACCGAGGCAGGGGTCACGCAGTTCATGGGGTCTGATATTCCCCAGAAAGTCTGTTTCCCCGCTGTGGCATTGGCTTACCGGCTTGTGGTTGATATGTTAAAGGAAACTTCGTAGTTCCTATAATCGCGGCTGTTTAAGGTGATTTTCTGGTATCGCACAAAGGGTCAATTCGCATTAATGTGGATGACTTTGTATAATGCCTTGCTATACTTATCTTTAACGTTTTTTCCATCTAGAAAAATTTACTCATAGGCTACTCCCTTTAGGTTGGGCAGGGGCAATAACGAGGTGTTGGGTCGTGACAAATATTACAGCTGAAAAATAATTTTTGGACATTGCATACACCTCCACTGATATGATTCACCTTAATGACTTTGATGGGCTGATTCTCTATGCCAATAAGGCCACCAAGACTATTCTTGGATATACGCTTGACGAGGTTGTCAATAATCCAGCCGTTGATATAGTTCATTCTGAGGATCATGAGACGGTAATAAATGTTATCGTCGGGAAGGGAAATAGTAAAATTCAGGAGGAAGTGGATGGGGGAGTATAATTTTGAATTCTCGGGTTGGCGTGCAATTGCCGCTCTTCTTGCGGTGACCGCGATTTTTGGCGCAAGACTGCTTAGTTTTAGTGACAAAATCGATGATCAGGTTTTGATGAAAAACCTGGAGATGCAATTGATGAGTGAATATTATCCCACCGAGGTCGAGCGGATGAAGGAGGCTGTAAAAGCTGGGGATAATGAGGCGGTGCAGTCCGTTCTCGATGCCAAATTAAGTATCGATTCGGTGGAGGCCAGTTCAGCTCCTTTGAATTTCTCCACCCCCAAGAAGGTGGTGGTCAAGGTGGTCTATTCCCTCGATGATTCTGTCGGCACTGTTAAGCAGGAAACAGTATATTATCTCTATAATCATGGTTTGCTGCTGGGAAATACCTGGAGCTATCAATACAAAACCAGCAAGATGCATTATTATATGAATTTTTTGTGATTCTGGTTGGGGTAGAGTAAATTCAAGGGCTTGGAAATATTGCAACCGGCGGCAGCTATTTTTCGGCTGACACGCCGGTTTCTTTTTTGGAAGTATCCTTGAAGGGTAGCAATAGCCAAAGTTGGATATTAATGTCAAAACTGGACTCATCCAACGGCAGCGTATTTGTATAAATCAACAACATTGCCCCTTGATGGTATCCGTTAAAACCAAGGCCCAAATCTTTGGTCGTCTTCACGTGTTAATTTACCTGGTTGTAATAGCGTTGGCTTGAAATATGCACTGTTATCCCCATGGGATATCCTGCTCCATGCCAAAACATAACCTCACAGTTTATCACCCGCGTAAACCGACGGACTCACCTCTGTATTGCTTACTTCTGACCCACTTTGACGATTTTGAACAAACGTATGGTGAGCGTTTTGCGCGGGACTAGTGATAATGACGCCACAGGTATCGTCGCCGGAGGCGACAGTGGGGGTTGAAACTGAGGTTTGTTTTCTTTCGTTCACCAGTATTTTTTTCCTCCCGGCTGGCCCGGCAGAAAGCGATTTCTTATCACCCTGATATCTACACGGCCCTCTTGGAGGCTAAAAGGCTTCTACTTCCGGAGAACAACTCATTGACCTAACTACTAGATGATACGTATTTTCCCCATTATGGGATTAACCAGCGTCGCCTAGGTGCTAGATCCTGTCCAGTTGCGAACGCGGATAGTCCGGGTCGTTGCCGGACTCCACCTTTGAATCAAGGGTTATTTCGCCAACATAATGCTGCACGATATCCTGTTCCGCTTCCAACCAAGACGCAATGGCTGCTCGTTGTTGGCTGGAAATGGAACCGGGCCATGCTTGCGGTTCAGCAAAGCCCGCCCACCGCAAATGACCGCCGCCACCGAACTGCAGGTCATTGGCCTCGATGGCCTCCTTGATAAAGCGATCCAGGAGGTTGTTTTGCATTTCTTGGGGAATCTCGCGCATGCGAAATGCGATGGGGACTACCACCACTGAGAATTCGCCCCGGCGAAGTTTCTTGCGAAGCCGTTTTTTCATTCTCCGGACCTTTCTTTGCTGATCTGCTAGAGCAGATTATTTTTATGACTTAAAAACGATAACCGCTCACCACTACAACTAAACGGTTATCTCCAACTGATAATGTACTCCTCTGCTCCATACCCGGCTCACTACCGTTCATCCTCCGGCTCCAGATAATCCTTGAGCTTTTCGAGTAAGGAGTCGGGCAATGGTTTATTGAACAAAAATGCCTCCGCCTCCTCACCGGTAATCTGCTGTTTGATATCAAGAGGCAAAGCGCGCAAAACCGCCATCCGTTGCGCATCTGGTTTCTTTGTTGATATATCCTTGGTCATGCTCTTCACCTCGTTGTACAAGTGGCTCTTAGGGGTTGGAAAAAAATAACTCATCGTTTTCGCATTCCTGCTTCAGGCCATATTTAGCCGCTCCTCAATTGCCAAATCCTCAAATTAGCTCTGCTAGTTTTGCGGTTTGTTTCAATGGGATCGACTAAATATGACCTAAAATAGAGCGCGAATTCCAATGACTTATATTAATTTTCACCCCCTTAGGTTATTTTTTAAAATAGAGAGTATTAAACTCAGTAATCCTTTTTTTGAGTTGTTCCAAGTTGTTGAGATCCGTGATCTGTTTATGTTTCATGCCAAATACCAACATCTCATGGAGCAATTATATTTTCTGGTCATAACTTGCGGCCTGCGGCTTTATCCTCTGGGTCATGAAATATTGGGCGACGATTTCTTGCAACTCATCAGCATGTTTTTCCTTATTTATCACCCAGCGCACTAGCTGATTGGGATTGTGATGCTCTATTTTTTTCCAGCATAACAATTTGATTCATCGACATCTCAATGGTGGTTACATGTTCCAAGAGCTGCTTGATTCTTGCCTCGTCATCATTATATCCCACAGGGGATCTCACAATGAGCTCCGGCCAACCCGGCCATCAAAGAGAAGAATATGGGACCGGCAAATAATACACGTTTGTATTTCATATTGTGTTTATACCCGCTCACCGGATCAAATATAAATACTTCATAAGTGTGGTGCATCCTGCAAACGCGTACTCGGCCCCGGTATTATGAGTGGCAAAATGACATGGCATGAGACATTGTGTTTGATGACAAAAACAAACACCGCCAAGAGGCCTCAGCTATTTACAATCAATTCTCTATCATTCCATCGGTATTAAAGGTGTAACGTATCATCGTACCGAATTTCTGGGGAATGCTCTCATTTTTCGCGTTGAGATAAGCGATCTGTTTATACCTTGCCCAAAGTGTAGCCACAAAGAAATAATTCTCAAAGGACAAAAATGTAGATGTTTCCGAATGCCTCCCATAGATAGGATGTAAGAGCTTCTTAGGGTGATTATGCACCGTATTCAATGTCAAGAATACAATCATTTGTGGTGACCAAGCCTTCCTTTTGCGGAGGGGAATACACGCCATACACGATCCTTTGCTCAAATCATACTCGACCCGCTTCATTTTAGTACTATCCGCTCAATTGCTGAATATCTCCGGGTGAGTTGAGATCTGGTTAAGAATATCCATAAGTCATATCTCGCTCCAAAATATCGCACTATTGACCTCTCCGACGTCAGGCACTTCGGCATGGACGCATTCAGCATCAAAATGGTTAAAATATAGGACTATGTTTGTTGAGATGCAAATCGGCAGGATATTCCATGTAGTGGAAGATACCAGCAAAGAGTCCATCAGACCGTTTCTAAAGTTCTTAATAAAAAAGGCTAAAAAACTCAAGACAGTATACATGATTATGAGGGCAAGTTTCTCAAGCACTGTTAAGGAGCACCTGCCAACAATCCCTCTTGTTTTTGACCGCTATCATGTTATGGCCTGCTGAATAGAAAAATTGATTCACTTCGCCGAGAGCTCGAAGAGGATGGAAAGAATATTTTGAAAGGAAGTCGCTTTCTTTTGTTGCAAAATTACCATGCGTTGAGTGATGAAAAAAAGCATAAGCTAGATACATTGCTGAAGGCCAATCAGCCTTTGTTCACCATGCATGCCATGAAAGAACAGCTTCGGCTATTTTGAGAGCAGCGCACTAAGGTCCAGGCGAATTCATTTTTCCTACAATGGTGATTTGATGCGCTGACTTCCGGCATCAAACAACGTTGTTCACTAGACCTCACCCTCTTCAAGCGTATCAAGGGGCTTCTCAGTTATTATCCACTCAAAATCACCAACGTTCCAATAGAGGGGCTCAATAACAAAATCAAGACAATGGAACTGCAGGCATAAATATGATCAATTCTCTGTTTGTTTCATTTTTTGAATTGTTTAAGACAAGTAAGGTGAAATGAGACTTGACCCCTTCTTCTCAGACTTCGGCGTCTTGACCATGGATGTTTCCCAAGCCTCCTTGGTTGAAATATAGGAAAATCGCGGTGAGTTAAACTTGAAAAAACTTAATCAAAAATCCAAGGGACTTTTCGCCTCTTTCTTGGTCACACTTTGCACGGTATGAGTATAAATCATGGTAGTTCTGACATCGCTATGCCCCAATAATTCCTGGATGGTGCGGATATCATAATTGGCTTGCAGCAAATGACTTGCGAAACTGTGACGAAAAGTATGGGCAGTCACGCGCTTACACAGCCTCGCCTTGTTGGTTGCTCCCTTCAAGGCTTTTTGCACATGAGTTTTATGAAGATGATACCTTCTATACTCATATGTTTTATCAATACAAGTCAACCGCTTTGCCGGGAAAAACCATTGCCATATAAATTCTTTGGGGGCATTTTTATATTTCTTCTCCAGGGCATTCATTAAAAATACCCCATCATATTTTTTCTTCAAATCACTCTCGTGCAGATCTTTCAAACTATTAATTTGCGAGCGCAATTCCGGTATAATTTTCTTTGGGATAGGAACCGTTCGATCCTTTTTTCCTTTACCATCATGCACGGTCAATATACCGGCATCAAAATTAAAACAATGAACCCGAAGACCTAAGCATTCAAAAAGCCGCAACCCACAACCATAGAGTAACTTCACAACAAGATCGTAAGGAGGTCCCAAATGGACTAAAATCTCATCAATTTCCGACCTGGATAACACAACGGGGATATAAGGTTTTCTCTTGGCCCTTACCACTCCGTCAATTTTCCCGAACTCCTTCCCCAGTACATGGCGAAAGAAAAATAACAATCCATTAAATGCCTGGTTTTGTGTCGATGCCGCAACACCCTTCTCAACCGCTAAAAATGTTAAAAATTTCTTCACATCATCAGTCGTAAGCGTTTCCGGTGGCTTACTTTTTACAAATGTTTGAAATTTCCCCATCCATTGTCTGTACGTTTTCAAGGTACTTGGAGAATAATGTCTCACCTTAATTTCATTGGCTAATTTTACATATTCAGCCTCCCATGATGCTCCGCTTACATATTTTTGAGCTGTCGATGATGAATCGGCGGTGCGACATACCGGTCGCTTGCGCTTGTCGTCGTTTGAGTAATAATCCGATTTCCTCCGGCCATCCATTTTTTTTACACAAGTGCGCTTAACATCTATCGTGCCAAGTCTCTTACCGCTCTTTTTGGGTCGACCAGTTTTGTCGCACGGTTGATTAATATCTCGTGGAGATTTCGTTTTTTTTCTTCTTTTAGGATGAACCACCCGAGATGGTGGGCTATCGTTATGGGACATACCGTCATAAATTATATCGTAATATATGGTTATGGCGTGTGATGCTTGACGCTGTTGCGCCTCGCTTTGTCTTTTTTCGCGCAGCTTGTCTATAAAATGAGGCAGAGTATCTCTGCTACCGGCTTCAAATCGATATTTAGCACAAAAATCGAGATAATAACGAAGCCATTTCATATAAAGGCCATGCGATTGTTTTGGCACCTCGCCACGACCTAAAATAATTATAAATTGCCGCTCTAAATCGGTATCGATTGTGATCATGGATGCTCCGCAGAAAAACTATGTAACTTTACATTCACGCATGATATGCAGAAGTATGAACATAAAAAACAATAATTGCCTTGTCAAGTAATCCTTTTTATAATAAGGTAGATAAACTACAATCTGACTAAAAAGAAAACATTTTCCTCTTACGACCAATGCATATATTTCGGTGAAAAAAAATGGACAATTTTGCGCCAGAACGGAGATACGCAGAAACTATAGATCTCCTTGTTCGGTGAAAATGCCATAACGCTATGGTCACAAATGAGGGTTGGAAAAATATGCCATAATATTTGAGTAAATTGGGTGCATCGACATGTATGTAGAAAAAATTAAATTTTCCATAGATAAAACTTATGAGGCAATCGTCTATCCATGAACTTATATTATGAAATCGGATATTATTTTGGAAAGCTTAGAATTAACTCTTGAACTTATCCCTAGCTACGAGTGTAATCTTCGTTGTAAGTATTGTGCAGCGTCAATAAATTTATATAAAGGTGGTACAAAGACTTCATTGTCGCAATTTGAACGATATGCTGAGTGTTTAAAAAAATTCCATTTTAGCCGTGTAAAGATATCCGGTGGGGGGGAGCCTACACTCCATGAGGGCTTTCATGAAATATGTCGAGATATTAAGGGTTTATTTTCTGCAGAGGTATATACACTTGCTACAAATGGTTGTAATCTCATGGATTATTTAGATGATATTGTAATATTTAATAGTGTTGAATTGTCAAACTACCCTGGAGCGAATGACAATATATGTACAAAAATCGGAAAGCTAAATATTCCAAACATTAATATTGTTTCAAAACAAGTTGGTCGTGGACTCTGTGACATATACCAAAGACCCAATATCGATAAAGTTGATGTTTATGAACGATGCAGGCTTTCAAATATCAAGCAAATTGTCGGAGGAAGAATATATCCATGCCCACAAATTTACTGGGAAAACCTTCGTAAAAACTATGGAAAATGTGAAGACTTTAGCGTTAAAGTTTCTTCAAAGTGCTTTGATGAATTGAAGTTAATCTCTATAGAGAGTTTTTGTCGTAATTGTTGGTGTGAAGTTTAAATAATAGGAGTTAAGTGATGCCCCCATTTCCACGCAATATACATATTGAGACCAGTTCAAGATGTAACTTAAAATGTTGTCAATGCGTTCGTACTCATTTGAATTATGAGTCTAAGAATAAAGATTTACCTTTTGAGTTATTTAAAAAGGTTATTGATGATTTATGTACAATTGATTCAGAAAAATTTAGCATATTAAGGTTACAGGGAATTGGTGAACCGACACTAAACCATGATCTTATTAATATGATACACTATGCTAATGAAAAGGATATTTTTGAAAATATATCTTTTATATCAAATGGATGTACTGTTAATTCGTATTATTACAAAGAGTGTTTTGCTTCTGGCTTGGATACCTTGATAGTCTCAATAGATTCATTCAACCAAGAAGTGCTAGATGCTATAAGATGGGGTACAGATTCAGATGTCTTATTGCGTAACATTTCAGAGTTAACCGAAGATTTTGCCGATAAAATATCAATAGCAACTTCTGTAAACAAATTAAATGTCAGAGAGTTAGGTAAGCTTGGAGAATTGTTTGTAAGCTTAGGAATAAATTCTTGGCACCTTCAGCCCATGATTGACTGGGACTTTCAAATTCAAGGAAAAGGCGGCAAGTTGTCAAAGAAAGATTTTTATTTAAATAGTGATGAACTTTGTCTTGCAAACGCCGTATTAAAAAAATTTGGTGACACAATTGAATTACGCCCACTGAGTATCTCCAGCGAAAGGTGCAACTTACCTTTTTCATGGTTCAATGTAAATTCTATGGGATATGTCATGCCATGTTTCTGTAATTCTGATCATGATATTATTCATTTTGGCAATATTAAGGATACACATATTTTTGAATCTTGGGCCTCTAAAGAATTTGAAAAATTTAGGGATGATTTTGATGCACGGCAGATAGATATGTGCTCGCTATGTCCCATAGATAAGTAGCGTAGGATCTGCCATGACAACAAACTTTAGCTTTCACCTATATCCACCTATAAACAAAATCGATTTATCAGGTTGCTCTGACGTTTTAGAAGTTTTTTCTGGTACAAGTGTAGATTCAGAATCACATTTTGCTATCTATATATCAGTCCCTTGGTGTCACAGCCAATGTAACTCATGCAGTTATTTTATAAGTACAATAAAGAAGGGCAGTCGTAAATTAGAAGAGTATGCTCTCTTATTGGAAAAGCAGATTGATTCCTTTAGAGGCTTGTTGTCCTTAGAAGACAAAAAATGTCATGCTATATATTTCGGAGGTGGAACAGCATCTCTGCTAGATGCTCGTCTTATTTCAAATCTCATTCAAAAAATATCAAGTGCATTTACACTTTCGTCAAATTGCGAAATAACTCTTGAAGGAAACCCCCTTGATTTTAGGTATTATTATTTAGAGCATGTAAGGGAGACTGGTGTCAATCGGTTGTCAATCGGTCTCCAGAGTCTTGATGATGGTGTGCTTAAAATTTTAAATTCACCACATAATGCGGGGGACGGCATAAATGCGCTGGAAAATGCATTAAGAACCAATTTTATAACGATAAATACTGATCTTATTTATGGTATTCCATCACAAAGTTATCAATCTTGGATTGATACTTTGGAAAAAGTAGTGGAACTACATCCACAAAGTATTACACGTTTCAATTATATTATTTATCCAGAATCAAAAATCGAGAAGCTAATTTCAGAAGGAAAGTTACCTGTAAAATCCGACGACAAAAGTATTATTGAATTGATGGATTATACTAAAAACTATTTGGAAAAAAATAATTACAAATCTTCACGCTATACGAATGCCTCATTACATGGAGCATCTCAGGAATACGGACGAATTGTTTATCAAGAAA
>Ga0224507_10000611_pt1 | contig 14029 bp, 9 predicted proteins | sample SF_Jan12_sed_USG_3_FD_170159 | JGI IMG/M metagenome (GOLD analysis project Ga0224507, IMG submission 170159) | Sediment microbial communities from San Francisco Bay, California, United States - SF_Jan12_sed_USGS_13 | ecosystem: Environmental > Aquatic > Marine > Sediment | place: USA: California...
GGGATATGTCTTGCGAGAGAGAGCCGTTCATGCTTGACGGTATACACGATTTCAAACACTGTGTCCCGAATTTTTTAATTCATTAGCATGGGATATGGGGTAGCCGAATATTTACCCTGAGGTAGCTGTAACTGTTTATAATTTAACATTAATTAATTAATTAAATCAGTCAATTGTAGGGCCTGTAGTCAGCTACGAAAAACGACTACATCCAGCTGAGTTGCTGCCGTTCCAAAATCCTCATCATTATTTTTCTCCTGTAATAAGAACTAATGCAAGGATAACATGATAGCGATATCATGTTAGACACTCTTTAGATATTAACATATACAATATAATATATCCGATCTCATATATAGGGAAATCAAACCTGAGTTTTCCTAAGTTTTCTTTAGATCTAAGTACAGTTGTCCTGTCCTGTCTTGTATTATTTGCCTGTCTGTCCCCTGGTTTATTGTGAGTAGGGGCGAGAGAAAAACTCGCCCGCCAATGGGATGGCTATAAATTTCGAGCGTGGCGCTGACTTCAATCTATTTCAAAAATAAACGCGCGTGCTCGCTGGTCGGCGTAAATTAATTTGTTATGTATCTTGTTTGTGGTACATTAAAGTGTACATATCCACATTGGAGGAATGCTATGGATACAATTACATATACCTCAGCACGAGGTAACCTTTCAAAAAAAAATCGAAAAAGATTGTGCCGATCATTCTCCTGTTATCATTACACGAAAAACTTCTCAGCCTGTTGTTATGATGTCTCTTGAAGACTATCAAGCTTTTGAAGAGACGGCTTACTTATTAAGAAGTCTTAAGAATGCACGTCGCCTTCTTGAGTCTGTCGCTGAGCTTGAAGCGGGTAAAGGTTCAGAAAAGGAGCTTGTTGATTGAATCTGATATTTTCTAAAAATGGTTGGAAAGACAACCTTTACTGGTAGAGAACAGATATAAAAATATTAAAACGTATTAATCTCATTATTTGTGATATTCAACGTATGCCATATGATGGAATAGGTAAACCTGAACCTTTAAAACATGGCCTCTCCGGTTATTGGTCTCGAAGAATCACAGATGAACACTGAATAGTCTATAAAGCAGAAGATGATGCAATATTTATTGCTCAGCTTAGATATCATTATTAGTTTTCCCGCACATTATCGCGCATAATCGCGCGGAACGACCCAGCTCACTGGACAAAAGGGTAACTGGAATTTGTTAATAACTACGGAACACTAAGCTTGCCAATGTTCAAATAACAGCGCCTCTTTTGTTTTATGCGTAGCGCCTTGTTCGGCGTTTACTGCTGCTTGAGTTGTTGAATTAATTAAGAGCGTCCCGATCGTCTTCGACCGTCTTACGGGCTTTGTCATAAGGATGCCAATTTTTGAGATAAGGCTCTGAGTGCGAATGTTGCCCGATGAATAATATATCCAGAACGGCCAACTAAGAATTGATAGTAGTGAGCTAAACATACAAAGGCCGTATAGCGATTCCTTATGTCGCATTTGTTCAACAATCGCCAAGATAGTCAGGAGCGCAACTCCTACTAATATGAGACAATATGTATTGTTTGGTCCACCTTCCAACTTTTCGAAATCAAACGCTTAAAGGGGTTGTGTCCCGACAAGTCGGCTGAATTTCGTTGTTGGCCGCAATCTCCCAAAGCAGAAGTTCTCTCAGATACATCAGTTCGTCGTCGGTAAGCCCGCGTCCAAAATCAGTGCAAGCATGCAGACCCACGGTACGTATGCAAGCTCCCTTGGACTGGATATGGTCGTGCGTGAAGCCCACGATCTCGAGATAGTCTATCTCGTGAAACGGGATTTTGGTCCTGAAAGGCAGAAAACCGAACACGCGCTTTTCCAAGACAATTCGTCCGTTCCTGACATGGATCCGATCACGGCGCAACCATGCCATTGCCAGAGGTGTCGCGCCTATGACAACGAGCAGAGCCAACCAGAAATCGACCGCCCAACTATGTATGTCGCTTGTCAGCCGAAACCATATTCGGCAACTCATAGGCAAGAGAGTTAAACACGCGAATATCTTCAGGCTGATGTCGATCGGAGCTGAAGACAAGTGCACGGTCAGGCTGTCGGTTCCCTTGTCGATTTGGATGCGACATTCTTTTGGAGAAGATGGGCCTTCCTGATCGGAGGCCGCCCGTTCCGCAAGTAAGGCCTGGAATCGGGCGCCGACGGGTTCGTCGGGAGCGAACACGATATCACGGTCGTCATCGATTTCTTCCCTGAAAGGGAGGGAAAGGCACTCAGAGACAGTCTTGGCCGTGGACCGAGCTCTGGGTTGCCGCCAGGTTCGGAACAGGTCGACACACGCTTGGAGACCTCCGTCCTCCTCATCCATGTGCCATAACATTACAGTGTAGACGTACCCGCCGCTCAACATTTGGTTGGGACTGCCTGGCGTTCCGCCCACTGTCGTACCCCGGTCTGCCCCAATGTTTGTCCGGTAGGTCACCTCTTTGAACAACTGCAGCGGCTTATGACGGAAAAAGATCGGAATGCTGAAGAGCCCTGGCAGCCTGAATCCCCACCAGGATGTGACGCGACCGCGAGAGCGGTCGAGCCAGACACCTGAGCGCCAGAGGAACATGGGGGCGAAATAGACCGAGGCCCAGGCAGCAGCGGTCAGGATTTTGAGTTGTTTCCCTCGAGAAAGGTCGAGCGGGTTAATCTCCTTGTAAATACAATACCATGTGACGACCGCAAGGAAGGCTCCGAACTGTATCATCAGTAGGTTACGCATGCCGCGCTCTTGCCAGCGCAGCTCAAGCCTATCTTTACGGTCAAGTAGTCCCATGGTCGATCTCTAAGGGCCTCGGAAAAAATAAATTACCCCGAGTGTCCCTGTTGGAAGATTCGGGTTACGTGTCATATAGTCGTTAACTGTAGTGTATCTACCTTATGTTCGAAAATTCAAAACCACCTCTATCGGTGTGGCTGGATTGCTGACCAGTCCCGTGTGGACTTCGAAATTTGAGTGATTTGCAAGATCACGAAGTATATTTTCAGGTGTGCTCGGATTATTCGCAAGCAAATGAAGAATCGGAATATTCGAGAAAGTGGCAAGTCGTTCTGCCTCTTTAGTTGAAATAACCTGCCGACCGTTAACTCTTTTAATGAGGTCTTCTTCGACGTTCTTTGAGCGTAGAAATTTTTCTGTACGCGTCTCGTATAGGGGAGGAGCGTTGCAAGAGAAAAATATCGTACATAACACCAAAAAAAGACAATTTATTTGCGTTTTCATTTATTTGCCGAACGATCAGGCTAACCAGACCGGTCACAAGAGTTGTTCCGTCAGGCCGCATGCGTTCACCCGGTCTGGTTGAGTCGCTGGTTATATCTTACTTGTATATTCAATCATATAGACATCCACCAAGAACAAATTCTTTTAAAGACCGGTGACTTTGTTCATTTTTTCTTTTTGTTTAATATTTTGCTGACTAGAATTACGGCAGGGATGCCAATTAGGAAGAACACGCCCGTCTCCATAATGTTTTCCTTTGAAAAAATGGCTCGTCCAGATCTTGTCCCTTTGTACAAATTGCCAATTACAAATATTATGGATGCGCATGACAAAATGAATATGTTTATTAATTTTCGAAATATAATCGCGGCGCAGTTGCGCGGAACAAGTTATTCTGTTGACCAGTATACCTTCCAGCTCTCCGTTAATAAAATCAGTCAGTAAAATGCAATAAAGAGACAGGAGTATATTGTATAAACTGTAAATTTCTCTGAATCCTAACTTGCTTATGAGTGATTGACAACTACTTTTACCCTTGTTTGCTTAGCCGTATATTATCCCAAATATGATAAACACTGGATTCTTGGTATTCTCCAATGATCAAGGTTGCTTCATAGTTTTTGCCCTGTTTTGATTCCTATATAAAGGATAAGCAAACTCCAGATAACATCCGCCCGTTGTATATAAAACGTATTTTTCGCCTGTCCCCAGGTTTTCCCAAGTTTTTTTAGGTCATAAATTTTCGCTCTTGTTTACCCATAAAGAAGAATCATTTTTTTTGTACATGTCGATTTTTCCAGAGAGGTGCAGGGCACCGGTCGATCAGTAAATTGTCAACTAGCAAGTAGTTGGGCGCTAAAATTCCGGTACCACATCTAGCCCAGGTTACTCCTCTTATGTCACCGTTATGTTGGCGATAATTTATTCCATGAAACCAGTCTATTTTATACTATTAAAGTTTTTTATCAATTTGGGTGAAAAGAGCGGTAAGGTGGTAATGGTAGAGAACTTACGGGCAAACTGGAACTTTTAAAATAGACTCCGAGATGGAGGCTCCATGACCAACGATACCCTCAATAGAATCCGTGGCCTTAGCAGCTTGGTCGGTAACACGCCGCTGTTGGCGATTGAATTGGAATTCAAGGGTCGGCAGCGTACTATTTACGCCAAGGCCGAGAACCTCAATATGACCGGCAGTATCAAGGATCGCATGGCTTATTATATCCTTCATCAGGGTTATGTAAGGGGCACCTTGAACCCAGGAGATCGTATTGCGGAGGCCACCAGCGGCAATACCGGTATTTCTTTTTCCGCCATAGGTAGGGCCTTGGGGCATCCGGTGTCTATTTTTATGCCGGACTGGATGAGTGCGGAACGGATCAACCTAATCAAGGGCTTTGGCGCTGATATCTGTTTGGTTTGCAAGGAGGCCGGTGGTTTCCTCGGCTGCATCAGTCGGGCTGAAGAGCTCAACAAGAACGGGAATGTATTTCTTCCCCATCAATTTTCAAGCGATGACAATATCGAGGCCCATTACAAGACTACCGGTCCTGAGATCTGGTGGCAGCTGCAATTCCGTGTCATAACCCCGGATGCTTTTGTTGCCGGAGTCGGTACCGGGGGCACGGTCATGGGCGTTGGTCGCTATCTGCGGGAGATGAACCCCGCTATCAAAATCTACCCTCTTGAGCCAACCAATTCGCCCACCCTGTCAACCGGTCACAAGGTCGGGAAGCATCGGATACAGGGGATCTCCGATGAATTTGTCCCGCCGATTCTTGATCTCAACAGCCTGGATGAAATTATAGATGTTGATGATGGCGATGCAATCATCATGGCCCAGAAGCTTGCCACGGAGCTGGGTCTGGGGGTGGGCATTTCTTCCGGTGCCAATTTTCTTGGCGCCTTGCTGGTACAGGAAAAACTGGGCCGAGATGCAGTAGTCGTTACCGTTTTCCCTGATGATAATAAAAAATATCTCAGCACCGATCTGCTTCGTGAAGAGCCGGTCAAAAAGGACCACCGCGCACCGGGAATTAAGTTGCTGCGAGTTGCTGCTCTGAAAAGGGTATGCACCACCTGTTGTGATCCGGAGGAGTGCTTGGAGAGCATCTCACTCGGCAAGGACGCCATAAAGAGCTTGCCCCATTGTCCGTTTCGATGAAATATATGCTGATCTCTTCACACCATTTTGTTTTACAAGGGAAGAGGAATCAGGTCTGATCGCTCGAAGGATTAAATAGTTAATAGGAAACCGAATGGTTAAAAAAACAATTATCATGGGCGCGGCCGGGCGTGATTTTCATAATTTTCTGACGTGTTTTAAAGACAATCCTTCTTACGAAGTGGTTGGTTTTACCGCTGCCCAGATACCCTCCATCGACAACAGACGGTTTCCACCTGAGCTTGCCGGTGGGCTGTATCCAGAAGGCATTGAGATTTTTCCTGAGGCCGACTTGTCCGCACTCATCAAGAAGCTAGATGTTGATCTGGTGGTTTTTTCCTACAGCGATGTGGCCCATATTGAAGTCATGCACAATGCTTCAATGGTTCAGGCGGCAGGGGCCGACTTTTTACTTATCGGCGCGGAGAAGACCATGCTGGCCGCGACTAAGCCGGTGGTCTCGGTCTGCGGGATTAGGACCGGTTGTGGGAAATCTCCCACAACCCGCCGGGTGTGCCGGATACTGGAAAGTTACGACAAAAAGATCGTGGTGGTGCGTCATCCCATGCCCTATGGTGATTTGCGGAATCAAGTGGTCCAACGCTTTGCCGAAAGGGATGATTTTTCGCGCCACAATTGCACCATTGAGGAACTTGAAGAATACGAACCTCTGGTGGAGCGGGGAATCATTGTATACGCCGGAATTGATTACGCGGAAATTTTGCGGCGGGCGGAAAAAGAAGCCGATGTTGTCATCTGGGACGGAGGGAACAACGATACACCATTTTATCGGCCCGACGTGCATATCGTTCTTTTCGATCCCCTGCGGCCCGGCCACGAACGGCTTTTTCATCCCGGCGAGACCAATATGCTCATGGCGGATATCGCCATTATCAACAAGGTCAATTCCGCCTCACCCGACCAGGTGCAAGAGGTGGAAAACAACATCGGCCGCTATGTCCCGAAAGCGGAGCTCATCCTTGCCGACTCTCAAATCCTGATCAATGAACCGGAACGGATACGAGGGAAAAGGGTCCTGGTGGTGGAGGACGGTCCCACTCTCACCCATGGGGAAATGGCCTACGGCGCGGGTTATCTTGCGGCCATGAATTGCGGAGCTGCCGAAATTATTGACCCGCGACCCTTTGCCGTCCGCTCCATCGCGACCACCTTGGAAAAATATCCCCATATCACGAAAGTGTTACCCGCAATGGGTTATGGGGCCGAACAGGTGCATGATCTAGAGGCTAGCATCAACCGAAGTGAATGCGATTTGGTCGTCCTTGCCACCCCTATCCATCTCACCCGGCTCATAAACATCCATCGGCCCACCGTCCGGGTTCGCTATGAATATCAAGATCGCGGTAAGCCGGACTTGGAGTCCGTTCTGATGAAAAGACTTTCGGATGTTGCTAATCGAAGTAAACATTCGTAGGCCGAGGAAAACGGATTTATAAATTTAGGTGAACAGCCGGAACCGAATTTTTTGCCTTCTCAATAAGAGTGTCACAGATCAGTAGGCGACTTTCATTAATTGCGTATTTAGTCGCCAGATGGTTCTTTACCGCAGCTGCTCTCTCCTGACCGAGTTGCGCCAACCGTGGTTCGTCCTTTTCCTTCAGCTCCATGGTATTACCTTCTATTGCAGCAATCTTCTTGTCTGATAAAAATTCCCATGCTCCCACAGAGGGACAAATTTGGATGTCAACCGCCGGCCTTTCCTGCAAAATTTTGGCTATCCTTTCCAAATAGTCGGCGTGTTCCGCAGTCAAGGTTGATTCCTGCCGGGCAAAGACCACGGGCGGCAAAGTAACCTCCATCATTTTTTCACCTACTTTCATCCCGATGTAGGCAAGGGCTCCGTATGGACCCAGGGCATACATGAGATAGCCGGAGGCGGCTGGTACGATGGCTTTCCCAAGGGCGGTGATAAGAATGTCGGATATTCCTACATTCAAGTCGGAAACAGCCCCGCTTAATGGAATAGCCAGCGTTATGTTTTCATCTTTGTCGCGTAACATGGTCAAGGCGGCATCAAGGGGGAGCGGCAACTCATTGTCGAGTTCCGCTGCCAATTCCGGGGATATCATCTCCGTCTTCAGTTTCTTTAAAATAATGGTGTTTTCCATATCAAGTTCGTCGCCTGCGAGAGCAAACTTGGTATCAAGTTGGAGTTGACCGCTGAGAAGGCCGGTACCCACTGCTTGGACGGTGTAGGGAGAAAAACTTGCTAGCTGGTAATTTTTTAATTTCAATTCCAATTGGATAACCGGTAGTTCTTGAAACGGGGAGAGGTACCCGACAATCTCCAGTGGTGCCCGCTTTTCAAGCTCACCCTTGAATACAAGTTCACTCTTTTGCTCCGGCTTTCTTGAATCCAACTCTCCAACATGAAAATGAGAAATGGCAAGATCAGTAATATAGGGGAGGGCAGGGGAGTGATCTTCAAACACAAGTCGACTTTCTCCCGTCACAGCTATTTCCCGCAGACTGAAAGCGGCATCTTTTGCCTGCTCCTCCACGGCTTCAGGAGCAGCCTTATCCTCACTGGACGCCTGGGAAGGTATCCGCATCTCGTCCAATCTATGGCTAATATTAAGATTTTTATCTTTATCAAGAACAATTGCCGCTACAAGGTCTTGAAAGGTCAAACTCCCCCCGTGCAACCCGTTCTCACCACTCCAGCTGAAATCTGTTAGCCGCGCATTTGCCAGCGAACAAACCGGTTTTCCCTCAGATTCATTGGTGGGTGGTAAAAAAAGGACATTATCGATGAGCAAGGTATCAGCCTGCACATTGACAGCGGTATCAGCGAAAATATTATTTAGCGCCAGACTCTCTAAGCGGACTAGCTCGTGGCCGTTCTGGACCGACGTCACCACGGGTGTTTTTACCCTAAAATCCGCCACCGTAAGAGTGCTGAAATTCACGGCATCCACCGTTCGGAGACGAACCTCCGGAATGTTTATTTCCAACGGGAGATTACCCGGGACGCTAACCATGAGATTAGCCAACGAAATATCCTTGATAGCAATCTTTCTCTTTCCCAAACCTTCAAACCCTGTAATCTGTAAATTATCCAGAGAGAGCAGAGTGGAGTTATTTGCTTTATCCATGATTCCGAAACGATCAAGGGATAATGAGCTACTGCCGGTGATATCAAACTCTTCGCCTAGTTCCAAGCTACTCCGGGTTGAAAGTAGCACATTGTTTTGGACAAGCTCCAGGCCCGGTTCAGTTAGCATCGTTGATAACTGCTCACCATTAAGCTTACCATCAAGTTTCAGGCTTGGTGATTCTTCTATTTTTTCTAGACCATATGCGACCTTGCCCTGCCAAACCAGTTTGTTTCCACCTGACACGATAGGGATACTCGCATCTTTGCCTGTAAAATTATACCTGCCCAGAGCAAGCTCACCGGTGGAATCGAAAAGCATCCCCCCGGTTTCATATTGGGAAAACCTTATATTACCATTCCACAACAAACTCTCTTCAGCAAGCTGCAGGGTCGACAGTTCCATGTCAAACCCTTCAACTAGAAAGGTCCCGGTATTTTCAATGAACAGATCATCCGATATGGTTAGCGATGTTAGCCCATTGAGCTCAATGAGCGACTCTTTCATGGTAAGCTGAGCTTCTGGAAGCTGGATTCCATATTCCTGCACTGTCAAGAAACCGTCGCTTATAAGGTGCATTGGTCCATCACTTGGTGCAATATAGCTCACCCGTCCTTGCCAGCTCACCCCTTGTGATTCAATGGTCATTGAAGAATTCCCCACAGCAAGGTCTGCCAGATCAAGATTTCCGTCATACTCGACGCTTGTACTTTTTTCCTCCGACATGATAAAAACAAACTTGCCGTCAAGTCCGACTACTCCGGAGAAAGGCTGCAAAACCTCTTTTAACAAGGGAGCAAAATCAGCTAAGCTCAACTTTGTAATGGACACGTTCCCCACTAAATTCAAACTTGGAGCCATGCTGATAGTGTCAAACTTCAGCTCAACAGGTGCTTGATTTATTGCTCCTTTAAAAGAAAAAGTACCTGGCGGCCCACCGGCGCGGGTAGTAAAGTTGATCAGTTCCGCCTTTTGGATGTCTACCCGCATGTTCAGCTCATCCATTTTTAACACTATGCTACAGTTGGAAAAAGAGACCATATCGGCTAAAAATGCCCACGCTGAAATATGCTCTTCATCAGCTGCTTCTACCTTCTCTATATTTTCCCCAACAAGAGTGTAAGTACCGATGCGCCAGTTTCCGTTTTCATTTTGTTCAAGCTCGATGGCCAAATCCTTGTATTCAACTTTTTGAAGATGGATATCATGACGAAACAGAGACAGGAGGTCAAAATCAAGTTCGATCTTCGAATTGCTGAGCAAACTTTTTCCACCCTTTTGGAGATCGACTCCCTCCAATATTATCCCACTGGTCAGCGGGTTATACCAGAACCATTCCACAGTGGCCTGATCGGCACCGTTTTCCTCTAACCAGTCAACAAGAAACAACTTAACACCAAAGGGAAGAAGGAGGAAGAACATGAGGACAAATCCGCAGATCCCTCCCCATATTTTCACCCATCTTTTTTGCAAAAACGCTCTGATTGTCGATCCCGGATGTGATATCATAATATTTTTATTGGTACCTGGTCATAGGGTTCGTAACTAGCTGATTTAATACAGTGCAAATCTGTAAGTGGTCACAGGGTAAGCGTTCACCAGCACTACACCTGCGCGCGATCAAACCGGATTCACATAGGATTAACTATTGCTCACCGGTCTGCTTGCACACATGCGCAGCACTGGTAAGCGTTTACCAGTCCGATGTTATAGAGCTTTTCTTTACAACCCGGTGAACGGTTACGTCACAGGTGCCTTAGATTTATGCAGTTGCCGCTGTTCGCTATAGCCCTTCTATGTGGGCAGGGGCAATCGCATTAAGATGAGGTGGTTGTGACTACTTACCTTTATTGTTTTAAGTTAGAGATGTTAACCTTCAAATGTATACGCTACTGAATTACACCTTCAGAAAATCGCCTTCCATTTTTGAATGGAACAATATGTGTATATAATTCTAACTCATGGTGCCCACCGGGGAGAAAGGATTTATAATAAAAATTTTCCTCGGCAAAACCATTATAATTATCTCCTCTTGAAGGAGCCCAAGGAGAACGCGTCATGGAACTATCTCCCCAGTCAAAGGAAATCTTGCTTATCGCCTTGGGCGGCAATGCCTTGATCCGAAAAGGCCAGACCGGAACTACTGAGGAGCAGTTCGCTAACCTCCGATTGCCCATCGGCCAGATTGCCGAGCTGGTCGATGAGTACCGCATTATCATCACCTACGGTAACGGCCCCCAGGTAGGTAACCTGCTCCTCCAGCAGGATAGCTGTTCCGAGGTTCCCAAACTCCCTCTGGAAATCCTGGTGGCTCAAACCCAGGGCCAAATCGGTTACATGATCGAATCCTCCCTGGACAGTAAGCTGGCGTTGCGGGGGAGAAGTAAGGATATTGTCAGCCTGCTCAGTTACGTGGTGGTGGACCGGGATGATCCGGCCTTTGCCAAACCCAGCAAGCCCATTGGCCCGGCTTACAGCAAGGATAAGGCGGCGACCATGCCGTTTCCCACCGCCGTGACGCCCAAGGGGTATCGTCGGGTGGTGGCCTCACCCCGGCCGCTGACCATTGTCGAAAAACGGGAGATCAAAAAATTGATCGACCGGGATTTTATCGTTATCTGTTGCGGCGGCGGGGGAATACCGGTGACCAGAGAGGGAAGAACCTTTCACGGGATTGACGCGGTGGTGGACAAGGATCTGGCAAGCGCCAAATTGGCCGAAGAGGTTGGGGCGGATCTTTTTGTTATCGCCACCGATGTTCAGGGCGTTTATAAAAATTTTGGACGGGACGATGAAGAACTGTTGCCCTCCTTGAGCACAGAGGAGGCCGAGCAGTACCTGACCGAAGGGCACTTCGGGGAAGGGTCAATGGGTCCCAAAATTGAAGCCGGACTGGAATTTATCAAACACGGCGGCCAAAAAACAATCATCACCTCTATTGATGCGATCATCCCAGCCATCCGGGGAAAAGCGGGAACAGTTATTGCCCCTCCTGAGGTAACTGGTCACATGGCTCGCAACTAGCTGATTTGATACAGTGTGTATATGCAAATGGTCACAGGCACCTCATCTTCATGCAGTTGCTATTGCTCCCTATGGCCCTTACTTTTTTTACCATGAATTCTAATATGTTAACGGTATACAAAAAGACTGGCCTGATATCGCCTGTTGCATCCTGCTCGGTAGGAGGCAATAGGCGATATCAGGCTAAAAGATAATGAGTTCAAGCTCATTTGCTGATATGTATCCAGACATGTGTCTCTCCCTCTTCGATATTCTTTATGTAAAGTGTATTAATGTGTTAGAGGTGATGCACGACAGTAAAGCACGACACAATATGTCACGCTTTACTGTCACGCCTAAGACAAAGAAAGAAGCTTTTGTCTGGATATGGCCGCTAGGCGAGAACAAACCTGGCGTAGCCGGGCGGGCTAAAGCTGATAACGGCAATATCCTATTCAACTATGGTAAAAGCTACCTGGATCGTATCGGTGACAGTAACATCGCGATTTCAGATTACGAACCCGAATTGCCACTAAAGTTCGGGGTGTTTCCTTTGCTTGAAGATTTTTTACGTGTCGCCTCTGGATTATAGGAACCTGTTTTCACTAGCATCCGTTCAAGGAGCAGTTCCATCTCAGAGTCATCGGTCGGCTGACCAGCAATCGTATTCCATGTGCCGTCATCCGCTAGTTCCCGGATACCAACAGGGAAGCTGCGCCGGATCTCATTTCGGGACTGAAACACAACCAGACTTCCCAGCGCATCACCGGCAAGCTGCCCCAGGGGCATCCTTGGGCTCGATTAATCCTTTGAGAGCGTCTACTCACTACTTCTATCCTTCTCCTGAGCTTGTGGCTCAGTTATTGGTGGTTGCAGTGAGATCAGCCAATCCATCAAATCCACCGATTCATGGTTGCCATTTTGACGAAGGCTGAAGAGAAGATCTTCCTGACGAGGTTGGCCGAAAACCATCCGGTAAAGAGCCAAGCCCTGCTTTAGCTGTTTGAGCTTCCCAATCTCCTTGCTGTATGGAAGCAACGGTATGCGTCGTTCTACCCTGGCAGAACCATCTTCAAAGATCCAGAAGGGGATGAGATCAGAATGCCCATTGGATTTGCCTTGACTCGCAATCTGAAAAAGAGTCTGCCATGGATCGCCTCCCTCGAGCACTCCAGACAGAGCTGTTAAACCATATCGTTCTGCAACGTTTTTTCTGACAGCATGGCCCTTGTATCGATGTACTCGGCCTTCACGTTGTTCAAGGTCAACTGGATTAGAGGGAAGATTCCAATGTACCACGGCATGACACCATGTGTGAAAATCCAAGCCCTCTTGCCCTATTGAAGTCGAAGCCAGAACAAAAGGCCGAAACGGAGAGTTAAAGGCGTCACGCACCGAATCAGCGCGGACAAGTGCTTGGTTGTTGTCATCTCGGATATCTCCAAACCGAAGTGCAAAACGACAACGAGTGTTGAAATTATTAACCTTAAAACCATCCCCCGACGTCTCTATTTCATCAATGCCAATCTGAGCGGTACGTAGTGACAATACTGACTGGATACACTCTGCAATTCCAGCTACCTGTTCGCTTGAAGAATGTTCTTGGAGCCCCAAAGATTCTCGTAAGACATGCACATGTTCATCAAGGACTGCTTGAAGATTACCATCGATGCCATATTGAAGAGTCAATTTCCAATAAGTCTCCTCTGCAGAGCCACGCAGCATGGCAATAGTTTCAGGCGTATTAAAAAGGGAGCGGAAACCGGATGCAATCCTGGCGGCAGCTGACAGCAGACTATGGTCAGACATATCGAGGTCGGTAGAAATACGATGAAGCGCCCGTAATGCACAGATGCCTGGGCCTGCCAGAGCAAGGTCACAAAGTATATCTACCAAATCATCCGGCTGGGGACCCAAAGGAATGTTCCCGTCTGCCATGTTGACCAACATATCGACGTGATCTTTGAACCGAGTACCAGATTCATTATCAGGGGTAGCAGATATCCATCCTGATTGATTTTTACACCAATCCAACAGCCCGTTATGGGAATCGAGAAGAATAGGAGCAGCCCAATACCACCGCTTATCAGCTCGCGTCCCTTCACCACCTTCTGGTAGGGTTTTGAGCAGATTTCGACAAATGGTCTTAACCTCATTTTTCAGCTCTTGGATGTCCAATGGTCCACATCCTCGGCTCAATGCGATTTCGAGCGGATCTATCTTGGAGGCAAGTGTTGGAGATGGCAGAAGCCATGCGATGACGGGCATACCAGTCAATCGATTATCTTTCGAGGCTACAGCAAATCGCAGCAATGGCTTGATCTTCTCATAGAGTTCACTATGGAGAACCGATGTTCCAGAAGTCATTTTACGCTCGGCTTCATAGGAACAGATTGATGCCACCGCATCTGGAACCGCACTCCAAGAGGAGAAGACAAGGGCCTTGGTTAAACTATCCTTGTCACGGTATGCACCGCCCGG
>Ga0224507_10000612_pt1 | contig 14002 bp, 11 predicted proteins | sample SF_Jan12_sed_USG_3_FD_170159 | JGI IMG/M metagenome (GOLD analysis project Ga0224507, IMG submission 170159) | Sediment microbial communities from San Francisco Bay, California, United States - SF_Jan12_sed_USGS_13 | ecosystem: Environmental > Aquatic > Marine > Sediment | place: USA...
CCTGAACCACAACAGTTCCCGTATAACTTGACCGCAAAACAGGAACAAACGCCAACCGAGAAAGGAACTTGAGCCCGAATTTCTTGGCAAGTGGGTAACAGAAACCTGCCGAACAAGTAGGCCTGCTTTCTGGGCAGCAAGCACAGTTAATGTTGAAGGGATATGGGCATTCTCAGGAATAAGGGAAAGAAGATAATGGAGATCTGTTCGCTGAAACAGTTTAAAGGGGACGTTAAGGTCTTTTAATGTGCAATGGAAGATCAAGCGTATTAGATTGTTGGCTAAACGACTGAGCAATTTACGGTGGAAGGGGTCCTGACGTTGCGCACGCAGCCCGATAACCACATCCGCCTGCTCAATATGGGAAAACAATTTCCAGAAATCTCTTGGAAGATGCTGATAATCACTATCCATATAAAATATGTAATCACCTGTTGCTGTCTCGAGGGCTCGCATCAGTGACGGCCCATGACCAAGATTGAGATGATTGTGCAGTACCGTAAGTTCCGCAATCTGTTTACTGAGAGTTTTCAGGGCCTCTGATGATCCATCCGTACTGCCGTCATCCACAACAATAATTTCACCTTGGGAGAAATGGGCAAGGATATCGGTGCGACATTCCTGAACTGTCCTGGAGATTGTGGCAATTTCATTATATACAGGCATCACCACGCTAACTCTCATCTTCATGTCATTCTGTATAAGGTTTCCTTTTTACCAAGCAAAACACGATCAACTACCTCCATACCTTGCATCAGGCAGTGATCCATATTACCAGTTTCATACTTCCATCCGCCAAATCGTTCTCTAAAGAAGATATTATTGGATTCAAGAAAATCGTGAAGAATGTTGAGATGACGGTCACGATCACAGGTAGGAATGGGATATGCAAAGGGTAAAAATATTCGATTAGCTGCAATGGGCTCTTTATTATTTTCAAGAATAGGAAACTTGGTATTGTAAATATTGTCTAAAACCTCCTCAGAGGAAGGTGCTGCTGTCTATTCTGGGTGGCATAAAGTATATGAGCTATGAGCTACAATTATTTTGATACCGGTACAGCAGAACGCATCAGTCTTTATCTTTTCGTCGTAAAACAAAGAAGATACCAGCCATTGAACCCAGAGCTAATCCTGCTGACGAGCCTGCAGCACTGTTTTTGAAGAGACCTCCAACCCCTGGCGTTGGGGTTGCTGATGGGGTAGGAATCCAAGTTGGCGTTGGTGTTGGTGTTGGTGTTGGGGGTGGATTATACCGCTGCAGAAGAAAACGAACACCGTCTAGTGTGTTCTCAGAATTTCCATTTGCAGGATCATGAGTCCCGATTAAAGCAAAAACTGTAGCAATGAAACAGATGGAAATCAGTCGAATCCAATGAGGACGTTTGTCTATTCCGGTAAAATATACTCTCATGCCGTCGCTCCACACGTTAAGACAGAAAACACTTGTTAACCTGTGCTGATTTACGGTGCATTGTGAAGCACCATTGTTAAACGATTATATTAATTTTACCTCTCTCTCTCTCTCTTGTACAGCAACAATTATTAATATGACGAAAAGCACAAAGGACAACAGTGGAATGTCTGAAAAAAATTGAAGACCAAACCTGCTTTGCCCGAACTTTTCTCCTTGTTGTTCTTCATTCTTACCTTTCATGCTTCTTCTACCCGCTTAGTCACCGAGGTAGCATATGAAAAGTCATTATACTTTTTTTATCAGAAGTGATGAGTTTCTGGTAAGTTTTATAGTTCTTGCTTGATGAATTCTGTTGTTGTCCAAATCCAGACCTCCATCTATAAATTGGTCGGGAAGACCAATCTGGTAAAAAAACCATTAGCGCAACCAAAATCCAAAATCTAATATTGGAGACTGGAATAATTGGATATTCTGGTTGAGCAAATATGCCTCTTGTGGACGAATGAAAGCAAAAAATGCAGGCCAGGAGCTTAGATATGATGCAACAAATCTTTGTAAGGTCTGTTCGTCAATATTACTTTTTTTGTGACTCCTCTGCGATGTCGGCTAGTAATTGATCATAGGAATCGTAGGTGATTTGATCTGAAAATATTTTGCTTGCTTTGTTCTTGAGTTGTGAGTTGGAATATTTTTCTGGCTGAGTAATGATTTTTGTGATTGCCTGAGACAACCCGTTTTGATCTCCTGGTTCTACTATCAAACCCATGCCGGTAAGTTTTACAGGAATCCTGACTCCAGGAAGATTGGAGGCAATGACTGGTTTGCCGGAAAGCATCGCTTCGACTTGAACCATGCCAAATGCTTCGGTCTGATTATCTGAAGGTAATACCAACAAATCGATGGCTTGATAGAAAGCACCTAAATTGCCGCCTGAGAGTTTGCCTAAAAATTGATAATTAATTTTCTTCTTTTCCAGCAAAGATTTGATGTATGCGTAATATTGTGACTCCCCCACAACATCAGGTCCGTATGGTCCAGCTATAATGAGTTTAGCTTTGTTCTTGCCTGCTAGTTTATCTATGGCATTTATTAGATGGTGAATGCCTTTTTCTTTGGATACTCGACCGGAGAATCCTATCCAAATGTAATCTTGTTTTTGACTGAGAAAACCGTCTAATTTTTGTTGGTTTACTCTTGGCCGGGTTACGACCGGAAGAATGATTTTGGTTTTTTGAGTAAATCGTTTTTCCAGGTTCAAATGTTTAAAGTAGTCTCGAGTGTAAATAACTATAGTATTGCTGAGCCATAATTGCAGATAGACAGAAAAGTTGAGAATGGCTGCAATAACACGATTGGAAAAACTCTCACCAAGGTCTACCCGGCAATGAAAGATGGATATGATGGGTTTTTGACTAATTTTGGCAATGATGGCTAATGGTAAGGCCTCAAAATTGGGGATGTTTAAGATGACAATGTCAGTCGTGCGAGCATAATTTATGAATTCAATCCATGATTGAGGGGAAATAAACCCTTTAGATATTTTAAAGAGGTAAGGCATTCGACGAATAGTCATTTTTCCGTCTTTGGAATGTTGAGGTAACTGTTCGGAATAGCGAAAGGTAGTAATAGTAATGGTGTGATTGTTTGACAAATACCTAAGGATTTTCCTTGGGTAGGTAGTTAAGCCTGAAAGATAAGGGTGGTAATAAGTACTGAAGAATAAAATGCGCATATTTTATTTGGTGAGGAGGAATGATTGCTGCCAGGATAGAAGATGTTTTATGCCCTGGTGAAAACCAGTGGTAGGCTGCCATCCTAACCTATCTTTAATAGTAGTGTTGGCAGAAATAAATGACAGTTGGTCACCTTTTCTGGCGGGTTTAAAATGAATATTTATTTTTCGGGAAAGTACCTGCTCCAGCAATTTTACAACATTTACGAGTGAATATGCGTTAGACAAGCCGCCACCAATATTAAACGCTTTGCCACGAGAAGAAGAGATGTCTTTTATAGCTGATTGATAGGCGGAGAGTAAATCGTTTACAAATAGCAAGTCCCTGACTTGGTAGCCGTCACCAAATACAGTAATGGACTGTTTTTTCAGAGCTTGTTTTGCAAGATGAGCCACCCAGCCCTGATCCTCCATTCCCTGTTGGAAGGGGCCATAGATACAAGATTGTCTAAAAACTACGGTTGGGATATTGAAAGTACGAGCATAAGCCAAAAAGTATTGATCCAGTGCTCCTTTGGAGCACCCGTAGGGGGATATAAAAGATAAAGGTTCATCTTCACCAATGCCTTGCGGTGACGTAGTATCAAGGTACTGGGCTAATTTTTCGTCTTTTTGATAATGATGGTGACTAAGATCACCGTAAACCTTGTTCGTTGAAGCGTAAATAATAATTGCTTCTGGATTCTGAGAGCGTATGGCTTCGATAAGTTTAATGCCGGCGAATAGATTGTTGTTAAAATCGTGCAATGGTTTTTGAATTGAAGTGGTGACAGCAGTTTGGCCAGCCAAGTGAAGAATAACATCGGATTGTATGAGTTCTTCTAGATATGTTTTAGTGTCCAGAATGTTGGATCTGATTACTTTGAGTGATTTTATTTGTTTTTTCAGATACTTAACGTTATGCTCAGTTCCGACGCGAGAGAAATTGTCAATAATCACAACTTGATATCCAAGTTTGTGGAAATATATGGCGGCGTTGGTGCCGATAAAACCAGCACCTCCGGTAATAAGCATTTTCATGATGAGACTTGTTTGGTTATTTGACAGGTGATTTGACCCTGTTTCTGCCCCGCAAGGTCTGACGACATACAGTATTCTTTAATAACTCTATGCCAGCAATGAGGTAAAAGTCAAAAAGATGGTGTATGAACGAAAAGAGGGTGTCAGTTGAAAAAGTTAATGACAAATAGACAACATGCAGTCTTACCGCTGGCAACCTCAAATATTTTAGATTTACAAAGATCGGGCGCTCGGCTTTTCCATCTTCGTGAATTATTATCTTGCCGAATAATTCTTCGAGACCTCCTGTATCAAGCATCATACAGCTGACATACGATCTGTTTGATTTATTGCGCACAGTGATCAATAGCATTCAGGACAATCCACGCACCCTTTTTCAGGGTTTTTTTATTTTATTATCGCAACACTATCGTTTTATCTGAGTACTGTAAAGGTGGGTCGTTGCCAAGGTCAGGGCGAGGATCGAAGGCCCGATAATCAGTCCCCAGAAGCCGAAGGTCGCTATGCCGGCAAGGATGGCCAGCAGGATAAGGATTTCATTCATTGTATACACAAATCCGAATAATTTTTTGAGAAAGCCGATAAAGAAGAGGCGAAGAATATTATCAATGAAAAATCCCATGACAACCCAGGCAAAGACCAGGATCACAACAGCACTGATATAATGGCCGGCCAGCAACTCCAGGGCGATGACCGGTACATAGACAAGGGCGGAACCGACAATAGGTATGACTGAGCAGAAGCCGGCAAGAACACCAAGGTAACCGGCATTATAGCCGCCGATGAAAACCATCAGCAGGCCGAATGCGCATCCCTGGGCAATCATATTGAACAGGGTGCCGTAAAAGACTACCGAAACTGTACCGGTGCATTCACGATACATGTATTCCTCATGTTCGCTGCTTAATGGTAAAAGAGAAGACAGGAACATGAGAATTGATTTGCCATAAAAATTAAACAGGAAATAAAAAATCAATATCCAGACAATCTGAATGAACAAGCCTCCCGCACCGGAAACAAATCCTTTGAGCCATTCAAAAGCAACCTCGATGGCTGGACCGCTGATAAATGACATCCCTTCACTCTTTACTCGGGACAGGGGTTCCTGCAGCAATGGAATTCCCTCAAGGAAGGTGATAGCCTTGTCTACTATTTCCAGGACGGTCTGTTTTATCTGCGCAAGATCAAGATTATTCACCTGTTCATAGGTCACCGAGATAAAATAGAGTAATGGACCGAAAATCAGGAGCAGAAAGAAGGAGGTAAGAAGGGTAGTCACGATTAGATGTCTGTTTCTTCCCGGCCATTTTGCTCCCCACCTGTCATCAATGAACTGTGTCAGGGCGGTAAAAACATGACTTGTAGCCAGGGCAAGAACGGCGGCGACAAGTATGAAATGAAGATAGGAAGAAAAAATCCACAATGAAGCGGCGATCAAGACCAGAGTAAACAGGGCAAGAAATTTCGAATCATCAAGCTTTTGTATTGGCATGTCTTCTTCCGTAAAATGATGTTTTTGTTAGTTTTTATAACCTGCACCGTAATGCAATACTTTGATTTGCAGCCGAATGATTAATGTTGTGTCATTGTCATGTATTCTTATCGTAGAGTGCCTGCAGTTGGTTTCAGAAGTCGTCCTCCATGACAAAAACCGGAATCATTTGTTAATTTTTTCCGACAGCTTCTTCAGATTGTAAAACAGGCAATGAAAGACCCCAATGAATTGCTGCGAGTCTGATCAAAAGAGTGACTGACACTGAAATAATAATGCATGCAGTGTCTTGAAAACCAAGGCTTTTTATTGTGACGTACACGAACGATCCGCAGAGGGCTGCTGTTGCATAGATCTCTCTTTGGAGGATCAGCGGCACCTCGGCTGAAAGAACGTCCCTCATCATGCCTCCTGCTGTACCGGTCATGACCCCCATAATGATGGCAACGCTTTTTGAGTCGGTGGTAATAAGTGCTGTCGCAGTGCCAATCGCGGTAAAGATAGCCAGGCCAAAGGCGTCTGAAATAAGGAGGCCAAGCTTATGGGACGTAAATATCCAGACTGCGAAAAACGTCAACAGAGAAAAAACTACTGCCACCAGCAGGTAGACCGGATGATTAATCCAGAAAACAGGACCGGAATCAAGGAGGGTGTCACGGAGCGTACCGCCGCCAAGGGCTGTTACCAGGCCCAGGACCACCACCCCGAATATGTCCATCCGTTTCCTTCCTGCCGCAAGCGCGCCGCTGACAGCGAATACTGCTACACCAAAGAGGTCCAGTAAATGTATAATCTGTACAGAATTCACCGCGTACTATCCTTTATTCAGTTTATGTTTGATGTCCATGTAATGAATAGTATTTGGGTTTGCTCAATTTTGTCAAATAATATCAGAGGATTGATATCGTTCGCTGCCGTGCAGTAAATTGCAGGTTTCAGGTGAAATCGGATACAAGCTGCTGTATGGAAACTTTTTTCATACCTTTTGGAATATTGGCATGTGTTCAATCCATGGAACAAAATCAGGACCTTCAACCGCCAGGAGTTCATGCCTGCCGGTAATGAGGACACCGCCTTTTTCCGTTGCCATGGAGAGTCTTTTAAGGGACTGCTCCCGCGCTTCCTGGTCAAAGTAGGTAAAGGCAAGGTTGCGGCAGAGAACCACATGATACATTTCGCCCGGCAATTTTTCCCTGATATCCTGAAGTTCAAAACGAACATACTTTTTCAGGTATTTTTTCAGACAGAATATTCCATTTATTTCGTTAAATGCATCGCTGAACCATTCTTCAGGGATTTCGCGGAGACTGCTTGCAGGGTAGCACGCTTCTTCCGCCCGCCCGATCAGTACGGGGTCAATATCTGTGGCAATTATTTCAAGCAGGAGGTCCGGGTGTTTGGGACGAATAACATAATGCCAGAGCATGGCCACCGTGTAAGGCTCCTCGCCGGAAGCACAGCCGCAACTCCATACCCGGATTGTTGAGCAGTTTTTCTCTGTGAAATATACTGTTATTGCGGGAAATACATCCGCCGCAAAGTAATCAAAAACTATGCGGTCCCGAAAGAAGCGGGAAATCGTTACGCGGCACAACCGGCTCAGGACACGCCATTCTCCAGGGTTTTCTTCCAGGTAATCCTGATATCTGAATATGCTGCTGAGGTTAAGTTCAGCTATCCTTTTATCAATACGTTTGCAAACCTGACGGCGTACTTTGCGAAATCCCTGCCAGCGAAGCCCCAGCCTGGGAAGTGCCCATTGGAGAAAATTGACACATTGGTTGTCTGTCATAATCGTTCCGGTTTTTGGTGACAGTGAATGCCGATATGATTTATGCGGACGGTTATGTGAAGGATGACATTCTGGATAATCTGTCAACATATTTCAGCTGGGTAGGGAGTCGGTGCGGACCATGCATTTTTTTGACAAGATGCACTGCCAGTTCATTCTCCATGCCGGCAGCTGTAACATAGAGTGGTTTTCTGCTTCTGCCCCTGTACAGGAGGGCGGCCATCGAAGCATTTTTGTACGCATTTTTTGCCACCCCGATTACCTGAATTTTCCTGGCTAAAGCGGTATAGAGGTGTGCGCCTAATCCCGGCCGCATATCAGTAGAAAGCCAGACATAACCGTCAATGATGATAGTTTTTATGCCATGCTCCACTTCCCGAAGTAATTCCAGAATGGCCGGGAGCTCTCTTTTGTAGAAATGTCCGGGGGAATAATCACTTACCCGGCTGATTTTTTTGATGTATTCCCCGGTGATTACACAAGAGTCAATTTCCTCGAAAACAACTCCTGCAGCGAGAGCTCCGGTTTCGGAGTAATGTACGTCAACACAAAGATACATTTTTCCTGAGTATCACATTATTACCTATACCTGTCCTATCGCATATCACCCCTCTCGGCTGTATCTGCGAAGGGTGATGAGACTGATTCAGCCCGGATAGGCCATTTGAAGTCTGAATTGAACGGTAAGTGCTGATAGTGGCTAAAAAAATACAGGTCTTGCAGGATGTTTGCAATTTTCGTGGTTGCCGGTCAACGTCTGTCAAACGGTCAGCTGTTTTTCTGTAAGCCAATCGCTTTTTCTACCTTGAGGCGGCTTAAGATTTGTTCAAAGTGCAACCCGAAAATGGCCAGTTCAATGGCCATGGGAATAGCCCTGCGCTTCAGCAGCAATGTCTTGGTTATTAATTTCCAATAACGGAAACGAGCTTTCGATTTTATGCCCAGTTGCCAGGTACTGCGCAACAGAGCATGGAGATCTTCCCTGGATATCCTGGCTTTGGCTGTCGGCCTGTAATTCTTGAGGAATATGTTGATTCTCTGGTAATAATATTTATGAGAATACAGGTTGTCGAGCAGCCTTCTGTACCCATTGAGAAGTTGCTCTTTGTCCATTTTAGGCTGGAAATTCAAAAAACCGTCGGTGTTCTCTCCGCTCGCATCACTCAGCAGTCTACCTTCAGCTTTCAGGCGATGCCAGAGGCGTGTTTGCGGTAAGGCCGTTAACAGACCGACCATCGCAGTGACAATACCTACCTGCTGAATGAATTTTATCTGCATTTCAAATATATTTTCAGGATCATGGTCAAAACCAACAATGAATCCCCCCATAACCTGCATGCCATGACGGTGGATTATATTAACCGATTCCACAAGGTTGCTCGAAGTATTCTGTTGTTTGTCACACTCTCTCAGGCTTTCAGTATTGGGGGATTCGATTCCGACGAAAACCTTAAAAAAATTGGCCTTGCTCATTAATTGCATCAGTTCTTCATCCCCGGCCAGGTCGACACTTGCCTCGGTGAGCAGGGTGAACGGATACTTGTGATCGTTTTGCCAACGGGCCAGGATCGGAAGGAGTTGTTTCACTTTTCTCTTGTTGCCGATGAAGTTGTCATCAACAATAAAAACAGACTTCCGCCAGCCAACGTCATAAAGAGCCTGAAATTCCCCTACCATCTGTTCCGGGGTTTTTGTTCTGGGAATCCTGCCATTCATGATAACAATATCGCAGAACTCGCAGTTATAAGGACATCCTCTTGAGTATTGTACCGGCATTGTTGCATAATTTTTCGTATCAATCAGCGACCAGAGGGGAATAGGCGTTGCGGTAATATCAGGTTTGAGCTCTGCGGTATAAACTGATTGAGGACAGCCGGCAGCAAGGTCGCTCAAAAATTGAGGCAGGGTAATTTCCGCTTCGTTGAGCACAAAATAATCAATATCTGTAAATTTCTGGTGCTGAGTAGTAAAAAGAGGCCCTCCGGCAACGATTTTTTTCCCGAATGCTTTGCACCGGCGGATAATTTCATGGGCACTTTTTGACTGGACGATCATTGCCCCCAGAAAGACTATGTCTGCCCAGGCAAGATGATCGTCCTGCAAATCTTCAACATTTAAATCGATGAGTTTTTTATCCCACCGATCCGGGAGCAGCGCCGCAACGGTCAATAAACCAAGCGGGGGAAATGCAGCTTTTTTAGAGACAAATTTAAGTGCATATTTGAAACTCCAAAAAGTATCCGGATATTCGGGATAAACAAGCAATATTCTCATTAGGTACTTTTTCCTGAGCAGTTATTTGTTACTGCACTGATTTAAATGTTGAAAAAACAGGTAGTGAATGGAGCAATTGACTTGCAGCATATTCTAAATAAAAGCAGCCGGGTGACCTTATTCCAAGGCAACCCGGCTATCTCAAAAAGACCCGCAGCTTTCCGCCCCTGTCTCGCGACAGGTATGGCTTTATCAAAATAAATAAAAATATATTTTATAATTTACATTATACAATATCGGAAAAATATTAGCAAAATGGAAAGTGCGTACTTTCAGTAAATCAGCCGGCATTGGGTTAAGGTTATTGACGGCCTGTAGTTTTCAGTAAAATGGGAAACCGTGAAATTCATCGTTTGCAGTTTTAAGAATTATCACCTTGAAGGGGTGTATTCCTTCGTAAAGTGATCAGGGTGATTTCGCCCGGACAGTTGAAGCGAAGAGGCACTCCTGAAGCGCCGGCTCCACGGCTGGTATATCCTGTCATATTCCGGTAATGCCAGGCGCCGGTTGCGGTAAAGCGTGGCGCCCGGCTGTTGGTTAAAATCGGACCACGACCGGGAAGGCGGATCTGGCCGCCATGCGTGTGACCGCACAAGTAAAGATGGGGCTGGAAATCTGCCGCCGATAAATATGCTTCCGGAGAATGAGCCAGAAAGATGACAAATTCATTTTTCGGGATATTGCGGAAGGCCTGCCGGGCATCATCTACCTTATAATAATGTGGATCATCGACTCCCGCTATCCAGATTCGATCCCCGTTTTCATTGATATCCCAGGAATCGTTTATAAGCATAATAATTCCGGCTTCCTCAAAATCCGGACTCATTTCAATGCAGTCGTGATTGCCCAGTACACCAAAAATACCATGACGTGATCTGACAACACGCAGCAGTTTCTTCAGATGGCGCAGGCAGGGAGCCATCGGTCCATATGTTTCCATACGGATATCACCGCCGACCAGGCAGAGGTCCACCTCGAGATTGTTTATACGGCTTATGAGTCGGTCAGTCAAGCCTTCCAGTCCGTCCAGGTGGAGGTCGGTCAGCAGCAGAATGCGGAATCCGTCAAAGGACTGCGGCAGGGTTTGAAACAGAAAAGTCTGTTTTACCACTTCGATGTCCAGGGAATTTTGCATTCCCTTATCGTACAGGCCGGTCAGCTTGAAAATCCAGGTGTACAAAATCCTGTACGACAGAAAACTGGTTAAATTGAACAGAACCTGCCAGCGGGCAAGTGGCAGGTGACAGGAGCGCCATTCACGCAAGCGTACGGTTGAACGGATTATGCGCGGATAATTTTCCTGGGGAGTGCGATAGGTGAGGAAATTCCAGAAGCAGGAACCCAGATAGGCAAGAGGTATAAAACAAAAAAGAACAACAAGTACATACCATTTTGCAAGGTGCAGAAAATGGATGAGAAAAAGGGCCGGAAAAAGGGATTCGAAAATCTGATCCAGAACAACCATATTTTTACCGCTGTGCAGGTTGAAGCGGCGCTTGATAAAGCTGGAAAGCAGGTCTCCGGTCATGGCCAGCAGAGATGCAATACCGGCAGCCCACCAGGTTACCCCCAGCAGAGGAAAAAACGCTGTGCCGCCCAAAACACTGACAACGATACCGCGGATGGTTTTATGTTTCCCGAAAACGGGACGCTGGTCATACCACAGCCGGTCACCGTCAATCCGCCAAATGCAGCGATCTCCGAGTATGAGGCTGGCGAGCGGCGGCAGAACGTTGACCCACATGATAAAAACCGTAATTTTAAGTACTGTCAGCATTTTTGTTCACTGAATGCAACTGCTTCTTTTCAGCATCTGTTTAACGAAAGGGGGCGCACGGCGGACCAATTTGCCGGGCTGATCTTTTGCGTTACTCTTTTTTCGATGCGCGATGCAGGATATAACTGTGCAGCAGCCACCCTACGATTATTCCGATCGCGAGAAGAAAGATCATAAAGAGAGAACGGGACATGGCAAATGTCCAGAATAAGAAACGAATTTCAACAACAGCTACATTCTGGATAACGAATAGAATGGCAAGCCCTGCCAGAACCAGGCTAATAATAAGTTTATTGTTCATTGTTCCCTCCGGCTTCTTGCCTTTTATATCTCTAAAGAGATACCTCCCTGGTAATGGAATATGGTCATCCTCAGATTAATATTAGTAAAATTATAGCACTTTCAAGATGGAACACAAAAATTGTTGAGCGAACTGTGTGATTAGCACAACAATTTTTAACATCACCGCCCTAGGGACAGGAAATTTTCATCAATTTATTCTCTTGTATTACCTACTCAGGAAGGAGTTCTTTGAAATATTCTATGGAAGGGTACTGGCTGGAATATTGAACAGGTTTTCTGCTGCTTGACCGGGCAACAAAAATGAGCATGCCCATTCCGTACTGTTCTGCAGAGCGCAGGACTTTTTCCGTATCATCAGCAAGCATGGTGCGCTTCCTGTCAAAATCGAGCATATTTTGCAGACCTGTCCAGAACTGCACGTCTTCTTTTGCCAAACCGATCTCTTCAGCGCAGACAATCCGGTCGAATAAATGGCCGATATCTGTTTTTTCCAGCTTGATAGCCAGGGTTTTCGAGTGGGCATTTGTGACTAGATAGATCTTTTTCCCGTTGTTCCTGCAGAAATGCAAAAAGTCCGGGACATAAGGATGGACGCCAATAAGATGGTTTATTCTGATTTTAAGTTCAGGAATATCCAGGTCAAGCTGTTGGGACCAGTAGTCAAGATCTGTCCAGTCCAGAGTATTTTCCACCTGCCTGTATCGTTCAAGGAGCTTTTTTTTCGCCTCGCTGACGGACAGGTTATGTTTGAGGCTGAAATGTTCAGGAATATACTGTTCCCAGAAGTAATCATCAAAATGTTTGTCCAGGAGCGTGCCGTCCATGTCCAGAAGGACGGTATCGATCTCCTTCCAGGTGAAGTCCGGTTTGATTATTTTATCTGTTTTCATGAGGGATTGTTTCTACTGTTCCAGCTGGTTTAATATCGCATAGACTGATTCGGTAACGTCTTCCTTTTCAAGGAATGGGACGATGAGCCGATTGTCCGGTGTCAGGCGAATGGGTTTCTGCTTTTTTTTCGGTTTTCTGTTTATGAGACTGATAATAACCTGGGGATCAACAGGGGCATCCTTGATAAAAGAGAAAACACCGGCATCGGGTCCCTGTTCAAGCTTCGCGATACCCAGTTGCCGGAGCCTGTACTTGATCGCGATAATGGTCAGAAGGTTGTTTGTTTCAGGTGGAATAGAACCGTAACGGTCTATCAGTTCTGTGCGCAGGTCATCAAGCTCTTCTGGAGGTTTATTTCCAGCGGCCGAAATCTTCTGATACATATGATACCTCTGGGTCGGATCGGATATATAGGTGTCAGGGATAAATGCGTTCATTTTCAGGTGGATCTCAGGGTCAAAGTCCGGTACTGCGGTTTTTTTCTCTCCTGCCGCCTGATTCTGGAGGTCTGCAACAGTTGATTGGAGCAGTTCCAGGTACATGTCGTATCCGACCGCTGCGATATGTCCGCTTTGAGAAACTCCAAGCAAATTGCCGCCGCCCCGGATCTGCAGGTCGTTCATCGCGAGCTTGAAACCTCCTCCCAGTTCGTTGCAGTCCATCAGGGCCTGCAGCCTTTTTTTAGCGTCCCTTGTCAGGCTTTCCAGGGAAGGTACAAGCAGGTAAGCGTATGATTGTCTGCTCGATCTGCCAACTCTGCCGCGTAACTGGTAGATATCTGCCAACCCCAGCTGATCTGCCCTGTTGATGATAATTGTGTTTGCGTTGGGGATATCCAATCCGGATTCAATGATGGTCGTACATACCAGGACATCGATCTCATGCTTAATGAACTTGACCATAATTTCTTCCAAAACCCGACCGGGCATCTGGCCGTGGGCGACAGCTATACGGGCTTGCGGTACCAGTTTTTCTATTTTTCTGGTGATACCGGTTATGGAGCGTACCCGGTTGTGGACAAAAAAGACCTGGCCTCCCCGTTGCAATTCCCGGTGAACGGCTTCGCGAATCACCAGGTCGTCATATTTTGCGAGAAAGGTTTTGACGGATCTTCTCTGACGGGGCGGGGTGGAAATGACAGAGAGATCACGGATCCCCAGCAGAGACATCTGCAGGGTACGGGGTATGGGTGTTGCTGTCAGGGTAAGGACATCTACCTCGGCCCGGATTTTTTTGATTTTTTCCTTATGGGTGACGCCGAACCTATGCTCTTCATCAACAATGAGGAGGCCGAGTTTATGGTAG
>Ga0224507_10000613_pt1 | contig 13993 bp, 17 predicted proteins | sample SF_Jan12_sed_USG_3_FD_170159 | JGI IMG/M metagenome (GOLD analysis project Ga0224507, IMG submission 170159) | Sediment microbial communities from San Francisco Bay, California, United States - SF_Jan12_sed_USGS_13 | ecosystem: Environmental > Aquatic > Marine > Sediment | place: USA...
AATCTTTTTGCAGTAATGCTGTTCCATTTGGTATTTTCTGGTTTAATGGACCAACAAACCATTGCTCTATTTTGTGTACTAAATGCATATACTGCAAACTTTACTTTAAGAAAAGATAATACTTCACAAAGTGCCAATGTTGCTTTTTTGTATTCTATGGCATCTGATGCAATGCTAGAAGAGTGATCTAATAGGATTACAATTTTTGTTTTTATGGATTTTTTTATATCCATAAAAAATGGTTCATTGCCTTCAATGTAGTTTTCTTCATCAAATTCATCTCCTGACCTTAGATGTTGTTCTTTCCAACCTGATTTCCATTCCTTAAATTTCATTTTTAATCCATTGATCAAACTCATATCATAGATTGTTGTTTCATCAACATTTCTTGTTGATGGTATTTGAATTCCTACTGCTTCTGGTGCTAATCCTTTATTTTCTGTTTTTTTATTTTCATCTAGTAATACTTTGTATTCATCATACACATCATCACCCCGTAAAATGGCAGCAGGGTCAACTTTTCCTAAATCACTTTCTTTATTTTTAGAAATTATCTTGAGTACTTTTAACAATTCTTCCTCAGACAATGCCATTCCTGCTTTCATAAAAGCTAAAGATATTGGAATTGTTAGAAGTGAATCAATGTCTAAAATTTTAATTATTTCACTTACATTTTTGTCAACCCAATCAGTATCTAGTTTTTCATTAATTGCTTTGTTAACAATTTTCTTTGCAAATGTTGTTGCCTTTTTTATTTTCTCAAAATTACTTGATGGAATTTCCCCTTTTATCACCCCAAACATAAAATATTGATAAAATGCTTCCACAATCCTTGCTTTCCCATAAACTGTATGAAGTTGAGGTCTGGCAACTAACATGTATGTATAATTAAAGATGATTTCCTCATCCATTCCCTTCCAAATTTTCCTTCCTAATTGTTCAACTCTTTGAGTTTCCATTGTATTGAGAATAAATCCAAATGCATGATCATTGCTGAGAATTTTCTTACAAAATTTTATTCTCATAGCCTCATACCACAATGATGTTCTAAATTGTCGATATTTTTGAAAGTCATTTCCGATTCTTTTTTCTAGTGGAGTTAAGATTACCTTGTTTTCTTTGAGTCTTGTTTTAGTTTCTGTTTTATCTGAAATCTCTATTACGATATTGTCTTTTTCAGACCATCTTCTAACAAGAAAAGTAGCAATCTCTACTAAAGAGTCATTTTTCAGTTGAATTGCTTGCATTTAGTTCCCAAACATTGAAGTAATAATGTCGCTTACTTTTTGATATTCTATATTTCCCCACTGTGTATAGACATTTCCAAAAACAATATCTGCTATTTCTTTTGGTGACATTTCTTTATCTAATAATTTTCCAAAGGCAATTGTCTCTCTTAAGCTAGGTGAATAAAATAATTCTTCAACTGCAGCAGCTTGCCTTAATGTATTTGCTAGTTTGATTGCTTGAATTATTTCTGAATCATGATCTCCTGAAACATATTTTTTTACAATTTCTAATTCTATATCATCTGGAGGATATTCTAATCTAATTCGTACTGGAAATCTACTTAGTAATTGTGGTGGTAATTCTTTTGTTCCACTATGTGTAAGCGGATTAATTGTAGAAACTACAAACCAATTTTCTTTTGCTTTTACAACTTCTCCAGTTGATTCTTTTAATACAATTTGTCGTCTGTCATCTAATGCTTCATCAAGTCTAAGTAAAACATCTGCTTCAGCTGAGTTAATCTCATCCAAGTAAAGCATATCTCCGCTTTTCATTGATTTTATCAAGAGACCTTCATCAAAACTTACGGTTCCATCTTTCAGAGTTTTGGTACCAACTAGATGACTTTCTCTAGTTCTGAGACTGAAATTAATAGAATCAAGATTTACCTTCTTATTTTTTGCAAAATCTCTGACTAGTGATGTTTTTCCGGTACCCTTTGGCCCTATGATGAGCACAAAAAGACCTGCCTCATATGCCTTGTTTAGAATTTTAATCGAATTATTCCAATCAAGATATTGTGTTTCTTCCAAAGTACGTTTTCATTGATTTAATCAATATTTAATATTAGATCTAAGAATCAAATGATTCTATTTTTGTAAATGCTTCATTGAGTTTTTGATGTAGTGTTTTATTCCATTCATCAAATCCTGATGGATCTTTTGGATAATTATTATAATGTTCAACTAACCATTGGTTTTCTTTAGAAGTATATCTGAGTCCGTCTGCAACTGTTTTATTCATTGCACCTCTAATTATCATTCCAATCTTTCCTAATCCTGAAAAGTCTGGATGTTCACCTTTACTAATTGATTCAGCATCAAGTTTGCCCAAAAAATGTTTCATTCCATAACTGATTTGTTCATTAGACATTTGTTGGATTAATCGTCTAAAGAGTTCGAGACCTGCAGTTTTGTATCCGTACTCTTTGATGTAATCTAAATTGTATTGCCATAAACCTGCTTCAGAAACATCATTTGCTTCTAATGCTTGAGCTACATTATTTCCTAGAATTGTTCCTGCAATCAAAGCTGGTCCTATACCTCCAGCATCAATTGGTTTTGGCATCCATGCTGAATCTCCGACCATTGCGTATCCTCCTGATACCATACAATCGTTTTGTCTTCTAACTGAAACTTGGAATATTCCTGAATTGTTGTTAATGTCTTCAGGATCTTCTGATAACTTTGCGTTTTTGATTGCAGTATTTCTATAAAGATATTCTTTCATCAGTGATTCCACATTGTCTTTCTTGCCTAGTCGTTTGTTTCGTTTATCTAATAGAGATTTTTCTACACCTAAACCGATGTTAACTTTAGTATCTCCTTTTGGGAATACCCATCCATATCCTCCAGGTGCAATATCTTGATCTAAATGAATAATACAATAATCTGGATCAAATTCAGTAAGATCTTTTTGTCCGGGTTCGAAATGCATGATGTATCTTCCCGTCGATTCTAAATCTCGTCTATCAATTCTCTTTTCTACTTTAGTAGAATTTTGAAGTCCATTTCTAAGCATAGATGTAACTCCTGTTGCATCAATTACAATTTTTGATGTTTTCTTGAATGGTTGTTTTGTTTTATTATCAATACCTTGAATTCCCACTGCTTGCTCTCCATCATAAATTAGCCCTGTTAGATTAATTTCATATTCAAACTCAATACCCATTTTCTTACATCTTTCATTTTGAATTTCTGGTAATTTTTGACGATTTAACATAAATCCAGCACCATCAAAAGGAATTGCAGTTTCTCTGTCTGGTGACAATGCCATGACTCCTTTTACGTCATGCTCAATTTCAGGTCTAGTCCATTCAACTTTGATTCTTTCTGACATAAAATCAACTGCTTCTTTTGAACATGCATCTCCACATACCCATCCAGCTAATGATTTTCTACCTGGAAGAAATTTTGTATTTCTATCAACAACTAGAATTTTCAGATTTTGATTTGAGTAGTGAGAAATAGCTTGTGCTGTAATAGTTCCAGCAAGACCACCCCCTGCAACTATAACATCATAATCTGCCATGATATTGAATTTTGTCTATCTGTATTTAAAATAATACCATGATGCGACTCGGAATTAATGTATCTGAACTGTTGATTAATTAAAAAGGGTCGGTTCGTCGCGGCGTCTTCATAGCTTTCGCTCAGACTGGAGCGGCTAATATTTCCTCATTCCCAAATTGTATAGTTCTATTATTACTATTTAATCTAGTTGACAATTTGAAAAATCTCTGTAAATATTTTGACCGTATTTTTTTTGTTATAAATTGGAGTATGAATTTTTAATTTTACAGTGTCTTTTTCTTTTATTACTAGATTTCCTCTGATTAGTTCTTGCTTATCAAATCTCATGTGAAATTTAGAATCCACTGTTCTTTCATCAATTTCTTCAATCAAATCATTAACTTGTTCAGCAGATAACAGTTCAAGGAGTTTATTCATAAAATTTTGAGCCTGTTTTTTTACAATTTTTGTATTTAATACTATTATTGGATTTTCATAGTGGCCCATTGTTTCTTCAATCGTAAAATCCTCTTCTTCGACATCCAAAATCTCCTCAAAAGATTGAAAAATTTTTGAAATATCCTCAGTTGCATGAACGATTACATCAATTGTAATTTCAATCTTATCCACCATGATTGCAAAGAATAATTTTGGTTATTTAGGCTTCCAGTAATTTTGTTTCTTTGTCTGCAGTTCTAATGAGTTTCACTTTCTCAAGACCTACATGTCTTACTCTAATCACTTTCTTGAATGCCGCCATAATGTCTGAATTAATTTTACTATAGCAGGTTGCTTGAACAAATTGATCAATTGTCATTTCTGGAATTGTTTTGTTAATTACATCTCTTGCAATTAATCGAAGAGCGTGTTGTCTAGATGTATTCAATTGTCTATGAGTTAAAGCAAGTAACTTGATTCTAAAGATGTATCCATCTTTTGTTTTGATATCGATGATAAAATTAATTTTTGATGAACCACGTCTAACTAGACTACGTAAGAATTCTTTTGAATATTCATATCTCTTGAAAATTGTTGATGCTTTATCCCCATCAACTTTGTTAATTTGGAAATAGATTTTGTATTGATGCTGTGATGGATCTCCTTTTAGAATGTCATAAAGTGTAACTTCTAAAACTCTGCCCACTGCGCTTTCATCATCTGTGATTGGAACATATGCAATTGGGACATTGTTAAATGAATTTGGTGCATGTGCTGTAACCCAGCGTTTATCTCTCCATTTGTCTTTTATCCTGCCTTTTCTACGTGCCAATTATTAACGACCTTTAAATCCAAAATATAAGGGTATGTCACTAAATCTCTTTCTGATTTCCCATGTAGTTTTGTAAAACACTGGGAATTCTAATATGACCATCTTTAGTTTGGAAATTCTCCATAATTGATACCAAAATTCTAGTTGTGGCTATTAGAGTGCTATTTAGTGTGTGTAAATATCGTGTATCTTCATTTGTTTTATCTCTGAATCTGATCTTCAATCTTCTTGCCTGATAGTCTAAACAATTTGAACATGAAACAATTTCTCTATATGCACTTTGTCCTGCCATCCATGCTTCAATATCATATGTCTTTGCTGAAACTTTTCCCATGTCTCCAGTTGACAATAACAGAACTCTGTAGGGAATTTCCAAGCTTTGATAAAATTCTTCAGTAATTGCTAACATTTTTTCATGTTCTTTCCAAGAATCTTCGGGTCTAGAAAATACAAATTGTTCAATTTTATCAAATTGATGAACTCTGAAAATTCCTTTTTGATCTCTTCCATGTGCACCCGCCTCTTTTCTAAAACATGGACTAACACCTGCATATCTTAAGGGCAGATCTTTTCCTTCAATGATTTCTTTTGCTCTCATTGCTGCCATAGCGTGTTCAGATGTTCCAATCATGTATAGATCTTCACCTTCAATTTTGTAAATTACTTCTTCAAAATCATCTGCAATTACTGCACCCTCCATTGATTCTCGATTAATCATATAAGGTGGTTGAACAAGAGAATATTCTTTTTTTGAAAGAAAATCCAATCCATAGGAAATTAATGATTGATTTAATCGTACGAGATCATTTTTTAGATAATAGAATCTCGCACCTGCTACCTTTGCAGCTCTTTCCAGGTCTACTAAATCTAAGTTTTCTGAAATATCAATATGATCGTTTATTTTAAAATCAAATACTGGGATGTTTCCCCATTTTTTTATTTCTTTGTTAGCGCCCTCGTCTGCTCCAATAGGAACTGATTCATGAATTAGATTTGGAATTGTTAATGCTAATTTAGAATATGTGTTTTCGATATCTTCCTGTCCTGCTTCTAATTTTGCAAGTTCAGCTGATATATTTTTCATTTTTGATAAAATTGATGATATGTCTTCTCTATGTTTCTTTTTTTGTGAAATTTCTAAGGCAAGTTGATTTTTCTTTTTTCGTAATTCATCTGTATTAATTATAAATTCACGTCTTTTTTGATCATATTCAATTAGTGTATCCAAATCAAAATTTACATTTCTTGCTTTTAGCATATCTCGAATAATCTGTGGCTTTTCTTTGATTAATTTTGGATCTAACATCATTCAATCACCTTTAACACTACTTGGATGTGTTCCATTATTTCGTCAACTGTTCCAATTAGATGTTTCATGTTTTTCTTACTTTCAAAATTAAAAACTAGTTTGTTATCAATATTTTCAACATAGAGGCTCAATCCTTCTGGAAAATCTACATTATCTGGCTCTAGAGCTTTTTTGACAGTTTTTGCCTTTTCTTTTGATATGTTATTGAGAACTAGTTGTACTTGACATGTTAACGACATTTGCTTCTAAATAGTTAAGAAATTCATCCAATTTGTCTTTAGTTATTTTTGCTCCTGCTGCTGCATTATGACCCCCGCCTATGCCGTCACATTTCTCAGCACCAGTTCTCATTAATTCATTAAGATTGATGTTTGATTTGCATCTGAATGCTTTCCTTGAGGAAAACTTGATTGTATTTTCTTCTCCATTTGTTCTTAAAATTACAATTTTTCCTGAATTTTTTGGTGATCCTGCTATTAATGATGAAATAGTACCAGTCATTGTTTCTGGCACTATACCTTCACCATTTACCAATATGCAAGTCTCATTTTCAGAAATCCTCCATCTTTCATTTGATAAAATATTCATGTATTCTCTAATCATCCTTCTATATTCCGTTAGAATGGTTTCAGCCTCTCTTAGAATTTTATTTCTATCTCCCATACATACTGCCATTCCAACACCTGAACGATTAATTCTTCCACATGAGTTTAACATGGTTGAAAATTCTCTTCCATCTCGTAAAAACCCCCTACTGTCTTCTCTTGGAAATGTATACGTATATCCAATTAATTCTGACATTACTTCAGTGGCATTTTTTCCAGAAGCAAATTCTGTAATTGATTCAATTACTTGTCTTTTTTCTTCTTCGTTTAGTTCTGCTGGAACTCTCCATCTGCCCCCTTCTTTCAAATTAATCCCTGATGAATTTAGGAGTGAAAGACATGCCTCTCTATTCCAGGTTAAACCTTCAATAAATGGTTGTGAAGTAAATGCTAAGGCCTCAGGAAGTGGCCTTGTTTCTCTTCCTACTAACAATAAATCTAAATCCATACTCATCAAACCTGTATCTTTGGCAGTATTGGCAATTTCAAAATTTTTACCTGTAAATGATTTTCTTTCCCCTTGATCTTGCCTATCTCCTAATGCTGAAACAACTGCAATAGCAGATAAATCTGAATTTTTTTCATCCAGTGCCATGGATGCAAGAAATGCCATTCCACCCGCACAAATCTCAACCCCGCCATCAATTCCATATTTCCATGAATTTATTACATTTTCATTGTCTAATTCTTCATCTGGGATTTGATGATGATCTAAAATAATCCAGTTATCGTCTAATGTTTTATCTAACTCATTTGCAAAACCACTACCTAGATCAGTTACTATGTGAAAATCTCTAGAATCTGTTTTGAAAGATTCAATAACATTTTTGCTAAATTCTTTTGATGTTCTAACTGTACATTTAGCACCTGCCCTGATTAGAGCTTTAGTGACTATACTGCCAGATGCAAGTCCGTCACAATCAATATGAGTTGTAATTGAAATTGATTTTTTTGATTTTATACAATCTGAAATTTTATCTTTGAATGTTGAAAGTGAACCGTCAAGAGAACTTGTCATTACTCTAATTGAGCTACCACGGATTTATATTTCCAGGTTTTAGAAATCCTTCCGATTCTTTTGTAATATACAGATAGTCTGTGAACTTTGGCTTCAATTAATTCCAAAGATCTGACATTTCTATTGTCTCCTTTGTTTGCTTTAAGATGTTTTTGAAGGCCTATTGCTTTTCTAACTATGTTTTCAAGATCTTCAGGCATTTCTGCTTTCAAATCATGTTCTTCTAAAATCTGACCCATGCTTTTTTTGGTAATTGATTTGATTAGGGGAATTGCGTGTTGATCTCTTAGCTTAATTCCAATTTGACTAGGAGTTAGCCCATCTTTAGTATATTTAATCACTAATCCTTCAATTTCTGTAGGACTCTGAGTAACCCAAGAAGGTGTACGAAGTATTGCTGGTCTGATAGAGTGTGATTTTCCATGTCTATGTGTGTGCATTCGTCCCATAATTTGCCTAATTATAGAACAGAATTAAACCTTACTTATACTGATCTCGCACATTGCATCAGAGTTTGGGGTTTAGAATAAAAGTTAAATAAGTCCCCGGCTTCAAATCGAACAGGTAAACAATATGAATACGAAAGTAATCTTAACAGCATCCTTAATCGCTGTAGTATTTACCACGGGTTACTATGCAGAAAATGCAATTGCATTTGCACAATACATGGGTAACGTTGGTGACAGTGGTGAAACTGGTACATACACCCTAGAAGAAGCACTTGAACTTCAAAGACGAAGAATTGAATCAGCTGAAGCAAATCCATCTTCTGGTTCAGGAACTCCTTATCTTGATGCAGGTGGTGTAGTTGGTGCTACACTTATTGCGGCTGCCGTATTCGGTGGTATTGCAGGAGCTTTCTTCATTAGAGGAAGATCTGGTAAATACGCAGCAATGGGTAGAGGATAAGAAAACCTCACTTTTCTCTTATTTTATTATCGTCTCTTAGTGGATACTGATCTCGTACTTTCTGATAATAAAAGAAATGTATATATCGTACAAATAGAGCCAAAATAACATGATTCCTATCGTAGGTACTTTCCTAAGTATTCTGTCTTCACTTACAGGACAATTAGGACCAAACTATGATCCATTATTCTATGATGTAATGCTTTACATCTTCGGAACCATGATGTTTACAATATTCCTTCTTGGAATTATCTCATTCTGGTTACGTGTACACGGTTGGGCTTACAAAGACAACCGTGAGAGATGGGTTGATGAATTAGATAGACACTTTGAAAGAGAAGGTATCGGTCTTATTCCAGACAACGGCAAATATTGGTAAAATTACCACCTTTCATCTTTTCATTATTTTTAATATCTCTCAGTGAAAACTGTAATATTTTTTAGTTCTAAAATTTACAATTTTTCACAAAGTCTGCAATTCTACTTTTCTAGTTCTGGTAGGAAGTCTTTGTCTTTAGATGAATCGTAATCCTTTGAAGTGAAAACTGCTTTGTAGTGGTATTTGTCCTGTATTGGGGTTTTTAGACCATTATCTGACAATCTATCATTTACATAGATTTCTGTTTTTGATTCTTCCATATCTCTAATTTTAAACTTGGAAATGTATAAGAAATGCCCTATTTCGAAATTGGGATTTTCTGTCCATTCTGCATACACTGTTCCATCATTTGAAAGTGTGTAAATGGCTCTTTGGCAATCTTCTGTAATTCCAATATTTGGCTGAACTTCGGCTTTCTGACCGTCCATAATCATTTCAAATGTAAATGATATTTTCCAATTAGTATCCATATCATCAATACAAGCATTATGTGCCTGCTCACCTATCATGGGGTTTACTATTGAACTAGTAAGTAATACTGCGATACCGCCTATGATGGCACTTATCACAAGAAATTTTATTGTTTTACTTCTTTTGTATGGATCTCCCATTCCAGGATATTTCATAGTGATGAATTTGGACAGATTCTTTAAAGTCTTTTCTCTTATTCATACATGATTTCAATTACATCACATTGATCTTGATGGTCTGCAAGAAAATATGTTATCTCATCCGAATCTATTTCAAGCCATTCTGATTCTCCTTTGTATGGAAGATAGTCTTCTACAAACAAGTCTCCGGGACCTGTCATTCTAACTATGATTTTTTCATTTTTTGGTTTTATCTTAAAAGGTAATTTGAGTACTTTACCTCTTCTTTCATTTTGAATGTTGATTTTGTATTTGTCTGAATGAAAATCTATTTCACCAAAAAAATAACTTTGAAAAATATCTAATTTAGTAATGTTGAAACTTAGCATCTTTTCATTATCTTTTTCTAAATGTTAAAACTTAGTTTGTCAAGCTTACGTGACCGTAGTTACAATCTATAAAATGAAAAGGAAAAATTGGGTTGTTTAGATTACTTGCCAGGGTCGTGTTGCAAACGTAATGACATATCCTACACCGATAATAATTGATTGATATGCGATGTTAGTATATGGGATTGGTTTGATAATTGGGTCCCCTTCAACAACTACTGTTTGACCTGGACCGAGTCCTGGACCAACTTTTGCTACATTGAGTTGTGTATGTACGTGGTATACACCTGCTTCAAGTGCTTTGGCTGATAGTGAATAGTCGACGACAGCGTTACCTGCAATATCAAAGACATTGCCTGGTGGATCTCTTGCTAACATCTCCCATCTGTTACCTGCATTGGTTGACTCTGTGAAAATGGATAGCCATCCTCTTAGGTCTCTTTCTACTAAACTGACTAATGTTCCTTGAAGTGTCAAGGTTTCACCAGTTTGTAGGGATTGTCTGTTGAAGGTTTCATCTTCAATTCTAATGAAACGACTCTGGAGTTGTGCTTGGACACCGTGTGCATCTGCAGTTGGAAGTATGGTTTCAACCCAGTTGAAACCTAATGTTCCTAGTGCAAGTACTACAGCTAGTCCAAATACGAAAATTCTTTTTTCGACCATAGTTATCCCTAAGATTTGGAAACAAAACACATCGTTATATGTTTTACCTTAGTAGCGAGGATCGATCCTTTATTCTATGTTAATCATTCATGTTATACAACCAAATCGATAAAAAAATCATATAATTCTTATATTTTAAATTATCCTATATTGAATTTATTTCAAGAATTTATATATATTTATAAATTTTTGAAAAGAAATTTCACTTTTCTAAAACTATTACTTTATATTCAGAAATCACATGATTAAAACATGGCACAGATGCCCGCATTAATCCCAAAAGAAGTTGAGATCCAGAGACTAAAGAAAATCTGGCTCATCGTTATTGCTATGGGTTCAGTTGCTGCATCAGTAGAAGTAGATAACTTCGTTGATGGTTCTTTGCATCAGACCTCTATTAGAGATAGTGCATTTACACCAGCTCACTGGTGGCTATACTCCCACTTCATTACATTACCAATTGGATGGGGAATGGCAGCAGTCTATGATAGAAAAGTTCCAGTTCTTAGAGGCCCAAATAATTCAATGAATACTGGCTTAAAGATGACCATTCTTGGTTACCTTGCAACCATGTTTACAATTGGAGTCAATGAGATGTGGCACTTTTGGTTTGTAGAAGAAATATTTGCAGTACCAAATCACTGGATGTTTAACATGGGAGTCGTAGTGGCTTTCATGGGCGCCTTGGCATACGTAGTTAGAGTATATGCTCGACTCGTAGAACTAGGTGCAGAAACCCCTGGTGAGAATCCATACGTTGCAGAGATGTACAAGATGGCCCTAGAAGGCAAATTGTACAGCAGAGCAATTCCTTAGAAAAAGTGCATTAGCACATTTTTTTCTTTTTTGTTATTTTTTACAGACGTAGATCGTACATATTATCAATTTAAGAAAGACTTAAAAGAATCTGAATTAGAATAATTCCAGAATGACTCTTCCTAAAGGATTTGGTTCTGGCGGCACTGGTGGATCATCAAGTGCTGACGTAGAACGAATGATTGGAAAACGCGTTGAAAACATGACCGGAATGATTACTATTTCATTCTGGGCAGCACTCATTGCAACTTTTGGCGGCACAGCAGCTGGATACTTCTATTATCCATGGGCATATCCAACTGCAAGTGGTCACTTTGCATTCATCGTACTCACAATCATTGAGACAATAGGTTACATCTTCTGTGTTAAAGTCATGGAAGAAGGTTCTAACAAAAACAGTAACGGTATTATTGGCGCTAGTGTTGCTGGTGCAACTGTATTTGTACTGTTTGTATCACTATTCGTTGGTTGGTAACCTGAAGAAACCTCTTCAATACACTTCTTTTTCATTTTTGTTTAGAGTAATAACATCTGAACGCATTTCTTTTTCATTTTTGTTCAGACCAACGATCTTCATCACACCCTAAAATTTTATATACAGACCATTTCTTTGACTTCATATGGTCTGGTTAAGACGATGTACACACTACTTATTCATAGTAGTTGTTGCAGTTAACTCAACTCTGTTAACAATTAATGCAGGAGACTACATCTTCTACACTGACTGGGCTTGGACTTCGTACACGGTATTTTCAATATCGCAAACGTTGATGCTAATTGTAGGTGCATGTTATTACTTGACATTTACTGGCGTTCCAGGCACAGCAACGTACTACGCTCTAATTATGACAGTATACACATGGATAGCAAAAGCCGCATGGTTTTCGTTAGGATATCCATATGACTTCATTGTGACTCCAGTTTGGTTACCATCAGCAATGCTGTTGGACTTGGTCTACTGGGCAACAAAGAAGAACAAGCACTCCTTGATACTGTTTGGCGGCGTACTGGTAGGAATGTCTTTACCATTGTTCAACATGGTAAACCTGATAACAGTAGCAGACCCACTAGAAACGGCATTCAAATATCCGAGACCAACATTGCCACCATACATGACACCGATAGAACCCCAAGTTGGTAAGTTCTATAATAGCCCAGTAGCGCTCGGTGCAGGTGCAAGTGCAGTATTGGGATGTACGTTTGCAGCATTAGGTTGTAAACTCAATACTTGGACATACAGATGGATGGCTGCTTGGTCAAAGTGGGACTAATCCTCCAACCTTTTCATTTTATTATTTTTGCTTAGAGGATTCTCTAGATTTCAAAAAAATTTGATTAAAAAATATTGCACAGCTTGTGATCTTTTATTGTCTATTTTGACAATATGTAATTCCATGATAATGATATGTGAAGCAGCAATATGGTCAGATTCTTACCATTCCAAAACCCTTTGTAAAATGGGCTGGTGGAAAACGTCAACTAATTCCAATTTTAAATGAAAATCTACCTAAAACTTTTGGTACTTATTTTGAACCTTTCTTGGGAGGAGGTGCATTACTTTTTCATATGCTAATTGAACGCAATGGACAAAAATGTAGTATTTCTGATCTTAACTCCGATCTGGTATTATCATATACCACTATTAGAGATAGAGCAGAATCTTTAATCAATTCCCTAAAAAATCATGAAAAAAATTATCAAAAAGATTCAAAGTCATATTATTACTCTATTAGAGAAAGCAATCCTAGAAGCCAAATCGAAAAGACTTCACGATTAATCTTTTTGAATAGAACTTGCTTTAATGGATTATACCGAGTTAATAGTAAAGGTAAGTTCAATGTTCCTTTAGGCAAATATGCCAATCCAAAAATTGTAAACGAGGATAATCTTCGTTCAGTTAGCAATATCTTACAATCAAGTAGAGTGGATATCAAATGTCGTGATTTTGAGGCTATACTAAGTGATGCCAAAAAAGATGATCTTGTATATTTTGATCCCCCATATCAACCGGTTAGTGACACTGCAAATTTTACCGGTTACACAAACAAAGATTTTACATATGATGATCTTGCCAGATTGGCAGAACTTTGTATGAAATTAAATTCCAAAGGATGCAGAGTTCTTTTGTCAAATTCTAACTCCAAGGAAGTCACTGATATGTTTTCAACTAAGCCTTGGAAAGTTAACAAGATTAAGGCAAATCGTTCAATTAATTCTAATTCTAAAAAGAGGACTGGCCATTTTGAACTATTAATCAAAAATTATTAGAAGCTTCGAACGGGATCTGAACCCGTGACCTTTACATTACCAATGTAACGCTCTACCAGACTGAGCTACCGAAGCATAAATTCACTCTGAAGAAAATCCTTATAATTCTTCATTCTAAGCAAATTCACTCTAAACTGTTAAATTTCACTCAGATTTTTATCCTTTTGGAGGAGTAATCAAGCCTGGCCAAAGTAAGCACTTGATGCTTTTGGACATGCAGGACTTAAGATCAAATAATGGGTGATCCTGTCTT
>Ga0224507_10000615_pt1 | contig 13940 bp, 19 predicted proteins | sample SF_Jan12_sed_USG_3_FD_170159 | JGI IMG/M metagenome (GOLD analysis project Ga0224507, IMG submission 170159) | Sediment microbial communities from San Francisco Bay, California, United States - SF_Jan12_sed_USGS_13 | ecosystem: Environmental > Aquatic > Marine > Sediment | place: USA...
CCAGATTGGAAATGGATATTAGATTGTTCAATAAATAAAATTAGTTGGTTGACGAAGTAGATAGAATCATCTTATCACAACTAGGTAAAAATGCAAGAATGTCTTCACAAGAATTACAAAAGATACTTGATACCTTAGGACATAATATTACTGATAGAGGAATCAGACATCGATTACAAAAATTAGAAAAAAATAATGTTATACTAGGTTACTCTGCAATTTTGAATCCCAATATTCTATCTGAAAAAATTAATCGCACCATAGTTTTAAAATTTAAATTTTCAAAAGACACGCCTGAATTAATTGATAGATTGACAAGATATGTTGTTGATGCACAATTCTGCACATTTTCTAGCAGATTAAGTGGAGATTATGATTGGATATGCCATTTTGTTTTTGATTCTATTGAGCAATATGATCTTGAAACAAATAATTTTCTAAACAGATTTGGCGAATTAATTTCAGACTTTCGATCCTATGAATCAAACACCATAAAATCATCGCCCTATATGATTTATGATGAACAGGAAATAAAGGAAAGAAAAAGAAGAATTTATGAAATTTTAGAATCATTAAAAAAATATGATAATATTAACGATCGATTTCAAGAAATTGTTGAATGTGTTGTAAAATATTTTGGTGCATCTTTTGCACGAATTTGGTTTGTGGATAAACAAAGAAAAGAGTTGATTCTCAAATTTAGTGCTGGAAAATATACACAAATTGATGGCAGTTTTTCAAGAGTATCAATTAATTCATTAAAAATTGGACATATTGCCAAAACTAACAAGCCAGTAGTTTCAAACGATGTAGTAAATGATCCACGAATAAAAATACATGATTGGGCAAGAAAAGAAAAGCTCAAATCATTTGCAGGTTATCCATTATCCTATAAAGGAAAGGCAGTTGCTGTAGTTGCAATGTTTAGTAGGAAAAAACTGAATCATCTTGATTTTGAATTATTTGGATTGTTTTCTGAGCAGCTTTCAAAGGAATTGACCGGATTTTTTGAGGCTAAAGATTTTTTCAGAGTAGTTGATTCCTAGCCTGTAATACTATTTTTCTATAGGTAATTCTATCTTGTTACCCCATTCGCCCCAAGATCCAAGATATACTCTCACATTTTTGAATCCTAATTTTTTTAAAACCAAAAAGGTATTGGCAGCTCTGTATGCCCCTTGACAATAAGTGACTATTTCAGAGTCTTTTGAAATTTCATACATCTTAGATAATTCTTCATCATTTTTGAAAGTGCCATCTTCAGAGATATTTTGATTCCAATCAATATTGATTGCATTTGGAATATGCCCAGATTGAGCGGCTCTAACTATACTTCCATCATATTCCCCAATAGAACGGGCATCAAGGATTTTCACATTCTCTAGATTGTCTTTAATGTATTCAAATCCTGAAATAATATCGGGATTGACTTTTCCTGAAAAATTGGACGGTTTGAAGCCATTAGGTTTTGTCTCCAGCGGAAGATTTTCTTTTTTCCATTTTGTAATTCCTCCATCCAACATTGAAACATTTTGATGTGAAAAATACATCAACATCCAGACTCCTCTTGCTGCCAACATTCCAGATACAGAATCATAAAAGATGACTTTTTTTTCGGGTGTTACTCCAAGAAAGGAGAGGAGATTTTGTGTTTGATTATTAAAATTTTCAATTCCCTTTGTTGTGGTATCAATCCAATGAAATGCAAAAAGATCAAGATGGACTGCTCCTAGGATATGACCTTCTGAATATTCTTTGAAGGAACGAGTATCAGCTATTATGATATTAGGATCATTTAGAATCGAATCAAGTTCAGTTGTAGAAATTAACATGATTTAGATAAAATGATCAAATGCAAATTGATTCGGATAGAATCAAAAAAGGAAAAAAGAAAAAGCAAATATCATATCACTAACTATAATGCTTCTGAATCTGTCTTTTTGCTGGCAATATTTACAACTTGGACAACATCGGTAACAATAATTATTCCATCACCGCTTTTTCCAGTATAAGCTGCATCTGCAATTGCTTTGGTAACTTTTTCTACATCTGAGTCATCTACAATCGTCATGATAGAATCCATGGTGTTGTATTCAGCTCGAAACTGTGTTGTTCCTCGACCACTTCGAAGCATAGGTCGCTCTCCAGAGCCTTTACCTTTTATGCTTGTCACGGTTAAGCCTTTTGCACCTGCAGATGTAAGTGCATTAACTACTTCAGAAAGTTTATCACTCTTGACTATGGTTTCAAGTCTTTTCATGTTTATGTTAATATCAGGTTGTTAAAAAAGATATAGAACAAACATGTAATACACAAAATTATTGTGTAATAATTTCAGAATTTAATTATACATCATAACAAAAATAAAAATTAAGAGATTAATGAATTTCTTAATTACTTGAATGATGATTTTTAAACATTAAATCAAAATTATTGTGTAATAATTTCAGAATTTAATTATACATCATAACAAAAATAAAAATTAAGAGATTAATGAATTTCTTAATTACTTGAATGATGATTTTTAAACATTAAATCAAAATTACATGTCAACAAATACAACTCACACGAATCTCTACCTCAAAATAGAATTTGTATGTTAACTTAGTTTATTCATTAACATAAGCACGCTCACCATGCTGAGCTAAGTCCAATCCAATCTCTTCTTCTCTTGGAGTAACTCGTATACCACCTGGCCATACCAAATCCATGACTTTGAGGATACCAATAGTAACCGCCAAAGTATAGCCAACTGTAATAACGGCACCAATTATTTGAATACCTTGTTGTTCCATGCCTTCTGCAGTACCAGTCCAAGCACCAATACCATCTCCAGTATCCCAAATGTGTGGACTCGCAAGTGTACCAGCAAGAATAGTACCAGTTAAACCACCCATTCCATGAACTCCCCATACATCCAATGCATCATCCCATTTCTTGGCATTCTTGTATGCTACTGCTCCATAACATACACAGCCAGCAGCTATTCCAATAATCAATGCACCCATTGGACCTACCCAACCAGATGCAGGAGTAATAGTTCCCAATCCAGCAATAGTTCCAGTAGCGGCACCAATGATACTTGGTTTTCCAGTATGGGCCCAACTGAGTAATACCCAAGTCACAGTACCCATGCCAGCAGCTATGTTAGTAGTCATCCAGGCGCTAATGGTTATACCATCAACCATAACTTCGCTTCCGGGGTTAAATCCGAACCAACCAAACCACAAAATACTAGCACCTAATACAACCATTGGGATATTATGTGGTTCCATTGGAACTTTTCCAAGTCCCATTCTCCTTCCCAAAACAAGTGCCGCAGCCAATGCAGCAAAGCCAGCAGTTATGTGTACAACTGCTCCGCCAGCAAAGTCAAGTACGTAGCTAGGTGAGAGTGAAGGATCCAAGTCCAATGTGCCATCTGCCATAAATCCACCTCCCCATATCCAATGGGCAACTGGATAATACACAAATGTGGACCAAATTATGACAAATATTAAAACTGCACTAAATTTCATTCTATCAACAACAGCACCTATAATCAGAATAGGAGTAATTATAGCAAATGTTCCTTGGAATATTGCAAAAAGCATATGTGGAATAGTACCAGGCCAATCTTGGCTACACTGATCAGCATCAACCATTTCGTTCATTTGATATGCTGCAGACCATGTATCAGTACAACTACCTACAGCACCTAAGGGGGCATAATGAGAGACGTTGTTAAATCCGGCATAATCAAATGAGCCCAAAAATGCATTACCTGGTCCATCATTAGGTCCAAATGTTAAAGAATAACCAAATGCCAACCATTGAACAGCAGCGACGCCCATAATAACTAAAACCATACCAAAAACGTTAACGGAATTCTTACTTCTAGCAAGACCGCCATAAAATACTGCAACACCAGGACTCATTAAAAGCACTAAAGAAGAAGCAGTCAGCATCCAAGCTGTGTCACCAGTATCAATTCTACATGGTAACATATTGCCATCTTCATCAGGGTACCAACATTCATTTGGATTACCGGTGTATATTCCAGAAGTTCCACGTACATAACCATCCATACCATCTGCAGTGGATTGAGCATAAGCCTGAGTCATTGCAGTAGCAGAGACTGCGGTTACTAACGTAAACATTACAATAAGAGAAATTTTTTGCTTTTTCACTTTTATCATTTGAAAGGAAGATGTTTAAAAAGATATACTATTTTAATTGAAAAAATATGTTACTAATTTGAATCAAATTTTTTATAGATTAATATTTTACAAGAAAAGATTTAACACAATAGATCTTGCTAAAAATATCTCTTTTTGATACATTTAAGATGACAAATCAACTGACAGGTAAGGCAAGAAGACAAAGAAAAATCATTAAAATTATTGATACCGCAAAAATTCCAGAACAACGAACAAAAGTAGAAATTTCAAAGAAGATTAGTGTAAAAAATAAGCAATCTTGGAAAAATACCTATTCTGGTGTATACGAAGATATTGAAAAAATCTTCCTGCCTCAAAAAGTAATTGAAGAAGAGGGAAGAATTCCACTCAAAAGAGGACCACGCTTGCTACAAAATGAAGGGACAGGGTATTACAAATTAACTAAAACAGGAGAATTGTTGCTATTTTGTATAGAGAATACCAAAACAAAGATAGATTTTACAGAGTTTACATATGAACATGATCTAGGAGAAAAACTGAATTTACTATACCAAATTAGCCCTTCTTTGTGTTTTCTGCTATTAGAAAAATATGTGTCTATACGTTGTATAAAAAGAGAAGATATAGCGCCAATAACGTTAGAGAGCATTAAGAAAATAACTGAATTTACATTAAATTGTGATATGGATTTTATAAAATCGATACTATCATGCAGTAAAGATGATCAAAAAAAAATACTGATAATTTTGTCATATATAGATTCTAAACATTAAAATCTATTCGTCTCACATTTTTGATATATGGGTACAAAGAACGTCTATGCCTCCGTTAAAGCATACAGTAAAAGAGGCAAATTACTGACAAAGGCAGATTTTCAAACCTTGGCTGAATCGAGAGATTTAGAAGAACTGATGACTAGAATAAAAAATACAGTTTATGCTGATTCTGTGGCAGATGTTCAGAAACCATACACTTCACAAAATATCGAATCAGCTCTAAGAAGTAAGTTAGCAGATACTCATTACTCTATTGCAAAGACATCAGGAAACTCAGGTGTATTGGATGCATATTATATGAAATTCATTGTTTCAAATCTGAAATTAATTTTGAAAGGCAAGATACTAGGAAAGTCACAAGAGGAAATCGAATCTCACGTAAATCTTCATGCCGAAGAATTAATCAAACAAAGAGATGTGGTAATCAAAGCACTAGTTGCAAAAGACTTTGAAGAAGCAGTTGCAAGTTTGAATTCAGTTCAATTTGCTGATGAGATTGCAAAGGCTGCTGCTTTGTACAATGAAAAAAAGAACCTACAAATCTTCGATACATATTTTGACAAAATATTATTTCAGTATCTAGCTGGTGCAATGAAGAATTATTCCGACAAGGAAGCAACAAAAATAGTTTCAATGGACATTGACTTTTACAATATTTTGAGTGTCATTAGAGGAAAATTCTGGGGATTGAAAGAAGAACAAATTCAAGATCTAATTATTTCTACCAGTCCACCAGCAAGAGAATTGCTTGGAAGGATGATGGCAGCAGCTACTGTAAGAGATGCGTTTAATGAGATATCCAGTACAAAATACAAAGATTTAGTTCCACAAGTTGAAAATGAATTAGATGCTATCGCTGAATTTGAAAGAGCATTTGAAATGTCAATATACAATACATCACTCAGATCATTTACAAAGATGTTTAGCTTTGCAACAATTGTCGGAATTACAAAATTGACATCATTTGAAGTCAGAAATCTAGCAGCTATTGCTTTTGCAGTTGAACAAAAAATACCAACTGAGACTACAATGTCAAAGTTAATCCTAGAAGTAGAATAGGATTTTTAAAATGTTTAATTTTCGAAAGAAAAAAACCGAAATTTCGACAGAAGTTTTGGTCAGATTTATCTGGGTTAGTTCATTTTTAGCCATGATTTTTGCAATTCCTCCATTAGCATTATTCCTAGGAATTTATTTTTTAACAGGCGAACTCATTATTGGAGCAGTTATTGGCTTTGGAGTTCATTTTGTGATATTAGCCTTTTCAGGAAGAATTTCAAAAATCATAACCAAAATTATGAGTTAAACTAAAAGGACGATACAATAAAGTAAAGTATCTTGATGGGAGAAAGGGATTTTCGACAGACAGTTAAAAGTGCTGTGGAATCAATTGGAAAAGAATTAGAGGTTCAGATAGATCCAAAGGATATTCAGACCATTCATCTTTATGAAGTGGTTCAATGTCTTAGACGGTCCTATTATGATAGGGTAGATCCTCGAGAGATTGAAAGAGGAGGATTCAATGAGCTTCTATCAGGATTACTAAGGAAATTAGAGTATGGTAGCGAGCCTAAGGAATTTGCCATAGATGACATCAGGCTTAAAGGACAAGTAGACATGATAGTTGATGATACTATTCTTTTATTCAGATCAGCAGAAGCAGAATTGGAGAATCCTTTAGGAAGCGATATTTTGTATCTTAATACGTGTATGTGGATATACGACAAACATGATGGAATCGTGGTGTATATTTCAAAAGATAGAAAGGAAACAATATTCTCATTGACTCGAAACAAAAAGATGTTTGAGGAAATAATTAGAAGGGTAAGAGTTCTAAAAGATCTCCTAAAAGAGCAAAAATTACCAATTTTAGAACCATCTACTGATTGTTCAGAATGCCAATATTATCAAAGATGTTACATGAAAAAGAAGAATTCCAAGCAGGTATCTCTATCTGAGATGTTAGGGATGGGCAACAAAGACTAGTTGAATATATGAAAAATACTACAAAGGAAGAATCTTTTTGTTTAATCTAGTGGTTCTGGATGTCCTTTTCCACGAAGTGCAAAACACACTACTGCCAGTGCAATTGCAATTCCTATTGCTGAGCCATATGCGGCCATACCTGCTTCTGCCATTTGATAAAAAACAACAAAACATACTTTTATAACTTTGCCAATATTTTTTCTTTAAAAACAAACTATCATAATTTTATGATTTTATGATACTATAGAGTTTACTTTGTAAATTCAAAATAAAGCTCATTTTCTTGACCACTAGTCATTGAGCTCAGATTGTAAAAGATATTGCCAGAAACTCTCCAAGATGGGCTATCATCTTTTAGGATAGTCCATAGCTGGGGAGTGTTTTCGGAACCTTTCAGTGTAATAGTATCTCTTAGGATGATTGAACGTTCACCAAGAAGAGTGTAATAATTTGATCCAAATTCTACCATTCCAGTAGGTCTGCTTCCAATTTCACCGCCGGAAATTTGTTCCGAGTCAGAATAGTCAGTCTCAAACAACTGGTAATCCATAGTTTGCACAATTACAGAACGTGGATTTGGATTGTAAACTTCAAAAGCAATTTTGATTGTAGCCGTTCTTTCTGAAATTGATTCAACGGAGATATCATCTAATTCGATTTGAAGGGGTTTGGCTTCTAAAATATTTTGAGGTCCAGGGATATTATCTTGGGAAGGTATAACCATAGTAGGACCCCCCAAAAGAATTCCTCCCAAAATTGCACCAAGTGCTATAACTGCAGCAAAAACAAAAATTTTAGGATTCAATATTTTTCATTTCCTCTTGATGTCTTAAATGTTGAGATAGTTATTATACCATTGCAGACAGAAAAAATTATGCAGTATTTCCAAGCAGTACAGCAAGGAAAGATAAGAGCAAGTAAATCACAAATGAAGATGTTTGATGTAGCTGGATTTGGCATGTTGACTTTGACAACTAAAAAAATTGATGGAAAGTTTCATCCAGTGGGGGAAGAAGAATTTACCGCTGTAATTAATTCTGAAGATGGGCATGTAGCAATAATTGTAGATAGAGATGGTTTTACAAAGGCTCAATCTAAGGCTGTGGAAAAAGAGGAAGCAATAGAGATTTACAAAAAACTTCGAGATTCAGGAATTTTGGAATATCCAAAAAAAGAGGTTCAAATTTGGTCTGAAGCAAGACCGACAATTCAAAACGATACTGCTGAATAATTATTTTGAAGGAAGGATTATTTTGGTGCCCACATTGCCACCCTTGATTGCTTTTTCAATGATTTTTGGATCAGCCTTGAGAATTCTTGTTTGAATTTTAGATCGCTCAATAATTTTTAGAGCAACAATGTCCATCAGGTCATAGCCTCCTGCAACAGAATCTTCATGAACTAGCATACTTTTCAAATTTTTCATTTCGATGCTCTTGAATTTTTTTGCCTGTTTGAATTTATTTGGATCCATATCATAAACTCCATCAACATCAGTAGCATTAAGAAATTGTTCAGCTTTTACTTTTTCTGCAATCAATGCTGCAGTGCCATTGGTACTTTGACCAGGATGCAGACCACCTGCTACTACGATTAATCCGTCATCTACTGCATGTCTAACTTCTTGCAAAGTAGTTGGCGGATGTGAGTATGCCTTGTTTTTTAGGGCATAAATCAATAGTTTTGCATTTAATCTTGAAATTTCAATTCCCAATTCATCAAGGGTTGATTCGTCTGCTCCAGAGGACCTTGCATGAGAGATGTAATGTCTTGCGATGTTACCTCCCCCGGCAACAATAATTGGCTGGCAAATCTTGCTAATTTTTACTAGAAATTCGGCATAGTCTTTTAAAATTTTGACATTATCTATGCCAAAAATTCTTCCTGATAGCTTGATTACAATTCGTTTTTTCATTTTAGATCACCAAGGATAGATTTTGCGGCAATTTCAACTTTTTTTCTGTTCTTTTCATGGGTATAGATTCTAAGTATGTTCATAAATCCGGAGATGGCTGAAACCACTGGTATTTCTGAAATCGGCATCTCTTTTGCAGATGATTTTCCACCCTCATTGGAAATCAAGACTATTGATTTTGACTCATTTTTTGATGGTGCAAGCGGGATAGAGGGAGTAGCTGAACTGTCTACAAAGATTTCATTTTCGTCAATTTTTGATTTCTTGGAAAGTTCAATTCTGAGTTCGTCTGTTCGGGTTTTTTTCAGATTTGTTTGGCTGGTAAGTATTCTTTCAAACACACATTTTAGCAATTTTCTATTTTGATAATCTTCGGCTAACTGTCTGGCCCGTTTTAGCTTGGGAGATTTTGAAGAGATGAGAGATGATAGTACAAACTCATCTGTTAATTTAACGAATTCATTTAGATTAAAAGATGTAAACCCGAATTCATCATCAGACAGCCTTAGCGCTTGAATGAGCATTACCTCTGCAGCACGTACGGTTTTATGAAAATATACTGCCTTGAACATTTGATATCTGGAATGCATCATCGATTCAAAAGAATACAGTGCCGAACGCTCCAATGCAATTTTTTTCTTATGAATTTCAAGTGACTGTGTAATTCTTTTGTGATCTACTTTTGCATGTTCAGCTCCAGTAAAATAGCCATCCCTGAGCAAATAGTCCATCATATCTGCACTCAAAGCTCCCGAAACAATTTCATTCAGATATTGAAATTTTGATTCTCCAAATGCAATCTTTGTTATTAGTTTTTTATCAAATCCAGTTTTGGATAATATATCACCAATTTCAGAGGTTAAGATTATTTTTTTGCCGTAATCCTCATGTGAGATTTTTTTTTCTTGTATTACTTCTTCAAATAGATGAGAAAAGGGTCCGTGACCAATATCATGCAATAAACCTGCGATGCGCAAGACCTGAACATCATCAGAATTTAGAAGTCCTTTTTCATTTAATGCAAAACCTGCCTGACTGGCAATGTGCATGACTCCCAAAGAATGCTCAAATCTGCTATGCTGGGCTGAGGGATAAGTCAAATGTGCACCAGAAAGCTGCTTTATCCGTCTTAATCTTTGAAAAAGAGGACTGTCAATTATTGGGAGCTCATAGTCATAGACACGAATAAAGTCATGAATCGGATCTATGATGTCCAGATAGTTTTTTTTCATAGGCCCAGCTTTTTTGAGAATGTCTTTAGGATTTCCTCGTGTATTTTTTCCTTAGGTTTTGATGCATCAATTATTTTCCAATGTTTTTTCTTAGCAGTAGTGCGATAGATTTCAGATATTTTTCTTGAAAATTGTTCATTTTTCTCAAACTTGTCTCTTTTCATAATCTTTCCCTTTTCATTTCGTGGAGATCTTGAAAAAGATTCTTTTTGTGTGACGTCAAGTAAAATTACAAGATCAGCTTTTGGAAGTCCGACATCAAGGTTTTCAAGCCATTTTTGCTTCATGCCGTTTGCTAAACCATAGATCAGGTTTGAATGATAATAGCGATTCATAATTAAAACAGAATTTTTTTCTTGGGCTGCTAATATTTCATCTAATTTTTCCCACCTGTTTGCAGCCAACAAACAATGAATTACTTGGGGTGGAAATTTTCGTTTTCCATCCAGATATTTTCTGATCTCTTTTCCTACAGGGGTTGTGTAATCAGGGAAATGAAATAGCTTGGTCTTGACTTCTCTTTTTTTGAGTGCTTTTTCAAGCAAGATTGACTGGGTTAATTTTCCCGCTTGGTCTCCGCCTTCAATTACAACTATCATGATTATAAAACAAGAGAAATTAATTAATTAAAAGTCTATCAAGACAACAGAAACTGGCATTGACATGTTATGTCATTTGATAAAAATAATCCTAATGAAAACACTACCAATAGATTTTCACTTATAGAATTAGATGGGTTATGATGTATTGATGATTGATCATATGTTTCTTTAATGGCAAGATTTGCCATGAATTCAATAGATCCATATTCAGATAATTTTAATTCTTCTTTTTGTTTCGGTAGATTATCTTTAGTTGTCTCAATTCTTTTTCTTACTTCTATTTTAAAATCTTCATTATTTGACATTATATTGTTAAACTGATCATAAAAGAATGCAATTTAAGGATGCAATTGTTTTAAATTTATTTTTATCCTAATTCCTTTCCTATCTTTTGACATTCTTTTTTCCAATAAAGCACATTCTTCTTTTTTGAAATATTCTTTTGTTCCACGTAGGTCTTAAAGTACCACCCTAAACTATATCCCCATACACGTTGTGCTCCCAACTGAATTTGAACCATCAAACATTTTCCAGTAAATCATGCTTTTCGCTATAATGCTAGTTAGTATCATATTGCGTGCTTAAGGTGGACCAAATTCTGTCAAGATTTATAACCAAAAATTGAGTATACAACACAAAATGGGGCTTGTTAGCGAAGTAATCAAAGAGATTGGAAACAAATCAAGAGAGTTCTATGAATTTGTTTTACCGCCAATTGACATGTATCGCAATGAAGATAACCTCAAAGTAGTAATTGACATTCCGGGATTTAACAAAGATGACATCAAGCTGGTTTTGTGCGAAGACATACTTTCTATCAAGGCTCAAAAAGAAGTCGATGAAAAGAAATCAGAGACATTAATTTCAAATCAAAGACCAAACATTATTGATAAAAAAATCAGACTGCCAATTGACATCAAACAAGGTGAAGAAAAAATCGAATCAGCAAAATATGAAAATGGCATTCTTACATTAATTATTCCCGTAACAAAAAAGGGAAAAAATATCTCAATAGAGTAATAATCTAATATTTTCTAAACAATACAGAAATTCCCATAATAATACCAGAACCAATCATTCCTGTCAAACCAACAGATTCACTAGACTGAAACAGGATTGCAGAACCTACAAAAATTGCAGAGGCAAAGATGCTTCCTCCGATTAGAACCACTGGCTTTCTTTTTTTCATGTGGAACTGGAATTCGCCCATGAGTTTTTCCATCTCAGGTCCGATTCGTAGTGCAGTGTCAATTGATTTTGAGAAACTATCAAAAGAAATCTTTAGTTCTTTAACATATGCCCCCATAATCAAATTTTCTTCTTCTAAAATATTTTTCAAGACTTTGACAAATTTAAAATCAACATTATGTGTTTTGTATATTCCCTCAATTATTGATGCCATTCTCATGTACAAAGCCAAATTCTTTGGCAATACAAATGGGAATTTGCTCATGGTTTGATTTGCAAGCTCCATCAAACTTTGTACTTCCATTTTATCAGGTTTATCTCCATGCATTGCACGAATAGAAAGTTCAATTCCTTTTTCAATTACTGATCTGTTATGTCCAGGAATCAACATTTGAAGATCGCTCATGGCATTGACAACTCTTGGGGGATTTTTTTCAACTAGTGCAAGATAAAGTCGAATTAGCTTGAATCGTGTCTCATCATTTATCTTTCCAACCATCCCATAGTCATACAAGATGAGCTTTCCCTCATCAGTTACTGCGATATTTCCAGGGTGAGGATCCGCATGAAAAAGTGAATGCTTGAGAAGCATGGTAAAAAAGACCTTATGGACATCAATTACTAGCTGCTCTCTGTCAATTCCCTTCTCGTCTAGGGCCTGAACATCTGTAACTTTGATTCCTGGAAGATATTCCATTGTCAGGACATTTTTTGAAGAATAATCATCAAAAACTGAAGGTACGATTACCTGATTGGTTCCTTTCATATCATTTTTGATTTTTTTAAGATTTTTAGACTCTATAGTATAGTCCATCTCCTCATAGACGGTTTCAATGAATTGAGAAAGCATGGCCTTTGCTGAATAGCGTAAATTTGGATCAACGAATCTTAATGCCAATGGAAGAATTTTTTTTAAAATTTTAAGATCTTGCGCTACAATTTTTTCAATGCCAGGTCTTTTTACTTTGACAACAATTTGCTGGCCAGAGATAGAACCACGATATACTTGACCTATTGATGCACCGGATATGGAATTGGTATCTATCTCATCAAATTTTTCATCAATTGGGCCAAGATCTTTTTCGATTATTGGTTTTACCTGATCAAAAGGAGCAACAGGAACGCTGTCTTGCAGTTTTGCAAGCTCTTCCAGATATGGTTGCGGTAGGATATCAGCTCTTGAAGAAAGCCACTGACCGAGTTTTATGTAGACAGGTCCTAGTGAAATGAATGCATCAAGGGCCTTACGAGCATTTTTTCTGAATTGTTCCAAGTCAATTTCATTTTTCTTTTGATTGATCCAAATTTTCCTGTCTTTGCGTAAAGCCAAAACTGACGGCAAAAGTTTGACCAGTATTTGAATTGTTCTAACAGCAGACACCAGATTTACTCCAAATAACTTTTAATTTTTTTTGTTCCAACATATCCCAGATATCCAGAAATAATTGGGAAAATTATACCTGAAGCTAAAGATGATTTCTTGCTACGAAATTTTTTTGCAATTTGTAAACCAGTAAAGGCTGCACATGTAAGACCAATTAGTACCTCAGGTGCATCATGAACTAAATGTCCCATTGGATTTACTCTTGGATCAACTCTGTCAGTGTGAACTAAAAATTTATCATGATATTCTCTGATGTGTAAATTGCCATAACGGTATTGCTTTTCTGCACCATTTTTTTGCCCAAGAATAGTTTCTTCTGCTTTTTCTAGCATGAATTCACGTAATTCCTTTGGGACCTCAATCTCATCGTCAGGCATGATCGCAAGATCAAGTAATTGCATATAACCTTACGGTCTAGAAAATGCTTCAGCCTAAGACCAAAAACATGTTGTATTTTGGTGACGGCTAGATTGGATTTTGTAAATTAGTATTTATCACTCACTGAGAATTTCTACTAGTCCCTTTTGAGCAAATTCTATTCATTGAATGTATAAAATGAAATATTTTTCAGATGCCGTTTTACGCCAACTGTTGAACATGCAAAAAAGATCTTCAGGATTCCTTTAGTCTGTCTTTTGTAAACATTATGAAACTAATTGAAAAAACTGCCAGCATTGCAATTCCTGTGACATATGCA
>Ga0224507_10000616_pt1 | contig 13935 bp, 9 predicted proteins | sample SF_Jan12_sed_USG_3_FD_170159 | JGI IMG/M metagenome (GOLD analysis project Ga0224507, IMG submission 170159) | Sediment microbial communities from San Francisco Bay, California, United States - SF_Jan12_sed_USGS_13 | ecosystem: Environmental > Aquatic > Marine > Sediment | place: USA: California...
TCGATTACACCTTGGAAAAAATTCAGTGGCTCCTTCCTTACTATATTCAAATAATCGTAGAAGAACTGTTCGACCAGCATGAAGAAGATGAATCCGACCCTCCTTTACCAATAACCACCAAGACTATTGATACACTGCTTAAGGCCTTAGTCAAATCAAACTCGGCCCATGCAGACTATTTTGACCACTGGAAAATTCGTTTAAAGATATTTAAAAAGAAGGATCATAAGCTGGCTACTGAAGTACTTAATCTCACCGCCGCTCAAGGAACAATCAGCTACGAGCAATACCATGACTTAGCGGTTAAGCATGACGTTATTGATCGCAAACATGTCCTTGATGTCTTGCAATATGATGGCTATCTGTCGGCGGATGAAGATGATCAAACTTATGGTTTTAACTCAATTTTACTAAAAGAATGGTGGATGAACAATGTCGCACGCTAAAACACAGCAACGAGTTGCTCATATTTATAATCCAGAAAATCAGACCCCGGAAGAGCTCATTGAAAGTTTTGTTATTCGCACGAGAATATTTAAAAAAATATACAATTCGATCAACACCACCTCCCTGGATGAACCGCCACAACATTTTCTAATTGAAGGCCAGCGCGGCACGGGCAAAACTTCCCTGATGCTGCGAATTCGTTATGAGCTTGAGAGTAAGGACGGTGCTGCCCACCTTCTCCCTATTCAACTCCCTGAAGAACAATACGGAATTTTTGATCTTTGCCGACTGTGGGAGAATATTGCAGATTACCTCCACGACGAGCCTGGATTTGAGGACCTGAGCGAGCAACTCGACACTCTTGCTGATCAAGAAGATTACCCTACACTATGCTTCACCGTGCTTAACGAGTTTCTTCTCAGCAAGGGGAAACGTCTGGTGCTTTTTATTGATAATTTCGGGGATATGCTTGATCGTTTTACAGACCTAGAACTCAAACGACTAAGAGATATATTCCACACCAGCAAACACATTCAACTCATTGCCGCATCAGCTCAAACTTTGGAATATACCTATAAATACGAACAACCATTTTTTGAATTTTTTAAAATCATCCGACTTAAAAACTTAAACAAATCGGATGCGGTAGCTTTGCTTCGTCAGCTTGCCAAACGCTATGGAGCAGAAAATGAAATTGATCGAATCTCTAACAAAGAACCTGAACGGATAGAAACCATTCGTTTGCTCACCGGTGGCGTACCCCGCACAGTTGTGCTGTTATTTGAAATCTTTCTCGATAAAAGTGGTAATGTATTTGAAGACCTGGAAGCCCTGCTTGATAGGGTGACCCCCCTCTATAAACATCGCATGGATGGCCTTAAACCTCAGCAACAGGCAATTATAGATGTAATTGCGCTCAGCTGGGATGGGATTGGCACTGCAGATATTGTCAAGGGTCTCAAGGGACGTGGTTTTGACAATAAAAAAGTATCAGCCCAGCTTGCAGCTCTAACTAAAAATGATCTTGTTTCCTCACGTCTAATCGACAAAAAAAACAAGATATATTTCATCCGGGAACGCTTTTTTAATATCTGGTATTTAATGCGCCTGGGTCGCCGCAAAAATGGGGATAGGGTTCTATGGTTGGTGAAATTTTTAAAAGAGTGGTATGCCCCCAAAGAGCTTATTAATCGAACCCGCCAACACATTGAAAGTGCTAAAAAAGGCGAACTGAACCTGCAAGGTGCCTATCTCATGGGGGAAGCATTCGCCCAAATTCTTCTAGATATGGAACTCCAGGATGAACTATTGACTGAAACGAGGACTTTTCTTTCCAGTAAAGATAAACATCTGGCAGAAACACTTTCTATCTCCAACAAAACTCACTTTAAACAGGCGATAAATGCGTTTAAAGCTCACGAGTATCAGGCATCTATCGATCACCTTAAAAAGATCACATTTTCGTCAAGTAATGGTGCTATAGATAATAATATTGGACTTAATTATGCAGCGCTGGAGAATTATGATGAAGCAGTGACTTATTACCATAGGGCAATAGATAAGGGAAACACTGATGCGATGTTTAACCTCGGCCTTTTGTACGTTATCAAGCTGAAAGACTTTGACAAGGCCATTGAGTTCTATCAACAGGCAGTTAACAAGGGCCACACCAGTGCGATGTTTAACCTTGGCCGTTTGTACCAAATCGAGCTGCAAGACTTTGACAAGGCCATTGAGCTCTATCAACTGGCGATTGATAATAAGGGCGACATCAAGGCAATGAATGCTCTGGCATGGCTATATTTTGAACAAAACAAGAATGAACAGCTGAACACTGCTATTAAACTAGTGCAAAAAGCTATCTCACTGAACAACGATCCCATTTACCTTGACACACTTGCTAATCTTCATCTTTGGGAGAAGAACTTTGAGGCTTCGGATATGGTGGTCCGGGAAATTTTTGCCAAACATAATTATCAACCCATTATTAGAGCGGTAACAGATTACTTTATATTTCTGTTAGCAAGAAAACAACTACATGCCGCCCATCATCTATTTATTGATTTTCCGAAACTACAAGATGAGATAAAGCCGGTATACTATACTCTTATGACTTTACTCAAAGACGAGTATCCAAAAGAATACCTGAAAATGGGGGAAGAACTAGAGACCACCGTTTCAGAAATATTAGATAAAGTAGAATCAGTCCGGAAGAAATATGTCAAGTGATAAGTAGGAAATGTCAAGAGAACAGACAGAATCATCAGTCTAATCCAGTAGACATTCTTCCTTTTGACACCAAGGGCAACTAACAAACCAAAAGGTACCTGATCACAGAATTTGTAACCTGTTGATTTAATACACCGCAAGTTTGTAAGTGGTCACAGGCAGCTCAGATTTATACAGTTTCCCATGACCACTTACACCAAAAACCCATAATCAAGCAGTCTCATAAATACACTTGTAAAAAATGGCTTAAAGGGTTAAGTTGCCCTTCGCATACCGGGCGGGTAGCTCAGCTGGATAGAGTGTTGGCCTCCGAAGCCAAAGGTCGCGGGTTCGAATCCCGCCTCGCCCACCATATGTTTTAATGTCCCTACTTTTTTCCCTTTAGCATTTCCAATCCAACGATCTGTTCCAAAAAACTGATCGTCGAAAATATCCCCCTCAAAGTTGTGTCCTCCAGATCGCTTTAATGTGAAAATATTTTTCAATATAAGGCTTCAACGATCACTTGTAAATTCGCACTGTATCAAACCAGCTAGTTGAAAACTCTGTGACTAAATACTAATCACCAGCTCAGTACGCTAAGCTAAATACTCTTTACAACCTGGTCATAGGAGGTAAAATGTTTAAGTGTTACTTAAATAGTTCTTCAGCTAAGTTATTTTATTGGTTTATTAACGGGATACACTACCGTTCGATGCTGTTGACTGAAGGATTTTAAGGAGATTTTTTGGTTCAGATGGGCACCCACAGGGGGTGCCCCTACGACTTCCGGGTAGATTCAACGTATTTTTTTTAAATTTTGAACTTTTGCTTATTTGTTTCAGTTAACAGGTTGGATACTACCACTTGTCTTCTACGCACTAAACCCCATGGCCCTTATAAACCGTGACACTACCCTCAACCGGGTATGCAATAGCATGAAAAAGATTCCGCCGCCCGCCGGGATAGAAATACTCTCTTATAAACGGGACCGGAGCATTGCAATCCTTCGTCTTTCCGAAGAAAACTATAGTGTCAGGCAACGGGGATTTAATGAAGCCGAATACAGCGTGTCTGAAGCTGAACTTCCAAAGCTTCTCAAGTCGCTCATAAAAAAAGAATTTCCACGTAGTCGCAAACTCAGGCTTAACTCCCTTACTGGCAAAGAAGGACCTGACAGCAAACACAAATAGATTTTTTTCAACTATATATGCATCTCACAACTCTATTCTTTAAAGGAAGACACTAAATGAAGACCAGAAAAATTGCCGTTCCCATTTTAGATGACACCGGATTATCAGGTAAGATTTCCGAGCATTTCGGACACTGCCAACTCTTTGCAATTGTGGAGATAAATGACAATAGCATTGTGGGAGACACAATTTTCGCCAACCCTGATGATCACGCAAACGGTTGCGGCAACTTAATTGCTCATCTTCAAAAACAAGAAGTAGATACCGTTATAGCGCTTGGAATGGGGGCGGGAATGTTTGGACGCTGCAATGAGCAAGGGATTAAAGTATTGCTGGCAGATAAAGAGCGCCACGAAAATGCAAATGCTGCCATTAGCGATATGCTTGCCGATAAACTTATCCCCATGCAAACTTTGAATCTGTGCAAGGGAAGCGGTCACTGCCAGGGACATCCTGAGATAGGATAAACTGTAGTTGGTCGGTGTGTTGACTTGAGAATTTCAAGGGCATCTCTCGATTCAGCCGGGCACCCACAGGGGGGTGCATATCCGTCAAGCTAATCAGGATAAAGTGATGGTATTGCATTATAAAACAAACTTGTAGTCTATCTCGAACTGTAGGGGCACCCCTTGTGGGTGCCCGCCTTAATCACTATAAACTACAAGTATTTATTTAAAACAGTTAATATAAAAATAATAATTTTCTATTCTTTCAATTAGCTCAGCGGGCACCCACAAGGGGTGCCCCTACAAATCCCGGGAAACTGGGAGACTTTCCTGCTCAAGCTTCAATTTGCTTATGCAAAATCTTGTTTGTTCAACCACATCTAGGAATTAGCACGAAAACTGCTTGGGCCTCCCTTGTGGGTCGCTTTTAACTTAAAAAAAAGTTTTTAAGTTTACGAAACATTGAAACTACCTGGGAGCTGTAGGGGCGGCCCCCTGTGGTCGCCCGGCTGAACCAAAAGCAACCCTTGAAAACCTTCAATCAGCAGTAATGGTCACAAGAATCCTCCCTACGCTTGCTACCTACCAGACTCTCCTAAATCGATAACAACCAGGCAACCCACCGAGATACCGCATATTCGCATGATCGCTTCCTGTCATAATACAAGGGCTATTGCGACCGGAAACGCTTGCATGAACATGCGGCTCCGGTAACGTATTACAATTTTAAAAGATCTACTTACCGAAAGGTTTCCAGATTATCAGTAAACGCGGCAATAAGGTGAGCGCTGCCAACAAGGCCATTAACATTGCAAATCCGGTGAATATTCCAAAGTAGACTGAGGGAATGAAATTAGACATCACCAAGATGGAAAAACCGATAACAATAGTCACCGAAGTATATAACATGGCTCGTCCAATACTGGCGTGACAACGAAAAAGAGCTGCATTGTAATCACGATCTTTAAGAAACTCTTTCTTGAAACGATGAATATAATGAATGGTATCATCCACCGCTATACCAATGGTGATCGCCGCAATAGTGATGGTCATCATATCCAATGGGATACCAAATAACCCAAGGGCTCCTAGCACCATGGCTGCCGGTAACAGATTAGGGATAATAGCAATCAAGGAAATGGAAATAGAGCGAAACAGAATCAGGAACATCAACAAGATTCCCAGAAACACCATACCGATGGTCTCAATCTGCGAGGTATAGAGGCTCTGTAACATATTATTATAAAGAACAAACATTCCGGTAAACCGAACCTGATCGGCAGCCAACCCCATATCTTCAGTAAGAAATTTTGTAATCTTATCCAAAAATACCAAACGTTGTAGAGATTCATCCGTCTCTTTCACCCGCATGGTAATTCTTGCTTGGGCGGGAGATTCATTGAGGTAGGGATCAAGAAGCATCTCACGAATATCATCTGGACTTTTCTCATGGACCAGAGCAATCTCGTAATTATCTAGCGTAATATCCTTATTGAGTTTAGTGGCAATTTTCATGGCCGTGGCAATTGATAACACCTCACCCACTTCTGGTTGCTTAGTTAGGAAGTCATGGATTTTTTCTATCTCTCCCATTTTATAGGCAGACACGTACCAGGGCTGTTTTTCATCTTCAGTGTCTGAATAATCAAAGAGTAAATCATCATCCTCAAGTACTTCTTCGTCCACCAAAGATTCTTCTTGCGCAACTTCCGGTTCTTCTTCCGTCTTATAGCTAATGATGAGTTCTAGAGGAGTTGTACCTCCCAGTTTCTGATCAACCAGCTTCATACCCTGGTATATCTCAGTGGATGACCGAAAATAATCAATAAATCGATTCTCCACCTTAAGCTTGGAAATACCGTAACCGCTGATCAAGGCTAGAATAATGCTAACGATAACTATTTTGTTACCGTGTTCGGCGGTGAGTCGGGCAAAAAGTAAGGTGAAAGGTTTAGCCTCTTTCTTTTTCGCCTTGGGTGTAGCCTCCTTGCTCATCAACATCGCACCGGCCGGAAATAACACAAAGGACAGAGTAAAAGATACAGCCAAACCAATGGTCATCATCAACCCGAAATCGATAACCGGTCGTATACCACTAACGAGGAGAGACACAAATGCCACGATGGTGGTCATGGTAGTATAAAGACAGGGAATGAATTTGAGACGCACTGTCTCCAGAATCAAGCCTCGTTGATCTAGTTCGGGCTTGGCAACAAGAACCTCACGATAGCGAACGATTAGATGGATTATCAGCGACATGGTAAAGATGAGCATCAACGAAATAAAATTGGAGGAAATCACGGTTACCCGCCAATCCACCAGCCCGAGATAGCCAATCATCACAAGACCTGCTGATGCGCAACAGATGAGGGTAAGAACCACCCACCTAACTCGGCGAAAAATTACCGCCAAGGTGATCAGCAAAAACAGAAAAACTCCTATTCCAAATATCGTTAAATCGCTTCGGATAAAGGAGATCATATCCGAAATAATCATCGGTACGCCAGCAAGGTACAGAGAGGCTCGGGCACGATATTTATTCATCACCACACGGATATCGCCAACAAGTTTATCCTGCTTTACATTTATGTTGGCTGTATATAGATCAAACTCATGTAGCAATTCTTGCAGCTCTTGCTTCTCTGTCTCAGTAATGGTCTGATCATATTCTTTTTCCCGCAACTGATAACGGCGCTTGAGCAAGCCCTTATACTTTTCATCCACCGGCAGATTCACCAAAATGGTTGCTGTCTGCCCATCATCAGACAAAAGCCTGTTACGGTAGAGCGGGCTCTCTAGAAGTTCTTCTTTGACATCCGAGAGCTCCAGACCACCATCTTCCAAAGTTTTAATTGAACCTGGTTCCGATAAATCTCCTATTTCCACCTTGGAGCTATATAACAATGGCACATCCAACAAGGTGGTAACCGAAGCAACTCCATCAACCACCCTTAATTCATTACGAATTTTAGCCAAATCCGACAATGATTCACTTGAAAAGAGATCTTTAGTCGGACTATAAGTTATGATTAAGACTTCCTCGCTACCATATCGGTCTACGATAGAGCGATAGAAACGTAAATCATCGTCATCTTCCAAGACTAGGGAATCGGATGAGGCATCTAGCTTAAATTGTGGTATCCAACTAATGAAATATCCGGTAAGTGCTAAGCAAAAAAGCAATGAGACAACGGGATGTTTAAGAACCAAACGATCATAGAGATGTAAAAAATACTTAGTCATAAAAATAGTAAATATTAAGGTTTAAAGTTTATTAATCGCCACCAGAAAAGATACCGTAATTTAGCATCTGACCATAAATATTGCAGCTCCGACGAACAGTTACCATTAGAAAAGCGATAAGTTTTTGCTAATCAAGAAGTCCTCCAGAATTTACACTTTTTTCATGCACCGCTCCATGAAGCACGATATTTTTTCCGGTTTCAACCCCTTTCTCATAAGTTTGTTTATTAATTTTCATCCCAGGGCTTTTCCTGCGAGTCAAAAAAGGAAAACGTTGTCGAACAAAAGAGTGTAAATGTTGATCCTCCACCTTCATAAGGGCAGTTAAATCCTTTGGCGAGGAAACACGTGTTTCCTTAGTTTTTTGATAATGTATTTGTTGGATTTGGAGTTTTTCCCGAAAGCCTTGTAACATACCAAGATAATAACTTGCTTTGGCCACCCGCAGATTTCCTTTATACAAAGCACGATGCTCATTCCATAAAGTTTCAAGACGATTTTCCAGGAAATGATAACAATGGTCCGCTATGGCAACGTTTTCCTCCCGGCCAAAGAGATCAATGGTTCTAAAAGTCGCGTCGGCATGGGGATCATAGAGTTTAGACATGATCACTTCAACATGAAAAAAATCACGCAAAATCGTACAAATTGATTTCTGATACCGAGCAATCTGTTTTTTCTTCAACTCTATAATTTGGTAAATATAACCTTCACGCTGATCAAGTTCCAGTTGCTGAAGATTATGGGCATCCATTAATTCGCCAGCCTTCTGCATGGCTAAAGCCGCTTCATGTTCATTACTTGACCCGGCCAGAGCGAGAAGTTTTTTCACCTTGGCAATCACACGACGTCCGGCATCGTTATGAACATCCCCTTGATTACTTGCTTTAATTTCCTCCGCCAAGTCACCAGTAGCGGATCGAAACGACTCCGGCACCCTCAGTTGCTCGCAACCCCTTTGAAACTCGGGGCCATGTGGAGTATCACCTTCGCCATAATATTCCGTACACAGCTGATGGGCCATTTCATGTTTTAAAACATTGATTGTCGTATCCCATGAGTAGGTCTCTATCAAATATTCACTAATCCGTAATGTTCCAGAAGCTGGGTTCCAAGACCCATATCGAGCACGTGCCGTAGATATTTCAAAAATAGGGGTGCGCAACTTAACATTAGATATAAAACAAATATTCTGAAATTCTTTTTGTAACTGTCGCAACCACAACTTATGTAATTTTCTTTTTTGCTTTTTCATCAATTTCCCCAAAAAAAAGGCAGGTAAACCAACCTACCGATATAATCTTATTTGATGATTAGTCATCCGCACAACCGCATCCCTCTTCCTCTATAGCACAATCGGAACAAAGAGACTGATCCGAAATATCACTCCAACTAAGTTGTTTTTTGGATAACTGTTTTCCACATATCATGCAATATTCCATGTCCTCAATAGCTAGAACCGATTCATCCATCTTCTCTTGCTCCCATGGCCTTCAAACGTTCGAGTATAGGAGGATGACTGTAATGAAAAGCTACATACCAAGGATGGGGTGTGAGGTTGGAGAGATTTGCCACGCTGAGTTTTTTTAAGGCGCTGATTAAATGATGGGCATCCCCAGTGGAATCTGCTGCATATTCATCAGCTTGATACTCATGTTTGCGAGAGAATACATTAAAAATTAGAGATAATAAAGTTGAAATCGGCGAGTAGAGAAAACCGAAAAAAATTAAACTAGCATATACTGAGACATGCTCCATACCAAATGCGTCGAATAATCCACGATTATTGAGAAAAATTGATAGTATATAATACATAAGTCCCATCTGAAGAATGGAAGCGGCCATCATTTTAAAAATATGTTTGAGCTTAAAATGCCCCATCTCATGGGCAAGAACCCCGACTATTTCATCAGTGCTAAGCTTATCTACTAAAGTGTCGTAAAAAACAATCCTTCTAAATTTTCCAAAACCAGTAAAATAAGCATTGAGTTTGGTGGATCTCTTAGAACCGTCCATGGTGTAAATGCCCTTCATCTTGAAACTTTCTTTACTGGCATAGGCCATGATTGCATCGTGCAAGTCTCCCTCTTCAAGGGGAGTAAACTTATTAAACAGAGGCATGAGCAATACTGGCGCAATAAATTGCAAAACAAGAACGAAAAGAAAAGTAGCCCCCCAGCAGTAGAGCCAAGCGTTAGAACCAGTTGTTTCGAAAAACCATATAACAAAAGCCAATAACGGCCCACCAATAAGAGCAGAGAGAAAAATCGATTTAAGAAGATCAAGAATAAAGGTTTTCGGTGTGGTCTTATTAAACCCGAAACGCTCTTCAATAACAAAAGTGGAGTAGATGGAAAAAGGCAAGCTTGCCACCCCGGAGAACAACATCAAAAGCCCCATAAAAATCAATCCACTCCCAATAACACCATACCCCATAGATCGCGCCATGCTATCAACCAGGTTGAACCCGCCCAATAAAATAAACACAAGAGTTATTACAGTGGAAACAGTGTTGCTCACTAGAGAAAACCGGGTGGTTACACCTGTGTATTCCTGAGATCGTTTATATTTCTCTTTATCAAAAACATCTTTGAAAAGAGCGGGCAATTCCGGTTTAAGAGCTCGCATATTGAGCATTGAAAGCACGCTTTCAAGAGTATAACCAATAACAATAACAGCCAGGATAAAAACAAGGTAAATATTCATAGTATTTGCAATAGTTGTAAAAATAAAAATTAGGAAGATGTATATTTAGTTTAATTTAGAAGTACGCTTATCCAATAATGAGCTCTTCAACCTTCTTTACTCGTGCGGCGAATTCCTCATTGGTGTTTAAATTTTTTCTCACCCGCCCCAACGCGCTGGATACCGAGCTATAACCAGAGAGATTAAAATTTTCTGCAATGGTCCTTAACCCATCTCTCCTCAAAGTTCGAACTAAATAAATAGCAACATTTCTAGGTTCATTAACAATCCCCCGCCGAACCTTGAGGAGATGTACATCATTAACCCTATAATAGTTGCAAACCGCTGCTGTTATGGCTTGGGAGCTTGGCGACAAATACTGTAACAAATCTGGGGCTTGCTCATGAAACTTGCCTGCAAAAAAAGTATCTTTGACCCACCGAACAAACTCCTTGCTGCCTAGAAGATGGCGAGTTTTTTTTGAATTAAAAAAGGCCATAATCTCATGGGACTCATCACTACTCATAAAATCACGGTATGTTTTCAAACGAGTTTTTTTAATCGGGGAAAGCATATCCAAAAGAAAATCTTTGTACAACCAATTCCATTTTTTATTAGAAAAAAAATAGCCGGAATAACTCGACCACTGATACTTCAGCGTATCAACCAGTTCGTCCCGCAACGGATTTCGATGAATATATTTTAATATTTCCGTAAGGTAATGACTTTCTTCCACTAAAACAGCCTTGTACCTACCTCGGAACAACTGACCATCAAAGTCATGTTTTCTATTAAAACACTGAGTATAAACCCCGTTAACATGGCGCATGAACTGAGACAAGTTCGCAGACGGTGTCTGGAGCAACAAATGATAATTACCGGGCATCAGACAATAACCGGCAACTCGTACATTCCACTGCTTAGCAGCTTGAATCAACAGTTCAATAAAGAGATGATAATCGCTTGGTCCGTGAAAAATTTTCTCACAACGACGCCCACGATTAAAGACATAATACCAGGCATTGGAATATTCAATTCTTAGTGGTCTACTCATTTCATAACTCAAGCGCAAGTGTTTAAATAAGCTAAAAGAAGACTCGACCCTTTTTCGATAAAAAAACAAACCCGACCGAAAAATATTTTTCAGCCGGGTTTGTTTAACAAAAAAATAACCAGCCGGCGAATATTCCGACCCAATAATTATTTTTTATTGTTTATCTTTAGTTATTTAATGAATTAAAAATTTAATTTAACCCCACCCATAAGAATATGAGATGCATAATCAACCTCAAGGGCTTGTCCAATAGAATCCTCGAACGTCGGAGCAGAAGCTCCAAAATATCGATATGCTAAATCAAGATCCACCATTTTGCTGATTTCAATTGCAAGTCCCAAACTAAATTGATACGCAAAACCAGTATCATCCCAATCATCTGACCCCTCTTCATAAATCAAACTGGAAAATCCCAAGCCTAAACCAGCGTAAGGGGTTAAATTAGAAGTGTTTTCCATATCAAAATACACATTAGCCATAAAACACAGCTGATGAAGACTTGAATCACCAACAGCAATATTTTGACCTCTCACCCCCACTCTATCAACATCATTACTGCTAAAGCCTAATTCGCCATCCACACGAAACTGTCCATAATCATAGCCTACTGCAGCGGAGGTAAATAGACCTGCATCATATTCATAAGTACCAGATATACTAGTTCTCCGATTAGTTAAGGTAACATCACTGTCTTCCAACATGTTAAATCCTAAGTCTGCCTTAACATAGAGATTGCCAGCTAAGGCGGTTGACGCAAACATAACAATGGCACAGGTCATAGCAATAAAAATTTTCTTTTTCATCTTTCCCTCCTTCCCTTGAAATTAAACAAAACAAATAACTTTTTCTAAGCATAGAATTTATTTTAAACAAGCTCGAACTCTATCCAAACTACAATCACCGAAACTGTATACCTATACCTATAACTATATTAATAATACTTAAAAGAAAATTATAATGCAAAAACAAAAGGGACATAATTATAATCTGTTGTCCTAGAAAGAAAACAGATGTACAATTTACCGTTTATCACTTTCAATCTATTTAACGTCAAAGAACTATATATTTTTCCAATTTATATTTACAAAAAATGACATCAGATACATTTGCCCCCTATCACCAATTTTACAGTATTACTTAACAAAACAACTAAAACTGTACCTTTGATGACTAATCATCTTCGTTCTATCCTTTTGTATTCATGGGAAAACTTTACCATATCTTTATAAATAAAAGTACCTCTTAACTATATACCACCAGAGCCAGTAAAACGCTTTTTCCTTGACTACAACTGGACAGCCTAATACTATAAATTTAATTACAAAATAGTCGTTACCTTCCATAACCATTTACCTATAAATCAATAAGATATCATGACGATTGCAAATAAATTTACCCTTTCCTTTCTTCTCGCCCTCTTCCTGCTTCCCCTGCCCTGCCCGGCTCAAACAGACAGCGGCCCCCACGGTAGTGCCACCTTTATTTATGGCGACCGAGAAGCTGTGGTTCCAAACTTAAAAAAAGCATGGGGCTTTATCACTCTGATCGAATATGACGGCAAAAAAATATTGTTTAACGGGGCTGGAGTTGAAAGTATTTTTGAGAATAATTTGAAAGTACTCGGCATAGATCCTAAAGATTTGGACGCCATGGTTATTTCCCATGAACATTGGGAAATGATCGAAGGACTCGATTATATATTTGATAGAAATCCAACCATCGACATCTATGCGCCCCAAACGGTAATTAAACTACTCTCAGACCGACACCCAGAATGGAAACCACGTTTCCAAAATATCAAAGGATACATAGAATTTTCCCCCAATATTGCCTTCTACAATCAACGCAGTGGTAATCGCCGGGGCGGCCCAGTGGGGATAGACGAGATATCTATTTTATTAAAAAGCGATCAAGGTCTTATTATTTTTATTGGCTGCGGCCACCCCGAGTTGTTACAGAACATCTTTAAAAGCAAGCAGGCTATCGGTATCAATAAAATAAATTTGCTTGCCGGAGGCACCCATTTGGTTAAATCCGGTAGCCATGTGGCAATTGAAGACTCTGGAGAAAATTTCATCGTTCCCCAGGGCATTCGCTACACCGAAGAAGGTTATCGAACCTTGATGCAAGACTTTAAAGACGCAGGGGTACAATACATCATGCCAACTCACTGCACTCTAGAGCCTGCGGAAGGGATCTTTCGGGAAACATTTGGAGATAAATACATCAACCATAAGTTGGGTATGAGGCTGGAACTTCCCATTAAGGAGAAAGAAGAAGAGGATGAGGGAAAAAGCAAGGAAGGTAAAACCGGGGAAGGTGCGAAAGAGAATAAACAGGAATAGAACCGAACAAGATTATTATATATATTTCTTACTAGTTCCTTAACCAAGGAATTGCCTACAGCTATTGTCGGTACCCCACAGGTGGGGTGCCATAGCCGACAGGCTAAGAAGGGAAATTTATTACCATATGATATCATTTTAAATAATAGCAAAAGGGCGATCACAAGGATCGCCCCTACGCACGCCCGTAGCACTTAGGCATATACAACTAAATGATTAACGCACCAAACCTATTAAAGGTTTGATATTAATCCACAGTGTTTAAGTATACTCTCTGGTTTTAAGAAAAGTGATATCGGGAAAAGTTTCCATGG
>Ga0224507_10000618_pt1 | contig 13861 bp, 7 predicted proteins | sample SF_Jan12_sed_USG_3_FD_170159 | JGI IMG/M metagenome (GOLD analysis project Ga0224507, IMG submission 170159) | Sediment microbial communities from San Francisco Bay, California, United States - SF_Jan12_sed_USGS_13 | ecosystem: Environmental > Aquatic > Marine > Sediment | place: USA: California...
TTTTACTCCATGCCCACTGGTACCCTTATCTCCAGGGTTATTTCCGATGTGAATTTAATGCAGGGTGCAGTCTCCAATGCATTGGTTAGTATGCTCCGCGATTTTTTTCAGATAGTTATCCTCCTCGGGGTAATATTTTACATGAATTGGAAACTGGCGCTTTTTTCCTTTATTATTCTTCCCGTATCCCTCACTTCGGTGATCTATTTTGGCCGAATTTTTAGAAAATTGAGCACCAAATCCCAGGAAGAGACCGCTAAGGTATCTAATATCCTACATGAGACCATCACCGGTAACAGAATTGTTAAAGCCTTTGGGATGGAAGAGTATGAGAATAAAAGGTTTCGTGACCAAGTCACCACTTTGTTTAATATTATAATTAAAGATGCTCGCTTGCGCAGTGTGCAGCATCCCTATATGGAATTTATTGGAGGCTTAGCCATTTCTCTGATAATTTGGTTCGGGGGTAATGAGGTTATCCGGGGAACAGCCACTCCGGGCGATTTTTTCGCTTTCCTTACCGCTCTTATCATGGCCTATGACCCGGTAAAGGGTGTTAGTCGCATAAATTCCACTGTGCAACAAGGTTTGGCTGCTGCAGCTCGGGTTTTCTCTTTGCTCGATATTGAACCTGATATTGCGGATAAACCAAATGCTGTGAAATTGATCAAATTTGAAAGGGATATAACTTTTAAAGATGTTAAATTTTCCTACAACGATGAGGAAGTCGTACTCAACGGAATTAACCTATCCGTGCCAAAGGGCCAGGTTCTTGCTGTTGTTGGACCGAGCGGCGGTGGTAAAACAACTCTTACCAACCTGATTCCTCGTTTCTTCGATATCCAGGAAGGAACTCTCTGTGTTGATGGGATTGATATTCGTGATGTTTCCATGCAATCCCTACGTCATCAGATCGCCATAGTATCCCAACAAACCATTCTTTTTAATGATACGGTACGTAATAATATAGCTTACGGAGATCCTGAATGTGCTATAGAGGATATTCGACAGGCCGCAGAAGCTGCCCATGCGCTAGAGTTTATCGATAAGCTTCCCCAAGGTTTTGATACGGTTATCGGTGAAGGTGGGGCGCGACTATCTGGTGGTCAGCAGCAGAGGCTCTCCATTGCTCGAGCTTTACTTAAAAACCGCCCGATTCTTATCCTGGATGAGGCAACCTCGGCTTTGGATACTGAGTCCGAGCGGGAGGTGCAAAAGGCACTAGAAAACTTGATGAAAAATAGAACCACCTTTGTTATCGCCCATCGCCTTTCAACCATCACCAATGCCGATAGAATTATAGTTGTTAAAAATGGAGTGATCGTGGAAGAGGGTACCCATGACGCACTTCTTGCTCAACATGGTGAATATGAACTGCTCTACAGAATGCAATATCAATAAGGATCGTGATCCAGATCAGGCCCCGTCGTTTTGTAAAAAGTCGACGGCTTGGTTGGGGAAGGCTGGTCTTTATGCTGTTATTGGTGGATGTTTCTCCACCGCGCTTTCCACCTCAGTGATGGGAGGTTTTGGCTTTCTTATCGTACTGTTGTGGATTTTGTCCGGGAGGATTAAACAACTTCCTGAATTGGTAAAGCAAAATGGACCTGCAGCCTTTGCGATGTTGCTCGGCTTGCTTTTGCTCATCGCCATGTTTTACTCTCCAGCAAGTCTGGACGATGCCCTTGATGGATTGAAGAAATATCGGGAACTTTTTTTTATTCCAGCGGTGATGTCGCTGTTGGTAACTTGTAATAACCGGGAACGGCAATGGGCGGTTTCAGCCTTTTTCATTGGCTGTATTATCTCACTTATTGCTTCTTACGCTATGTTCCTGGGGTTTGTGCCAGTTCCCCATTACGGTTATTCCCTTACCTATCATATAACCCATAGTTTTTTTATGGCTGTTTTGGCCTTTTGGACATTACACCAAGTTGCCGATAATAAAAAATATCGTTTGCCATATATTGTTTTGCTTCTGGCGGTTATCGGTAACATAGTCTATGTCACTCCTGGTAGAACCGGGATGCTGACTCTTGTTTTGCTATGTGTCCTGTTCTTGGGCCAGCGTTTTTCACGGAAGCAATTTTTTATTGGTTTTGGAGTGTTTTTACTGGTGGTTTTGGCTGCAGTCATTTCCTCCAAGAATGTCCAAAATCGGGTACAAGACGCCTATAGCGATATTACGACCTACGAGCAGGGCTCTTCCAGGTCGTCTCTGGGGCAGCGTTTTGATTGGTGGTATAATTGCGTGCGTCTCATTGGGCAAAAACCCATCCTGGGCCATGGGACCGGTTCATTTGTTTTGGAACATGAAAAACTCATTGCAGGTACAGGTACCAAACCAACAGATAATCCCCATAATGAATATCTTTTTCTTTTGGTTCAAACCGGGGGGGTAGGGCTGCTCCTTTTTATCGCCCTGTTAGTTACTGCTTGGCGATGGGGAAACAAACTGCTTCCCAACGATAAGTGGTTGCTCCAGGGGGTTGTTCTTTCCATGGCAGCGGGTTGTTTGATGAACTCTTTTCTTTTTGATTCCCATCAAGGTCATTATTTCGCTTTCCTGGTCGGCATCTTGGCCGCCCCGAGTCCGGAAAACTTTTAAGCTCGCGTTGCTTGGTGTGTGCAAGTATTGTGTTTAATTACGTTAAGTCTGGATTCTGAAATATACTTTCTATTTTATAATAAGGTTGGGTGTGATGAATAAAAAAGCCCTTAAACAACTTTTGGTAAACTGCGCCATTGCCATTGTGGTGTTGGTAACTCTCATGGTTCCCGCTTTTATTTTCCCATGGTTTAGCGATAACCCCATTACCTGGTATCGGGAAAAATATGTTTGGATGTTTTTGGTTTTTGGCGCCATTTTAGCGAGTTGTAGAAGCTTTAAAGTGGTTGCCTCTACCTTGGGCTTTCTTGCGGCTTTGGAAATCACCCAATTCGGGAGCTTGGCTTATTCCGGTGACTATATAACGCCTTTCTCCATTGGCTTGATGTTTGTTGAGTTTGCCGAAGTGGGGGAGACCGCCTTTGCCAACTTCCAGCATTTTCTTTATGTACCGTTGTTGGTTTTGATCCCATACGGTTTATGTTTATGGGCAATTCGCAAAAGTTGGGATGCCCAATTTAAAATTAAAGGGTTCACCGTTCTTATAGTTCTATTTCTTATCTTTCCTGCCATAAGGGTGAAAACTCACTCCGATAGGAATGATATTTTAAAGTTTTTTCCCGTTGCCGCTAACCCCACCCTGGCCAATACCCTGAACTCCTATGCGGTTTGGCTCTCTGTCTTGGTGCCTGAGAGTTTCACGGAACATGAAACAATGCATTTTGAACCATACGCCATTGAAGAAAATACTCATCCGCTAGAAAATAAGACCATTATCGTGGTGATGGGTGAAAGTCTCACCCCGAACCATATGTCTCTTTTTGGTTATGAGCGTCAGACCACGCCTTTTCTTGATTCCCTGGTTGATGATGCTAACTTTGTGTACAAAAAAGGCTTCTCTGCTGCCACCGCTACTCGCTCAACCTTGCCCATGTTTTACAATATCCAGTATAATCCTCTGAATCAGGATATTTTGAAACGCCAACAGGCCAACCTGTTCCATTTAGCTAAACAACATGGTTTTAAAACGTTTTACATCTCTGCTCAAAACAGTAACTGTTTAAATGGGGTCCAGGTGAGCTCCATTGATCATATGGTCACCTATGACTCCCAAGAGGAATTATTTAATAGTAAAAAGGATGAGGGTTTACTGAAATTGGTCCAAAAAATCAAACTGGGCGAGAGAAATTTCATTGTACTCCATCAACGAAATATACATCTACCTTATCAAGCTAATACCTCCCATCGGCCTCAATTTCAAAAATTTCCCTATAAGGGTTTATCGTATCAAGAAGAATCCTTAAATGCATATGATAATGCCGTGTTATATGCTGATTATTTCTATCAGGAACTGGTTACGAAAATTATTCAAAAACAGCATCAACCGGTGTACTGTTTTTTTACCTCTGATCATGGGGAAGAGCTTGGTGAGAATGGACGCTGGGGTCATGATAAGTTAACCATTAATACCTCCATGGTGCCGTTTATGTTCTATGGCGTTGATATCCACACACCATTTCTGGATAAGCTTCGTTCCATTCATATGCCGACCCATTATGAGTTGGGTGTTTTGGTTGCTGATCTGTTGGGTTATAAAATCAAAAATCCCAATGAAGAAAAAGATATTGTATATATTAACGGGGTGGCATCATTTGGAAAGAGTGGATATATGCGGTTTGTTAAAGGCGATGATGAACTCCCTGCCGATTTAAAAGTTATCAGATTATAAAGATAACCCTCTCCGATCACCGGGTTAATAACTAGTTGATTTAATACCTCGGGATATAATGAGTGGTCACAGGTACCTCATCTTCATGCGGTTGCCCCTGCCCGCATAGAAGGGCTATAGCGAGCAAAGGAAACTGCTTATATCTGAACCACCTGTGACCATTTACAGATTAACACTATATTAAATCAGATAGTTACTTGTCATTAGACCAGGTATCGGCTTGAAGTTATCGTGCGAAGATGTGGCTTCTTTGGGCGGTTATATAAATGAGCGGAAGTGAAAATGCATAGTCCAAGGATTTTATGGTGGGGGAGAACGGATCGCGGTTACTCGCGTAATCGTTTGGTGCTTAAGTTGTTTCGGCAACATGGTTGCCTGGTGAATTATTTTCACCCACTGTCGAGCCCTTTAGGTTATCTGGAAGCTTATTGCAGAGGACCACTCAAGCCCGATCTCATCTGGGTGCCTTGTTTCCGCCAAGCGGATATGGCTTCTGCCGCTCATTGGGCAGCCAAATGGTCCGTGCCCTTGGTTTTTGATCCTTTGATCTCTGCTTACCAAAAAGATATTTTTGAACGAGAGAAAGCTGCTCCCGGTTCTCGTAAAGCCGAGAAACATAGGCAATGGGAGAGCGCGCTCTGCGCTAAGGCCGATTTGGTGGTGGCTGATACTCCGGCTCATGCAGATTTCTTTCACCATACCTTGGGAGTGGCGAGGGATAAATTACAAGTCCTCTATGTGGGGGCGGAGGAAGATCTTTTCGTTCCCATGGCATACCCTCCTCAAGATTCAACCTTAGAGGTTTTGTTTTACGGTAGTTTTTTACGCCTTCAGGGTCCTGAAGTTGTGGTGGCGGCAGCTCAAAAGGCACGGAGTATTAATATCCGTTGGACCTTACTTGGCGAGGGCGATTTGAAACCTGGATTACAGGAACAGGCTCGCGGCTTTGAAAATATCCGTTTTGAACCCTGGACGGAATATAGCAAACTTCCGGAAAGACTCGGTCAAGCCCATATCCTCCTGGGTATTTTTGGAACTAGCATGAAGTCCGAGCTGGTTATTCCCAATAAGATGTTTCAATCCATGGCCGTGGCCCGTCCGGTTATCACCCGCCGCTCCATAGCTTATCGTGAAACCTTGATCGAGACCCCAGAAATCGGTTGGGTAGAACCAGGCAACCCCGATGAACTGCTTGCAACCGTATGCCAGTGGTTCGACCATCCCCAAAACCTCGCCCAACGAGGCCTTCAAACCAGACAACTCTTTGAACACCATTTTAGAGAGCAGAAATTGGCAACAAGCCTCCGAACTATTCTCAATCGATTCAATCTGTAATAAATCGCTATTACCCTATCTCGTAAGTGGTTATAGGTAATTGTGACCATAAACAAAATCACACTTATAATAAATCGGGCAGTTACGAGCCATGTGATCAGGTGCTGCATTCATTAATCCCGCTAACATTCTTGATCCATCTTTGATCATAAACAATTCTATATAATGAAATATTCATTCGGAATATCAATTCAATGGTGCTCCAGTATATTCAAAACAATCAGCACAATTATAATCAAATTTAATTTTCGTGTAATACAACTGGGTAACAGTGTGTTCCGATAAGTGTTGAAATTACGCTTAAATAACGGATTGATATTTGTTTAATAATAAAATATCCTATATAATAACATGTAATAAAACGTTGTTTGTTTCAAGTATAGCGCTGAATATTTAATTGCTAGAAAGTGATTCTGGTTTAGCTGAGAAAGGAGCATTTCTATGATTTGATTCAAACTGAAGCTAGTTTTAAATACTATTTTGAAACACTATTGGTTGCTTCGGATCTGAAAGGGTGCGATCATTTACCATGGCCAAGTATATTAAATCAACTATTTATAAAACATGCTGCCAGGTGTGTGATAGGGGTGTTCGCGATTGCCTTGTTCTTGGATAATCGTACCTGGTCACTGGGTTTGTATCTGGCTGATTTTAAAGGCCTGCCAGATTGTAAGTGGAAATAGGTGTTTCAGGTTTATGTAGTTGCCCCTGCTCGCTATAGCCCTTCTATGCGGGTAGGGGCCATAGCTGTCAAGCTAATTCTCGTAAAAGCAAGATATTGCAATGTAAAATGAACTTGCATCTTGCTGTGCGCTGTATGGGCACCCCTTGTGGGTGCCCGCTGAGCTAATTGTAAGAATAGAAAATAATTATTTTTATATTAACTGTTATCAATAAATAAATACTTGTAGTTTATAGTGATTAAGGCGGGCACCCACAAGGGGTGCCCCTACAGTACGAGATAGTCTACAAGTTTGTTTTACAACACAATACTATTACTTTATCCTAATTAGTCTGATGGCTATGGGGTAGAGGCAACCGCATGAAGATGAGGTACCTGCGACCACTTACGAATAACCAGTTCTTGTTGCAAGCTATTTGCAGATTTGTAAAATGTATTGCTATCAAGTCAACCTGTAAAAAAAAATATTATAAAATAGCAGGTGATCTATGAGTATATCTGATGTCAATTCTGGGAATTTGCCAAAAAAATATGGTAAAAAGGTTCTAATTATCAAAATATCGGCATTGGGCGATGTTATGATCGGGTTACCCCATATTGAATCCTTGCTCTCCCATCATGCAGGAGATAGGGTGTGGCTTATCACCGGCCCTCAGTTCGTAGAGTTTTTTAATAATGATCCCCGTATTAGGGTGGTGGTTCTTGATCGCAAAAAACGTTTCTCCGATAACGGTGTTTTAGCGACTATCCTTTGGGTAGCCAAGCAACATTTTGATTACATCTATGATTTGCAGGGTAACGGTACCAGTAGGCGGCTGGTGCGGTTCTCCAGGGCTGGGGTACGGGTTGGTACTCAGCCCCGCAGTATATATACTCACCATCCCGCAGAAGAATATACCAGGGAAAGTAGGCAAAACGTTTTTGAACGACTCAATGAAACCCTGCTCTCCGGTGGGGCGGTTGTAGCTTCACCAGGGTGTTCACTCATAATTCCTCACGGGGATGAACAGTTTGTTGAGCAATGGAAACGGGAACATGATTTGGTTAATGGCCGTTACGTTCTCTTGCATGCAGGAGGAAGCAGAAAATGGCGTTCCAAGAGATGGCCAGCGGAGAGGTTTCTTGCTCTTGCCAGAAGGATTGAGATTGCAGGAATGGTCTGCGTGTGGGTTGGTGGACCCGATGATGCGGCGGTTAATAAAATGCTCGCTGCCCGAGTGGGGTTCAATGCCACTGACGCGTTTTCCGTGCTTCAGCTCTACCGTCTTGGGGCAGGGGCTTTATTTGCCGTAACCAATGATTCCGGTCCCATGCACATTCTTGCCGCCTCCGGTATTCCCATTTACAGCTTTTTCGGACCCACCGATTGGATGCGTAGTCACGCAGCAGGTCAGGCTAAGCGCGTTTTCACTGGTGATGTTCCATGCTCCCCATGTTTTAAAAACCGCTGTCCTTCCGCAATGGGCCATAAATGTATGAATGCAATAGGCGTTGCATCAGTGTTTAATAAAATTTTTTCGGAAATGCTTGATCATTCCCCCCGGCAAAGACCTCAAAATAGAAGTTCGGGCCTTGAGCTTACTATGCAGTAGAGTGGTGTTAACTAATCGCTGGTAGTTTCTGTTTCTAGATAATTAAATATATGTGGTCCACGCAAAACCATCCTTAAAATAGTTGCCCAAATTATGGGCGACTAATTATCTGGAATTATAGCAAGATAGTGATGCCAGAAATTGTAGTCAGATAGAGCAATTTTGACAGAGACAATTTCTAAATCCCGATTTAAGCTTAACGTGTTGGAGTAATTTCGGAAGACCCAGGAAGACGGCCTATCCTTGGTAACAGGTCATGGTATTTGTGATTATCTTCTTAAATATAAATTGTTACGGTAAGGGGGGCGCAGGTAGCTCAGGTTTATGTAGTTGCCGCAGTTCGCTATAGTTCATTTATATGGGTAGAGGCAACCGTATGAAGATGAGGTGCCTGTGACCAATTACAGACAAGCAGGTAAGTGCAGACTCTGAGGTGGGATAAGTTATTTTTTCCGCAGCTCTTAGATTTTGCTTTCTATTTACCCCTATAATCGATATAGAAAAGGAATATTTTTAGGATCGGACTAGTTTATTTAGTGGATTGATAGCAATGCTATCGAATTCTATATTTATCGGAAGTGAATGAAATAAGATGATATTATTACTAATGTAGAACTATGGAAGATAATTAAGTGACCAGGTACAAGAAAAGTTCTATAGCATCGGACTGGTAAGAGCCTACCAGTGCTGCGCATGTGTGCAAGCTGGTCGGTGGGCTATATAATCCTATGTGAATCCGGTCTGATCGTGCGCAGGTGTAGTGCAGGTGATTGCTTACGGGTTTGTAACAAATTGATTTGATAAATCACTTAAGAATTGTGATGAATCTTGAGATTATAGGCCAGTGGATTTGGGGTGAGACTGAATTGATAATTCACATAATTCCGGAAAGATCATTCTTATTTTAGCATAGTTTATTGTTTAATAAAAAGCAGTAATAAAAATATGGTCCGTTTAACGTTGACCCTTAATTTGTAAAAAAAAACTATATTATCAATCGTCATTATGGGATTTCGCGCAGAAAGCAAAAAACATATACCTCGTTTTTTTTGGCCGTTAGGTAGAGGTATTGATAAAGTTATACTAAAATCATTATATTTTTATTATTTTTTAAAGAGGGTGTCCTTTGATTCAAGAAATAATTGTTTGTTGATTGAAAATAGAAAATTCAAGAAGTTTAATATTATTATTCCAAATTTCGATTATAAAAAAGATCAAATTTCATCATACTTGAGACGTGAAAATTTTACGGTACTGGAAGGTCGCCATAGTGTTTATCTATATTTAGATGAAGATTTAAAGAGAATATGTCCTGATCTAAAAACATATTACCCAATGAATGTTGGCCTGAAGATAATTAAAAGTCAAGAAATGTCACCGGATGGATCACGCTACTATACTTCACGGAAATTAGCGCCTGCATCAACATATTTCAGTATGCGAGCTGTTGGTACCGTACTTGAAAAAGTAATTATAAGTAATCTACTTTCCAGTGAAAATGTTGCCCCAAGAGTGTATGATTTTGTCAAGCTGCAGGCAGGCAAAATTAATTTTGATGGACTTATTGTTCAAAATATTGGAGGTGAAATTGTTCATGGTGTCGCGGGAACGAGATTTATTAAAAAATTTAAAAAAGTGCTCGATGGTTACGGTCTTGAAACAGTGAGTATCAAAGAGCATTGCGATTTATTACCTCCGTACTTTAGAGATAATATTAAATCTGACGGTAAGAAAAAATATTACGTAGATATTCAAAACTTTATCTTCCTAAAAAATTTCTTTTTCAAAGAAAATGTAACCAATTCATATAAACGATTTTTAAGTTTATCATTCAAGTCAGATCCCGTTGTAACTTCCAAACAATGGCGGAGTCAATTAACTGAAATGCGTGAAGCATTCTCAGAGTTTAATGATGCTTTTTCTAGCTGTATTCAAGAGATAGGGCTAGATGCCAGTAAGGTTAAAGTCCTTGATGCTCAGTCTGAGACCGATATGGTTGCCTTGTTTTGGCTATGCAATCAGGCTAAGTGGGTTACTGTGTATCGAGAGGCGGGTGTTCTAAATGAAGTCAAAAAAATGCTGTTTCATTCAGGTTATGGTAGATTTACTATTTCTCCTATAAATAAAGATATTCATCACAATTTAATTGATTCCCTTCAGGAAAGTGATGTTTTTTGCCTAAACATTGATACATTAGAAAAAATACTAAAGTCAAACAAAAGCTTATCTGGTAAAGTGTTAATATTATGTTTTAATTCAAAAACGAATATTGTTGAGGTAAAAAATAAAATTGAAAAAATAATTAAACTAAATGGAATTACAAATTTTACTATAAATAATTGTGCAAGTAGGGTAATGATTAATCTGATTGTAAAATTCTAGTTAATTATCTATTTTTTAATTTTTTTTATAATATTGAATATGATTACCACGGCTGCTCAATTATTATTTGGTCTAGCGACTTATTTTCCCGGCTTTAATAAGATACGTCGGAAAAAAACAGGGGGCACAGATTCTGCGCGTTATTGTTATTCTGTTTGGCTTCGGCATCTCATCATGGCCCGTAAATATGGCATGCAGCAGGTTCCGTCAGTTGTCGCGGAGCTTGGTCCTGGTGATTCGTTGGGCATAGGTTTGTCTGCCTTATTATCCGGAGCTCAGAAATATTATGCCTTTGATGTGGTAAACTATGCGGATGTCCAATCTAATGAACGGATTTTAGATGAATTAGTTAAATTATTTTTAAAACGTGAGCCTATTCCCGATCATAATGAATTTCCAAGATTAAAACCTCGTCTTAATAATTATGATTTTCCCGATGATATTTTGACAATAGAATCAATGGCCGAAAATCTCCTACAAGATAGAGTCGAAGAGATAAGAAAAACCATTAAAAACCAAGGATCGAAAGATAAGTGTATCGAGTATAAGACACCGTGGTTCGACAGCTCCATTATTCAGCGAGATGATGTTGATTTTATTTATTCCCAAGCCGTACTGGAGCATGTGGACCAAATGGAAGGCGTGTATCAGTCTATGAATAACTGGCTCAAACCAGGTGGATACATGTCTCATCAAATAGATTTTAAAAGTCATGGCCTGGCTGATCAGTGGTATGGACATTGGCAGTACGAAAAATGGTTGTGGGCTTTGATAAAAGGGAAGAGGCCTTATCTTTTAAATCGCCTTCCCCTATCTTCCCATAAAAAGTATTTGGAATCAAACAGCTTTGCCGTAAAACATTGCGCTAAACATCTGGAAGATGCCATCGCTCCCAGAGAAAAATTGGCTTCGGATTTTCAACACCTAACGGATGAAGATCTCGTAACCTCGGGTGCATACATTCTGTCATCCAAATATTAATTATATTGTTAACGCTCGTGAAATCGAGGAACGATCTCTATCATTTTTGATTGCAGTCTAGCTATTTGGTGAGCTTCGTTTGATTATGTGGATTCGTTCATGGTAGCAGGAATACATTGTCATACTATGTGTTATTTGTCAGTTCCTTATCTTCTCTCCTTTACCGGCTTTAATCAATGCTTTCGCTAATAATTCATAACTTGCCAATTTGGGCCTCAAAATAATATTTCTAATCACGTAAAAGCCTGACAGTTAGAGAGAGGTATGGCGCTGTATGAGTACCTTTTAACATCAAGCATGTAGCGCGTGGTCCGACCCATGCCCGCATGCCCGATGGTCCTCCCTGTAACTACTTTGGGGTGAAATTTTGGAGGGTGGGAGGTAAATGGTCACAGGCTCCTCATCTTTATGCGGTTCCTCTTTACCGCATAGAAGGGCTATAGCAAGTACCAGTAACTGCGTAAACCTGAACCATTTGTGACTTCTTTAAATGTGCACTGTGGTAAATCAGTCAGTTATGAGCCTTGTGTACAGGTACGGGGGGAGGGTATAGCCGTTAGGCCAAGGCCTTGCGGCGAGAAAAAATATTATTAGATTAAAACATAACCGGTGTCGGTCATAAGACTTGCCACTGCAGTGCAACATTGTGGCACCGCGACCTTGTGATTAGAGATTGTGCGTTAATTATTTAATATTATATACCGGAATGCTGCATGCGTGCGTATGGGTGATCCTTGTGATCGCCCTTTTATATTCCGCACCATGATTTAATAATGTTTGTTAATAGGATATTCTTCCTTGCCGGACGGATGGAGTGTCATGGACTACCCGTTAAACGGGTTGCTTGAAATTTGAGGACCCCTCAAATCGATATTATTGTGATCTCGCTGAAGGTGTCATACCTTGTCCGATTAAAAAACTTTAGTTGCTCAAGGCTTCAGTTTTTCTCCTCTTGGTTCTGGATATTGGCACGGATAGCCTGATTATCTCATTCTATTGTTGTAACATGGTAGCCATTTGCCTAGCCAATTCCATAAATACCTCTCCCTGTTTTACTCAGGATTAGTTACCCCGACCGAGGCGACTGCCTTAATCAAACTTTCTCATTTTAGAAAATTGAAACTTGAAGAAATTGAGCCGCCATATGAAGTTTAAGTCCTAATAGATGTCGTTGTTGTTCGTGACAAGGCAACTAACATTCTCGAAGGTTGCAAAACAGCCATTAATCATCGTAAAGTTTAATACTGATATTTAGGAAATTATATGCTTAAGTCTGAATTGTTTTTAATCATTGCCAATCGTGAAAGCCCTGGAGTGGAATTCAAACGTGATTATGTTCGCCCGGAATAGCTAGCCAAATAATTTTTGGTAATGCTCACTTTTCAAGGTGGTTGTTTCTTCACTTGTGTTGAGGATAATGTTACGTTTTCCAGGTTTTATTAAGAGAATAGTGAAGAATTGGTGATGAATGTAATCCGGGATATCTTGAAGTTTCGGGAATTATTTCTGGATACGAGGGTGTTTGGTGAGCACATTGGGATTAAATGAGAATACTGTACGTGATTATATCAAGCAGTAAGAAATATCAGGTAAAGAAGTAGGCGTTATTGTAGAGTTTTGAATAAACAAAACCTCTTCCAGGGGCACTCTCGAAGCCACCGGTTTTCCCGGTGGAATTTCACTAGATGATGTTTTCAGGCATAATTAATCCAATAATGCTTATAATATTCTAGCTTGTATAATTATATACTATGATTATATTGTAACAGTAAAGCTGGTTAAATTGTTTTCCGACTTATTTCTATTTTTACTTTATTTTTCCAGGGTATCAGTCATGTTAATATAACAATTATGATACGTCCTGTGATCAATTAGAGGATTTACTACGAAAATATATTAGTAACGTATCCGTTTTACTATTAAACTGAAATATTGAAATGTTCCTTGTTGTTTCTGTTTTGTTGATTCCGGGAATCTTTTGCTTGGTCAATTTAGTTTTTACTTAATATTTTAATGTGTAAGGTTTTTTATGATTAGATTTAATTCCAACCACCGGCTTTTTACCATATTGGCTTTTATGCTCATTGGGATTATGCAATTTTTCATCTCTCCGGTTCTTGTTTCAGCCAATAATATATCTACTGTTACCATTAAGTTAGGTGATTCATTTTTTGTGATTGCTATTTCTAAAGTGATCCATGTTCCAGGTGATTATTCATCGATTAACCTGGCGATCCAGGCAGTGGAAGACGAGGGTACCATCTTGGTTGATGATGGAACTTATAATGAGGATCTTTGGATTATGGGCGAGGATACGAAAACCTACACAATTATATCAAAAAACGGTCCAGGTAAAACAATTATTAATGGAAGTGGGGCCAATAGCGTGGTCACTTTCAGCGATAAAAGTCAATCCACCCTTGAAGGATTTACCATACAAAACGGTAAAAATACTTACGGTGGTGGAATTCTTTGTGGTACGTCTTCCAAACCCAAAATAATCAAATGTAACATCTATAATAATCAGGCGGTTACTGGTGGTGGAGGCATTC
>Ga0224507_10000620_pt1 | contig 13841 bp, 9 predicted proteins | sample SF_Jan12_sed_USG_3_FD_170159 | JGI IMG/M metagenome (GOLD analysis project Ga0224507, IMG submission 170159) | Sediment microbial communities from San Francisco Bay, California, United States - SF_Jan12_sed_USGS_13 | ecosystem: Environmental > Aquatic > Marine > Sediment | place: USA: California...
AGGTCTTGCCGTCACTTTTGGCTCAGGGGCGATGACGAACTCCATAGCGGAAATCGAAAATACCCAGGTCATTCTTGTTTCAGGTTCCAATACAACGGAAACCCACCCCCAGATAGCTCGCCGTATTTACGATGCAGTTGATAAAGGTGCAAAACTTATTGTCATAGATCCGCGTCGCACGCAATTAGCCCGACATGCACATATACATCTGCAGATCCGTCCTGGAACAGACATACCCCTCTTAAATGCCATGATGCGATCAATCGTTGATGAAAACCTCGTTGACGATTTGTTTGTCGAAATGCGGACTGAAAATTACTTTGCCCTGCGGGACAAGCTCTTTCAGGTTGACATCGCAAGGTCTGCAACAACCTGTGGCATTGATGAAGAAAAAATAAAGCTTGCCGCAAGGATGTACGCCAGAGCGCAGCGTTCTGTTATCTGTTATTGCCTGGGAGTGACGCAGCATGTATGCGGTACCGATAATGTACAGTCATATGCCAACCTTGCCATGCTTACCGGCCACGTGGAACAGGAGTTTACCGGGGTGGATCCGCTTCGCGGTCAGAATAACGTGCAGGGTGCCTGCGACATGGGGGCTCTTCCAGCTGTTTTTCCGGGATATCAGTCTGTTACCGATCCTTCTGTTCGCGGAAAATTTGCAAGGGCCTGGGGAGTTAAGCTGCCTGAAATCCCCGGTATGACTAACCTCGATATGATGCATGCAAAATCAGGCGCAGACAGCATGTTACAACCTGAAAGCTCTCTGAGGGCAATGTTTATTATGGGGGAAAATCCGTTTATCAGCGATCCGAATCTCGGTAATGTAAGAAACACTCTTCATGGTCTGGATTTTCTGGCTGTAACAGATCTTTTTCTTACCGACACAGCCCGGTTAGCGGATGTCGTGTTTCCCGCAGTGACCTTTGCTGAAAAATCCGGGACCATAACCAATTCGGAAAGAAGGGTCCAGTTAATGCATAAAGCGATCGAACCCGTCGGTTCAGCCTGGCCCGATTATAAAATTATCATAGAGTTAAGCAGACGCTTCGGATATCAGATGGATTATCAGTCTCCCGCGGAGATTATGGAAGAAATCTGTATGCTGACACCTATTTACGGCGGCATGTATCACGACCGTCTTGATGCTGAATGGGGGCTGCAGTGGCCATGTCTGGACCGGCAGCACGGATCAACCCAGTATCTGCACAAATACAGTTTTGCAAGGGGCCGTGGCAGGTTTGAACCTGCTGAGCATATTGTGCCGGCTGAGTCCGCTGATGAACAGTATCCTTTAATTCTCATTACCGGACGGGTATATCATCATTATCATACCGGTACAATGACCAGGCGGAGCCGTCTGCACAATCGCGAATACCCCAAATCATTAATCGAAATTCATCCTGAGGATGCCGAAAAACTAGCTATTCTGGAAGGGGATACCATTCGGGTAATCTCCAGACGCGGTGAATGTTTTTTTTCAGCTATGTTAACCGAGCGTGTTGCTCCCGGTCACGTTTTCGCGAATTTTCATTTTTCCGAGTCTCCGGTGAATCTCCTGACTGTCGAGTTCAGCGACCCTGTTGCCAAGTGCCCGGAATTCAAAATCTGCGCTGTACGGATTGAAAAGGTATAGGACATGATGAATCTGTCAGCTTATCAATGTACCGGGTACGCAGTGTTTTCTCTGCAAAATGTTCAATGGGAAAGGTGGGGGTTGTGAGCAGAACACTTATTCTGAAAAAAGATCATCTTCTGCCCCTGCTGAGGAAACTGCACAAAACTCATGGGTTAGTGGCTCCTGTCTGCAATGAGTATGGCGACACAATTTTTTCCGAAATTCATGATCTGGACGCGACTGCAATAGACATGGAAAATCAGCCGCAGGCATCGATTAAATCATTTTTCTTCCCGCAGACAGAGACGTTATGCAGTTATATAGTTGATATGGAGTCGGGAACCGGAAACATGGAATACAGCTTTCATCCGTTGTTGCCGGAGAATAGTCCTACTGTTTTTTTCGGGGTCCGTTCCTGCGATATGTTTGCCGTCATGTACTGTGATATGGTTTTTCTGCACGAAAACCCAAAGGACATTTACTACGAACAGCATCGCGATAACTCAATATTCATCAGTATCGGCTGCAACAAACCATTTACAAACTGCTTCTGTAATGCTACCCGAACGGGCCCGTTTTTGGATGCAGGTTATGATCTCCAACTGACTGATCTGGGCGACCGCTGGTTTGTTGAAACGGGTCGTCCGCGCGGGATAAAACTGACAGAAGACTGGGCCAGCTTTTTCACCCAGGCAACTGAAGCGGATAAGAGGGCTCAGTTTCAGGCCGAATTGGAAGCGCGCGGCTTGTTTAACAGGCTGGTCCACGTAGATCTGGCCATCAAGCTCCTGCAGGAATCCCATGTGCCGGATCGCATTATTGAAGAATTGTCTGAGCGCTGCCAGGACTGTGGCGGATGCGCCTATATCTGCCCGACATGTACCTGTTTCAACATTGCCGACCTCAAGTTGAGCTCTGACAGCGGTGAGCGGATCAGGTCATGGGATGCCTGCACTTTCGAAGGTTTCACCAGGATGGCCGGAAATCACAACCCGATCCACGTGGAGAAGCAGAGAATCCGCAAACGGTTCCTGCATAAGCTGCAGCATGACGTGGAAAAACACGGCAGAACCAGCTGTGTCGGTTGCGGAAGATGTGTGGGCATGTGCTTCGGGGGAGTTGATATTATTCGGTTTGTGGATATGCTGACCGCTGCCGGTGAAAACGGTCCCGGGGGGCAACAATAATGCATGGCAGAATTCTGGTCCCCAGGGTAGCAGACAGAAATGTATATCTGCCCAAACGGGCGATCGTTCAAAATATTGTAGAACAAAATGAACTTGTCAGGACTCTGCACATTGCATTTGAGGATGAAATTTATAATAAGGATTTTGTTTATCAGTCCGGCCAGTTCATGATGCTTTCCATGCCCCACTGCGGTGAGGCGCCTATTTCTTTTTCCTCCTCCCCATCCCGACCCGGCAGTTTTTCCCTATCAGTCCGAAAGGTTGGAAAATTGACCAATGCCGTCTTCGATCTCCGGCCCGGAGACATGGTGGGCGTGAGGGGACCGTATGGCAAGCCTTTTCCCATGGATGACCTGACTGGATGTAACCTTATATTTACAGCCGGCGGCATCGGTATGGCTCCGCTCCGCTCGGTTATTGAATTCTGCATAGACAACAGGGAAAATTATGGCGATATCACTGTACTCTATGGCTGCAAGTCTCCCGGAGATTTCTGCTTCAGGGAAGAACTGCAAAGCTGGGACAAAGCCGGTCTGATAAAAATACATTTTACGGTTGATGAAGCTTGTGAAGAATGGAACGGGTGTGTCGGACTGGTTACATCACTTCTCGATCGTTTGGAAATACAAGATGATCGCACGAAGGCACTGGTCTGCGGTCCCGGTGTGATGATCCGTTTTGTCTTTGAGCGTTTTATCGCCATGGGCCTGCCAAAGAGTGAAATCATTACCACGCTTGAAAGGCATATGAAATGCGGTGTCGGGATTTGCGGCAACTGTCATTATGAAGAAAAAATGATCTGTACTGACGGTCCGGTATTCATAGGATCAGAACTTTCAAACCTGGAGACGTTATGATCGGTACCTCAATTTCCTGTCAGGTTACTTTTTTACCTTCAGAACGAATAATCAAAATTAACTCGGGGACACCTCTTATCCGCGCAGCAAGACAAGCCGGCCTTCATATCAACGCATCTTGCGGAGGTAACGGAGTCTGCGGAAAATGCAGGGTCATGATCAAAGAAGGGGTCGTTGACGGGGGTATCAGCGACCGGCTTTCTCTGGAAGATATCAGAAAAGGATACCGGCAGGCCTGTACAGCCATAATTACCGAAGACATAGTCGTTCAGGTTCTGGAAGCTGAAGGTTTGACCGCTGGCATACTTGGGACGGAAGTCCCTGAGAGGCATCGGGCGGCCATGCATATCTTTGATATTGAAGAGCTGCAGGAGGAAGGTATATTCATCCCACCGGTCGAGAAGTTTTTTCTTGAACTGCCGCGTCCCGATCTCAATGACCGGCAGGCAGACGCCGGAAGGCTGCTCAGGGCAATGGATGAACAGTACGATGAGCGCCATATCTATATCAGTCATTTCCTGCTCAAACGCCTACGCAGAGTTTTGCGCGATGATGACTTCAGGGTCACCGCAACCCTGGCACGCCCTGTAAACAGGAGGTTCAGATCAAGATTGCTTAATCTGCAGTCCGGCAACTGGACGGGCCGCAATTATGGAATTGCTGTTGATATCGGAACAACGACTGTTTACGGCCAGCTGATCGACAAGCAGACCGGTAAAATTCTTGCCGAGAGCGGAGATTACAACCGTCAGATCAGTTACGGGGAAGATGTCATTTCCAGGATGATTGTCGCCGAGAAACCGGAAGGGCTGAAAAAAATGCACGACATGGTAACCCGGAGCATCAACAATATCATCGATTCCCTCCTGAAGCAGAGAAGTATTGATCGTGATGAAATCACATCAATCACCCTGGCTGGCAATACCGCCATGACGCATCTTTTCCTGGAAATCGAGCCGCACAACATCAGGCGCAGCCCGTATGTGCCGGTATCAACGATGTTCCCTCCTATCCGGTCTACCGACCTCGGCCTTCATCTCGGCGGTCACTGTATGGCGCTCCTCTATCCGGCTGTGTCCAGTTATGTCGGGGGTGATATTGTTGCCGGAGTCATGGGTTCCGGAATGTACCGGACGGAAAAGCTGACCCTGTTCATCGATATCGGCACCAATGCGGAAATTGTCATCGGCAACCAGGATTGGCTGGCGTGCGCTGCCTGTTCAGCCGGGCCTGCTTTTGAAGGTGGCGGAATACTGCATGGCATGAGGGCGGGGGCAGGTGCGATTGAGGATTTCAGTCTTGATCCGATCACACTGGAACCGATGAACATCACCATCGGTGCGCAACCGGCGGTAGGGATCTGCGGTTCAGGACTGCTGATTATCATTTCTTCCCTGTACGAGTGCGGAATTATTGACCAGAGGGGGCGGTTTAATCAGAAACTGAAAAACGAGCGTATTCGCCAGGGTCGGAGCGGTTACGAATTTGTCCTGGTCCGGGCAGAGGAATCGGGAATTGAGCGGGATATCGTTTTGACCGAGGTGGATATTGACAACTATATTCGCGCCAAGGGGGCAATTTATGCCGGTGTAACGACTCTGCTTGCTGAAGTAGGATTGACCGTATCGGATATCGAGCAGGTTATTCTGGCAGGTGCTTTCGGATCATACATTGATCTGGACAGTGCCATCACTACAGGCCTTTTTCCTGAAATATCGCCGGACAAGTTTCTGTATGTAGGGAATGGGTCCCTCATGGGATGCAGGATGAGTGAGCTGAGTAATCATATCCGCAGGGACGTGGTAAAAACTATGCAGCGGATGACCGGATTTGAACTATCCGAGGTGCCGTCGTACAAGGATCAGTATGTTGCATCGCTTTTCCTGCCGCACACCAACGCCCAGCTTTTTCCGAGAGCTGCTGAACGCCGACAGGTTATGGAAAAGCTGAAAGAGAAGGCTGAACTGCTTGCCTGATATTTTTATCCGTAGCAGTGCACTTTCATCTATCATTTGCCCTTAAGCCAGCTTTTTGAATATATCATCGTTAGTTTTTCGCAGGAGAGAATGATCTCTCAACTTGTTTCCGCATTTTTTGATTAAGCTGGAGTTTCGATATTTCGGAAATAGTTGAATGTAACACATTAAAGATAGTTACTATATATATACAGTAACATTTTTTTTAAGAATATTTAAATTGGGAGTGCTGGCTGCCCGATCAACTACATTTGACTTCTATTTCCCTAAAGCCATATACTTGAATTAATGGGCGCTTACTGTTTTGTAGTAAGTTAATGTCATACATACCTTGAAGCCGGACTGAAAGCCACGGATTTCAAGAGATAACCAGGTTGCCTGATTGACAGGAGTGCCGAACATGACCGAAGTGGTTCAATCAACCATGTATGCGGGTATTTCCCGGGAAGAATATTTAGCCGAAGTTATAAAACGAATGGAATGACTCGCTTCATTGACATAATCAAGAAGTATCCCGTTGCTGCTATCGTTGTAATTTTAGCAGCGATAGTGACCTTAACAGCAACTTGTATGGATTCCCCTGAAAAAATTATTCCATTAGACCATAAATATCCATCATCTTTAAAAAAAGAAAACTTGCTTGGGACTTGGGCAAGTGAACAATGGCCAAACCAAAATTACATTTTTACAGAGGATGAAGTTAAATATACGGAACTTCAATATTCAGTTTTTCTGGAAGGTTCCGGGACTTATAATTTTGAACCAGATGGAACTGTTGAATGGACTATCACATGGTATTCAGGAAATTTCACTAACTGGAAAGGTGTATTTGTGGGAGATAAGATGACTGTTGAATTTGAAAATTCATGGGATGGTTCTCGTGGTAATGATACTTTGACCAAAGTTCAGGCTACAAAATAACAAGTTGGTTTGTAAAAGTTAATATCTGACTTGAAAGTAACTTTTTTCTGTTGCATGAGAACTGGACGCTCCTTTTTATTGGGTCTGTTCGGTGACAAGAGGATATTTACGACAAGTCTTAGCCTAACTCAACTCTCATCAGGTTGAGGTTGCCAGTACAAATCATGGCCTTCCGTCATGAAATAATCTGTTTTAAAATATAACATGAAACTGTACCTGGTTAATAGAGGAAGGTCAGACTCCGACCAGGCGGGTCTGTACTATCAAGGCCCGTTAAACGTACCGCGGTTGCTGAATCCGGCATCTCCACGGTGCCTGTGTTTTGAAGTCATAGTCAGCAAGGGGCCCGTCAGCGCAACCGGTTGCGATCCATGATGTTTTCTGGAAAGATCCTGGCACTTGGCTTTCCAGGGGTATCCAGATTAATTTTCCGCCAAAAGATTCTCAACGAACTATCCGAAACCATTCAACACTTTCACAAAACAACACCCTCCGGTTAAACAAGTAATCCTTTGCAGCAGCTTGACCCTTAGATTGTCCATCACATATAATTAAAAAAAAGAAAGTGATTCAGTGTCTTATTTATATCACACATAAATTTACCCATACAAAATAGCTGGAGGGGTTGAAAATGATTTGCAGGAATACTTTCGCATTTATCATGCTTTTGGCATGTGTCGCATGCTTCGCACCATCAACCCATGCTGTTTTATTCAGCACCCAAGATTTATCCGGCACCTGGTACGGCCATCAGGTTGTCAGTGGCGATGCCCCGGGTGACGATCCGCGCTGGGGATATGGCGGTGTAACAATTGACAGTTCCGGCAATTACACGGCTTCATGGACAAGCCCTACCCAGACAAATGAAGTTTCTGCCGGAACCATTCAAATCAGCACCACAGGTATGATTACCGTGGATAACCAATCCCTGACCCATGGGGTAATGAATGATGACAAGGATCTTATCGTCTTTATCGACGGGACGAATCAAAGTCAAGGAAACGCCCTTACGGTTATGGTCAAGCGTTCTCCTGCGGTTCAGTCAGGCCAGAACCTGCTATTGCTGAACCGACCGACAAAGTAACCGATTAAGTCAGGGAATAATTCCAACCTCTCACCGGATGAGTACGAGAAGCGGTAATCTATGAAAGTAGAAAGTGTCTAAGAAACTGGGGGCGATTCAAAGTTATCCTGACCGATAGGATCACCTTTGACAGCCGCAGCCATGGCCCACAACCTACTTGCTGTTTCATCACGGTCAATTCCAAGCCCCCTTTGTAGCTGGTTGCCTTAATTGCACATGCTTTTTGTGTTGCCGCGTAGTGCAGCTTTTTTGTGCCACTATGCCGCTTTTCTATTGTCCCGAGTAACGTAAAGACCTTGGAAATATAGCACCCGAGATATGCTGTGCTTCTGGGCCATTATTCAACGCATCACGGTACATTTTTTTCGCCGGATTAACAGAAAAAAAATAAGAAAAACGGTATCTTTTTTGATGTACCGAGTCATATTTTTGTATGAGGATTAGTTGCACAAACAGAGAACATGATTAGGTATGAAAGCAAATCGCCGTAAATATGATTGTTTTAACTGCAAAGTGTTAACTGGAAAGAAGAGGATAAAATGAAAAGTTACAGGAAAGAGTTATGGTTTGAAGTGCCATCCAGGAGAGCGTTTATAAACATTACATCGCAGGTTGAACAATGCCTTGCAGAAAGTGGGGTTTGCGAAGGTCTTCTACTTTGCAACGCGATGCACATAACAGCCTCTGTCTTTATAAATGACGATGAGTCTGGATTGCATCACGATTACGAAGTGTGGCTGGAGAAGCTTGCCCCGCACGAGCCGGTATCACAGTATCGACATAATGGTTATGAAGACAATGCGGATGCTCACCTTAAAAGACAGGTTATGGGCAGGGAAGTGGTAGTGGCAATAACAGACGGAAAGCTCGATTTCGGTACATGGGAACGGATTTTTTACGGGGAATTTGACGGAAGACGCAAAAAACGGGTGCTGGTCAAAATAATTGGCGAATAGTTGAATGATGTTTTTACGGAGCCGCATTGCCTCTTTATTGCTAGTGGTTACTATTACTACATGGGGTCATGCTGATCCCATGAATGAAAAAATACAAAAGAAGCTTGCCATGGGAGAAAAACCGAACCGCCTGATCCATGAACAGAGTCCGTACCTGCTGCAGCATGCCTTCAACCCCGTGGACTGGTATCCATGGGGTGAGGAAGCCTTTGCCAAAGCAAAAGAGGAAAACAAACCGATTTTTCTTTCCATTGGATATTCCACATGCCATTGGTGCCATGTCATGGCACATGAATCTTTTGACAACCCGGAAATTGCCGCAGTGCTCAACAAATGGTTTGTTTCCGTCAAGGTTGACCGCGAGGAAAGGCCTGATATTGATCAGATATATATGACCGTCACTCAGGCTATGACCGGCAGTGGGGGCTGGCCCATGTCTGTTTTCCTGATGCCCGACGGCAGCCCGTTTTATGCCGGTACGTATTTCCCTCCGGAAAGTAGATACGGGCGTCCAGGTTTTGTAGATATTCTTACCTCACTGCACCAGGCCTGGGTGTATAAACGGGCAGATATTGAAAATGTGGCGAGTCAAATGATCAGTGACCTGGAAAGAAGTACCGGTAAAACAGGAGGTTCCAGGGTTGATTCCGATATATCTGACAAAGCATTTCACCTGTTCGACAAGGATTTTGATGCAGATAACGGTGGTTTCGGCATGGCGCCGAAATTTCCCCGACCAGTTGTGTTAAATTTTCTGTTTCAATATTGGCATCGGACCGATAATGAAAAATCCAGGGACATTGTTCTGTCCACCCTTGAGAATATGGCAGGCGGTGGCATTCAAGACCATCTGGGAGGCGGATTTCATCGGTACGCAACTGATAGAGGCTGGCGTGAACCGCATTTTGAGAAAATGCTCTACGATCAGGCCCAGCTTGCAAACAGCTATCTGGACGCTTTCATTATTACCGGAAATGATATTTTCGCTGACACTGCCGGCGATATATTTAATTATTTATTGCGCGATATGACCTCCCGGGAAGGTGGTTTTTATTCTGCAGAGGATGCTGACAGTGAAGACCCTTACAACCCTGGAAAACACGGGGAAGGTGCTTTTTATCTCTGGACTGCAGCCGAGATAAACGTTTTGCTTGATATTCGGTCGGCAGAGATATTTACATTTTGTTACGGGGTGGAGGCTAACGGTAATGCTCATGAGGATCCTCAGGGTGAATTCAAGGGAAAAAATATACTGTACTTGGACAAATCAGCGGAACAAGCTGCAACCCGATTCAACCTTTCTGTTGAGGAAATAAAAAATAGTCTGCAAAAATCCAAACAAATCCTGTTTGCCAAAAGATCAACCAGGGTTAAGCCACACCTTGATGATAAGGTTATTACTGCCTGGAACGGCTTGATGATAGGTGCTCTTGCCAGGGGTGGCATAATACTCAAACAACCGCGATTTCTGGAAGCTGCAGCCAAGGCTGCCGGTTTTATCAAGTCCGTAATGTGCGCGGAGAATGGCACACTTGCCAGGCGGTATCGCCAGGGAAGCAGCGGCCTTGCCGGACAACTGGATGACTATGCATTTTTAATCAGCGGGTTGGTTGAGCTTTACAAGGCAAGCCAGGATCCCGACTGGCTTGAGTGGGCAGTTCAGCTGACAGAGAGGAAAATTGAACTGTTCTGGGATAAAACCCGCAAGGGATTTTTTGACAGTATTCAGGACCCGAGTTTGCCGGTCAGAATGCGCGGTCACTATGATGGAGCAGAACCCAGTGGCAATTCAATAGCCGCAATGAACCTATTGCAGGTCGGCATGCTTACCGGAAATGACAAGTGGATATCTATGGGAAAAGAAACCATTGAATCCTTCAGCAGCATCATCAACAAATTTCCGGTTGCTCTGCCCCAGATGTTATGTGCCATCAACCTGACACGTGAAAAACCGATACAGGTAGTGATTGCCGGTTTACCCGGAAGAGGGGACACAAGCAGGATGATGAACGCTGTCCTGTCCACATATGCCCCGGAAATGATTGTCCTGCTTGCAGATGGAAATAATAATCAGAAGGTTCTTGAGAAATACTTGCCGGTTATAAAGTCCATGGAAATGATCAACAAGAAAGCAACTGCATACGTTTGTCAGGATTTTACCTGCCAGATACCGGTCAATGATATCGATGTCTTATTATCGCAGATAGGCAAAAAAAAATCTGCAATAACAGAATAAAAAAAGCTACTCAGCTGATTTTTTGAGATTGTTACGTATATCTCAACTCGGTATTTGATTGCCGCGGATGAGATTGCCAATTCGAATCATGACTATCCTCCTTGTAATAATCGATCATAAAATATAACATGAAACTGAACATAATTAAGGGGGACGTTCAAATTGGCTTAACCTTGTGTCCGCAAAAGAGCCGAAAAACCTGCAGAATCAATGCTTTATTCTATCCTGAGTTTTTATTGCGAGGCTGAAAAAAAGTATCCTTATTAGAAGGCTTGGTGAAATATGAATATACAATCAGAAGAAGACGTACTGCGATTTGTAAAAGATAAAAACGTCAGTTTTATTCAATTCTGGTTTACCGATGTTCTCGGAGTTCTTAAAAGCTTCGCCCTCACTCCATCGGAATTGGAAACCGGCCTGGAAGGAATGGGGTTTGACGGCTCTTCCATTGAAGGTTTTGCCAGGATTGAAGAAAGTGACATGATCGCAATGCCAGATATAAAAACTTTTTCTTTTGTACCCTGGCAACAGGAAGAGGGAATGCCTATCGCCCGGATGTTCTGTGACATAGTCAATCCGGACGGCACTCCTTATGAAGGAGATCCGCGTTATGTGTTAAAAAGGATTCTAAATAAAACAAAAGAAAAGGGTTATACCTTCTATGTCGGCCCTGAACTCGAATATTTTTATTTCAAAAATGACAAGGGGACGGAATTCATCGATTCAGCCGGATATTTTGACACCCGTCCTATTGATAAAGGGGGTGATCTACGTCGTAACACAATTTTTGCCCTACAGAAAATGGGCATTCAAGTGGAATACAGCCACCATGAAGTAGCACCCAGTCAGCATGAGATAGATCTCCGTTATGACGAGGCACTGAGGATGGCTGACACTACAATGACCTACAGAATCGTAACCAAGGAGGTAGCCCGCCAATTCGGTTTCCATGCCACCTTTATGCCTAAACCGGTCTACGGAATCAACGGGAGCGGCATGCATGTTCACCAGTCAATTTTTAAGGAAAAAACCAATCTCTTCTATGATAGCGAAGATCAATTTCATCTTTCCGGGATGGCAAAATCCTATACGGCTGGACTCATGCGCCACGCCCGTGAAATAATTGCCGTAACCAATCAATGGGTGAACTCATACAAACGGCTGCGTCCCGGTTACGAAGCACCTGTTCATATTTCATGGGCAAGGAGAAACCGTTCAACCATGATCCGGGTTCCCATGTACAAGCCCGGCAAAGAGGTAGCCACGAGGATAGAATTCAGGGCACCTGATCCTGCCTGCAACCCCTACCTGGCTTTCGCCGTGATGCTTGCAGCAGGTTTAAAAGGCATTGAGGGTGAATATCAACTTTGTGATCCAGTCGAAGATGACATATATACAATGACTGCCGAAAAAAGGAAGGCTCACAACATCCAATCGTTGCCCGGCAGTCTCTATGAAGCGATCTGTGAAGTAGAAAAATCAGAACTTGTTCGCGAAGCACTTGGAGATCATATCTTCAACAAGTTTATAGAAAACAAAAAAATTGAATGGGATAAATACGCCAGCCATGTAAGCCGCTATGAAATTGAGCAGTATCTGCCGATTATGTGACAGAAAAAAATATTAACTGCTTATAAAAATTACTTATCATGCTGCGAAACAATCATCGTAAACTAATGGTTCGAGCTTGATAATTACTCCCAGGTTACTGTTGAGTTCGTTCTCTCTTGTCCACTGCACCAAGGTTGCCTTAATTGCCTGACTATTAAAAAAATGGGAAAAATGGGCATCGCGTCATGAATCTTGCGCTCAACTCAAAACATAGTGCTGATGCGATGACTCATCTCTTTGTAATGGAATAATTTCTCGTATTCCACCATGCCGGCCATGGCCCGGGACTGTATCTTGATACCGGTCTCTTCAAGAATTGCCACCGGATTAAGCCCACCTATGACAACAACCCCGACTCTTCCCTCGGTAACTGGAATTTCCAGCAACGGTTGGCCTGGCCAACCGACCAAAAGGAAACCACCTAGGCCGACGTCCTTAGACTTCTCGATCAGGTTAATAACAGCCTCCCTACTGTCTGCCGGCACTTCCCTGAAACCGACTCCGATCCGGCCGTTGCCTTTTTTAATCGCTCCGGCATAGTCTGTCATGCCACTTCTGATAAATACCTCTAATGGATCGATACTGGTACCGTCATATCTGATAATTTCGACAAATCTGGTCGGCTTGTGATTGCGAAGTTCCAGGAGACCTCCAAAGCTCGAATGAGTTGGAATCCCGTGGGCAAGAAGAATTCCATTCAAAGTGAGTGAGCATACCGTGCCAAAACCCGTCATACCGGCCGGAATTATTGTATTGCCCATCTTCTCGCCAGATTTGAAAAGGACCATCATGGTGCCCATTGAATAACCAGCTTCATACACCTGGCAGATCATAGGCGCGACCCGGGATAACATTTCAGTCTCAATAAAACTGATATTGGTTACGACAGTGCCGCTCCTTTTATAGAGGTCAAAACTCATTCGGTAAGTTAATTGATCGATCTTTGCACCTAAAAAACCGACTTTGTCAAAAACTTTGGCCCTGGATAGCTCCCTGAGGCCAAGATCAGTGATTATTCGCCCTTTTTTGCCATGGTTTTCAGTCAACCCTTTTTTATCAAGCACCTGAAAATAATATCTGACCGTCCGTTCGCTGAACTCCTGGCCCATGGCAAGCAGATTCTCTAATAATTTTGAACTGGACAAAGGCGCTTCCGAATTTTTCAGAATACGCAATATCGCGAGTTCTTTTCTTTCAGTTTTTTCACTCATGTAAATAAATTAACGAACACAATGATCGTTTGCAACCAAAATCAGGCAGTTTAAATCAGGCAATTTTGCCGAATCAAATAGAAAGGTTGACCGTAAAATCCATGTAAAATAATATCCTGATAAAAAAAAACGGTAATTCTGCCAAAAACGGGTGCTTTGTCGGCAACACCGGGTACCTTACCTC
>Ga0224507_10000621_pt1 | contig 13823 bp, 14 predicted proteins | sample SF_Jan12_sed_USG_3_FD_170159 | JGI IMG/M metagenome (GOLD analysis project Ga0224507, IMG submission 170159) | Sediment microbial communities from San Francisco Bay, California, United States - SF_Jan12_sed_USGS_13 | ecosystem: Environmental > Aquatic > Marine > Sediment | place: USA...
GAACTCGACCTTATCATTGAGCTGACCGGAAATGACATCGTTCTGGCTGATATTCACACTAACAAGCTGGACAGCATTAAGATCCTTGACCATGTCGGGGCGTTATTCCTCTGGGAAATAATTGCCATCCAGGAAGAAAAACTTCGTCTGGAAAAAAAAGTTTCCCACCTTAATACAATGGCGGCAGTTGGAGAAATTTCCTTCCGCATGACACACGAGTTGCGCAACCCCATGATGATTATCGGCGGTTTAACCCGAAGGCTGATGACACGGGATGATCTCCCCCATGATACCCGCAAAAAACTCAAAGACATCAGTCATCATGTTCAACATGTCGAGGAGTTAATATCAGATATCTGCGATGTAGCTCGCCCCCTGACGCCTGAATACAGTTTAATCGACATGGATGATTTTTTAGGGAATTGGTGCCATGCTGTTAAGACTGAGGCAAGTTTGGCCGGCGTGACAGTCGATATTGTCATGGATGAGGAACTGCCAGGGATGTATATTGATCGGTCACTGGTCCGCCAGGCACTTTGGCACATTTTTGAAAACAGTCTTGATGCTTTGGCCGACACTGGCGGAACCATTAAAATCAAGGCGCTGCTTTGCTGGGATAATATTCATATTGAATTGATTGACAGCGGTGAAGGTTTTAAGGAACTATCGACCTCACAGGCTCTCCAGCCTTTTATGACTACAAAACCTGGAAAAATGGGCTTGGGGCTCGCGCTGTGCAAGCAGATCGTCCTTGATCATGGCGGCGATATGGAGATTGTTAATGAGAAACAAAACGGGGTCGCTGTTATAATAAAGCTGCCAATTAAACTAACTCAATCATCCTGGTTTTCTGACGGACAGCCATGATGTAATAAAATCGGGAATTTATGAGGGAAACAATAACCATCAAATACACCCTGAAATCAACAGAAATGGATTTCACGATTGATCTTGTTTTTGATACAAAGGATTTTTCTCTTCTTAATCTCAACGCAGGTGAAAAAGACTGGACAAGGCTTGCATTTCACAAGTGCAGCCATTGCCCCCTGAACCAAGACGATTTTCCTTTCTGCCCCCTCGCAAGTGCCATAGACGATGTCATCTCAAAAATACATAGTTTTCTGTCCTACGATGAAGTGCATGCCCAGGTTGAATACAAAAACAGGATAATTTCCTCAAACGTATCGGTGCAGAGAGCCTTAAGTTCATTGCTGGGACTGATCATCCCTGCAAGCGGCTGCCCCCATACCCAATATTTCCGGCCAATGTCCAGGTACCACATGCCTTTTGCTGACACCGAAGAAACAATTTACCGGGCAACAACAATGTTTCTTCTGGCGCAGTATTTCATCCACAAAAAAAGCGGCTGCATCCCAACTGATTTCAGCAGGCTTGAAACCATTTATAATAATATCCATATCGTCAACACCCAAATATGTAAACGGTTGCGTGAATTCTGTGAAAATGACTCTCCCCTGAATGCCATTACCATTTTGGATATGCTGACAGTGTCAATTCAATCAGCCCTCAAGCATGATCTGGACAAGCTTGAATCCTATTTTTCTGCATTCAGTGAAACTCCTATCCCCCCCTCAACATCGGCAACAAATATTGGGAGGCGCAGCAGATGAAAACAAAACAAGATCCCGGAAAAAACCTTGTCGGCAACAGGAGCCTGCTGCTTACATCCATAGCGCTTCTTCTGGTTTTGGTGGCCCATTTGCCATCCCGGGGTAACGAACAAAATGGACAGGTCATCTACGTCGGCTCATTAGCATGTAGAGACTGCCATCCTGAGGAATACGCCAACTTCATAACATACGCAAAGAAAAGCACATCGTTTCAAAGTATAGAAAAACAAATGAGGCACCTTACTCCTGATGAGATAAAGCAATGCTATCCCTGCCATACTACAGGCTATGAGCAGCCTGGAGGCTTTATAAGCCTTGAGGAGACTCCCCACCTAAAAAATGCCGGGTGCGAGGTATGTCACGGTCCTGGCGCAGAACATGCCCGGACTGCAAACCCTGAAACAATAATTGGAAATATGAGCAAAAAGGATTGCGAGGTTTGTCATATCTCAGAGCGGGTCAAGGCTTTCAAGTATAAACCTTTGATCCATGGCGGGGCACACTAGACCCCTTAATTCAATGCTGCCAGGTTATCCGGTTATGATTACTTCACTTAAATCCTTTTTCAAGAAGCTGCCAGACATTATAAGAAAAAGATTGGGCAACAGGATCATGGCCACTATTATTATCTCCATAACACTGGTTATGGGTGTTGAGATTGTTCTGGATCTTTATTTCGGCAAAAAAGACACCATTAAACTCATGGAAACACTCAGTATGGATCTTGCAGCTTCCACTTATTCAGGCATTAAATACCCCATGTCAGTAGGCGACAGCTCTGCAGTAGAACAGGTACTGACGGACATCCGTGAAAAAATGGAAGGTATCGAGGTATTCATCTGCGACACAAATCAACTCATCACCTGGTCCACCCACAGGGACAAGATTTACACAAACATCACAAATATAATAACTAATGCAGAACCCCTGGCGGCTTTAAAAACCTTACTGCAATCCGGCGAGGCACCAAAAGAGTCATTTGAGACAGAGACTGAAGGCAAAAGGCATATCATTATCATTGAGCCAATCCATAATGAAGAAGTCTGTTTTCACTGCCATGGCTCCTCAAGAAAGATCATAGGGGGAATGATAGTAAAAACCAATGTGGAGCGGGCTCTTATGACGGTAACCGCTGCAAAAAATCGTACAATTTTTACAACAATCCTGGCACTGCTGGCAATAATTGCCATAAGTTATGCGATGATTGAAAAATTTATCAGTCGCCGGGTACAAAGACTTTCTGATGGTGTGAAAAAGGTTGCAGGAGGAGATCTGGACTTTGAAATCCAGGCCCGTTCATCGGATGAAATAGGTGAACTGGCCAGGTCATTCAACGCCATGACCCATGAATTGAAAGATGCCCAAGATGAAATCACAAACTGGACCCTGACCCTTGAAGATCTTGTGGAGGAGAGGACAAATCAACTGAAACGCGCCCAGGCAAGTGCCATCCAGGGGGAAAAAATGGCTTCCATGGGAAGACTTGCCGCCATAGTTGCCCATGAAATCAACAACCCTCTTGCCGGCATACGTACCTATGCCAAGTTGATGCTGAAGAGGAGCGGTGAAATTTTCCCCGACAGCGACTCAAAATACATCCAATACCTTGATACTATTGAAAGCGAGTCAGCCCGCTGTGGAGAAATTGTCAAGGGATTGCTGCAGTTTTCCCGTCCTACCAAGCCGCTGATCAAGGATCATGATATCAATACCATTGTCGAGGAAACTTTACGTCTTGTACAGCACCAGATTGATCTACTCAATATTGAGGTAAAACTCGACCTGGCTCCTGAGTCCCCTTCAGCAAGCTGTGATGACCAGAAAATCAAGCAGGCGCTCGTTGCCCTGCTGCTCAACTCCTGCGATGCCGTACAGAGTGACTCCGGCTATATTGAAATAAGCACAAGGCTGCTGGCAATAGAAAAAAAAGTGAAAGTCGCCATCAAGGATAACGGGGTAGGCATGGATGAGGAAACCAGATCCCATATGTTTGAGCCATTTTTTACCACAAAAACTGTATCCCCCGATCATGAGGCCAGCTTGAACAGCGGCCTGGGAGTTTCAGTGGTATATGAAATAGTCAAATCCCACAATGGGACCATTGATGTTGAATCTGTTCAGGGGAAAGGTACGACCATCACCATTTCCCTGAACCAGGAACCGGAAATGACAAGCTGGTCACCTTCCTGAACCATGTCACTGTCTACCACAATGACGGTATGCCGAGTACCTCGGAACAGCTGGGGCAGAACACATTACGCTTGATGTCAATATCTGCCACAGAGTTGGAGTAGCGCATCACGCACTCGAAATTCTGACAGTGCTTTAACCCAAGTGTGTGTCCAAGCTCATGCACGGCTTCTTTTTCACACCGAAGCATATACAATGACTCATCCTCCGGCAATCCGTAAAACTCCTGGTGCAACCTGTGCCCTGACATAAGGGCACACTTGCCGCCCAGCTGTGCTTCCCCAAAAACAAAGGTTAAAATGGGAATATAAATATCCTCATCCATGATGCCGAGAATGTGATGTTCATCCCCCGCCGCAAAAGGCAGGAGCTGTCTCAGAATTTCAGTGGAGTGGTACTGCTTCCGATCGCTACTGTAAAAAGGATCAAGGGCGATCTCTTCTTCAATGACCCGGCACTGGGCATGCAATATTTCCGGCAGGGACAAGAAGAGAAAGCCGGCAACATTGTGCTTCATTGCACCGATGGAGATGAGAACGATATTTTGCATCGGCCGTGTACTTAAGGTTTTTTAAAATTATATTTATTTATTTTATTGTAAAGAGTCACCCGGTCTATCTGCAAAGCTATGGCCGCCTTACTTATATTCCATCCTGTCTGCTCCAGTATTTTCCTGATGTGCACCTTCTGTAATCCCTCCAGGGAATCGTCCAGAGATTGCTCTTCAGTCTGCGCATGGGAAAAAGGGAAGTCATTCGGCTGTATTTCATCTGATTTGCAAATGACCACCGCCCGCTCAATGGCATTTTCCAATTCCCTGACATTGCCGGGCCAGTCATAATCAACAAGGCGTTTTATGCCTGCAGGGCTGATCCTGGTAATAAGTTTATTCATCTGGGAGGTAAAAACATTGAGGAAATGCTGGGCCAGAAGCGGAATATCACTCCTGCGCTCCCTAAGCGGTGGAATCTCAATAACAAACACGTTCAACCTGTAGAAGAGGTCATTTCTGAACTCTCCCTTTTCCATAGCCACCTCCAAATCTTTATTGGTTGCAGCGATTGTCCTGAAATCTGCCTTGATCTCCTTGCTGCCCCCAAGGCGAAAAAACTTTTTATCCTCCAGAACGCGTAAAAGTTCCATTTGAATCTTGGGGCTGATGTTGCCTATCTCATCAAGAAAGATGGAACCTCCGTCCGCCATTTCGAACTTTCCTTTCCTGGCATACTGGGCACCAGTAAAAGCCCCCTTTTCATGCCCGAACAATTCACTTTCCAGGATGGACTCAGGCAGTGCTCCACAGTTGATGGTGACAATTGGTGCGTAACGCCGCTTGCTGTTTGCATGGATAGCCCTGGCAACAAGCTCTTTGCCTGTGCCGCTCTCGCCTCGGATAAGAACCGTTGAGCCAGCATCGGCAACCACCCTGATATCTTCCATCATCTTTTTAATGCCTGAACTCTCACCGATAATTTCCTTGGAGGTATAAACACCATCAATGGTTTTTTTAAGGCTGACAGTCTCGTCCTTCAACTTCTTCCGCTCGATAATATTTCTCACCATGAGAGCAAGGTAATCAGGATCAAAGGGCTTTGACAAATAGTCATAGGCGCCGCTTTGCATGGCCTCAACCGCTGATTCAACAGACGCGAAGGCAGTAATAATTATGATCGTGCTGTCCGGCTGGATCTCCTTAATTTTTTTCTGCAATTCAAGACCGCTCATACCTGGCATCTTTAAATCGAGAAAAAATATGTCCCACCTACTTTCAGCAAGTTTGGCCAGGGCTTCCTTGCCGCTGCAAGCGACATCAACGGTATAGCCTTCATCCTCAAACCAGGCCGTTAACGAATGCCGCACCGAAAATTCATCGTCAACGATGAGAATCCGTACATTTTCACTTGAGCTTTCTTTCGTCATAACGCAGGCTCCCTTAATATGTTAGACGCCTTGGGCTCCCCCTTTAATGGGTTTCCCGAAAATTATTTTAAAGAACTCAAAATTTATGATGTTGTGTAGAACATCTCTACATCGAGTGTAGAATTTTTCAACATATTTTTTAATTTTTAGGTAAAAATACCTAGTTTTTTTAAGTCACATGGCCACAAACCTTCTCATTTCAGAAAAATTTATTCCATAAAACCCCTTTAATTTCATATAAATACAGCCAATCTCACTTATCAACGCTACCTAACTGGCACACTTGTTGCTTTTTACCTGGGTGAATCGTTTTCACATCGCCCCCGATGTAACACCTGAAAAAGTAGTATCTGCTTCCGGTTCCCAGGCTCCAGAAGAGCTCACTTAAGGCCCTGATGATGCTTGCAGAACAGCTTAAAGGAGAAAATTAAAATGCGTCGAAAAGGGAGGTTTTTCATTGTAAGTCTCATTATAGGCAGTTTGCTCGTGATCTCTCCACTTTTCCCCTCTGCCTCAGAGGTGTCTGAAATTATCGAGCTGGACGGTATTGGCGATATTTATGGACCGGTGACTTTTTATCATGCCATGCATATGGACGTAGCTTCCTGTGCAACCTGCCACCATCATACAACCGGATTACCTGCCGAGGACGAAAAGTGCGTGCAATGTCATAAAGACAGTGACAGGGCAAACGAGGTCACCTGCACCGGATGTCATCCTGTAAATCCCGTCAGTAATAAAACGGTGCGGGCATCAAACAATGCAGACCTGTTTCACATTGATACAACGGGATTAAAAAGAGCATATCATTTGAAGTGTTTAGCGTGTCACATAGAAATGGATGCACCAAGTGGCTGTGAGGACTGTCATCCCAAAAGAGATAATGAAGATAAGGTGACAAGCACGGAGGACTAGCTGCACAATCAGCCCATTGAACCCAATATCATAAAGGATGATGGCATGAAAACAACAAGAAGAAAATTTCTACAGTTCACCGGGATGGCAGCTGGAGCAAGTCTTCTGCTGGGGCCGAAGAACACTTTTGGTGCGATTACAAAAAAGGACACCTCCCAACAGTATGCCATGTTGAACGATACCACAAGGTGTGTTGGTTGCCAGGCCTGTGAACGAGCCTGTGCAGAGAAAAACTGTTTTCCAATATCGGAAACGAAACCGGAAATCGATACCCAGAGAAACACCTCTACTGAAGCACTGACAGCAGTTAATGCCTATCCTACAGACAACAAAGGTATAGTTTTTAATAAAACACAGTGCATGCACTGCGATCAACCCGCCTGCGTTTCCGCCTGCCTGGTAAATGCCATGTACAAGACTAAAGAAGGACCGGTAATCTGGCAGGAAGACAAGTGCATGGGCTGCCGTTACTGCATGATCGCCTGCCCCTACGACGTTCCAAAGTTTGAATATGGCAGCTTAAACCCGAAAATCAGAAAATGTGTCATGTGTTATGACCGGCTACAGGAAGGTCGGATTCCTGCCTGTTCTGAAGCCTGCCCTCAGGAGGCCATCCTGTTCGGCAAAAGGGGCGAACTCCTGGATATTGCAAAAAAGCGAATCTACGACCATCCCACCGAATATGTCCGCCATATCTATGGTGAACACGAGGTGGGTGGCACCAACGTGCTTTACCTTGCAGGCGTCCCTTTCGAGCAGCTGGGGTTCAGAACCGACCTGGGCACCATTGCCTACCCGGAATATACCAAAACATTCCTCTATTCCGTTCCATTGGCCCTGCTGCTTGCACCTGCATTCATGTTGGGACTGCGCCAGGCGACAAAAGGGAAAAACGACAAGGACTAATTCAAACAATTCTTATTGAGGCTGTTGAATTAAATAAAGGAGAATAAAAAGTGAACACAACAAATACTTCAGCACCTTTGTATAGAAGGGTTGGCCAGGATTTGCGGGAATTTATTCTGGCCGAGCTCAAGCCCAAAGGCAAGCTCCTCACTCCGTTTAATATAATTTCAGCACCGATCATTCTTCTCGGTCTGGTCCTCATCGTCTTACGTTTTACTAAAGGACTGGGCGCAACAACCAACCTAAGCCAGGAATTTCCCTGGGGTATCTGGATTGGTTTTGACGTTGTCACCGGTGTTGCTTTTGCGGCTGGCGCCTATATCGTCACCTTCATGGTTTATGTCCTGCGTATGGAAAAATACCATTCCATTGTAAGGGCGACGGTATTGAACGGCTTTCTAGCCTACGTTTTTTACGCCGGGGCTCTAGCCCTGGACCTCGGCAGGCCCTGGAAGATAATCAACCCCATTATTGGCAACAGCTTCGGGGTCAGCTCTGTGCTTTTTCTTGTAGCCTGGCATTTCCTCCTTTACATGATGGCCCAATTCATTGAATTTTCGCCTGCTATCGCCGAATGGCTGGGTCTCAGAAAGCTGCGGAAAATACTGGGGACTCTGACTGTCGGAGCAGTGGTATTCGGAATTTGTCTCTCCATGCTGCATCAATCAGGGCTGGGAGCATTATTCCTTCTGGCGCCGGCAAAGATCCATCCCCTGTGGTACACAGAATACATTCCCGTGTTGTTTATTGTCTCCAGTGTCTTTGCAGGGATGTCGATCGTCATTATTGAGGGAACCATAAGCCATCGCGTTTTCCGCCACCAGATAAGCGCTGAGCACCATGCCAAACATATGGATATCATGGTGGGGCTGGGTCGTTTGGCAGCCGCAGCCCTCTTTGTATACTTTTTCATGAAGATCCTCGTACTGATCCATGGCATGCACTGGAATGAACTCCTGACACCCATGGGCTATCTTTACCTGGTTGAAGTATTAGGTTTTGTAGTCCTGCCGTTTATCATCTTTGTAAATGGCACAAAAAACCGGAACCGAAAGCTACTGCTTTCCGCGGCCATCATTACTGCTGTGGGTATAATTTTCAACCGCCTTAATATCTCTGTCATTGCGTTCAAATGGTATGCGCCAATACATTACATGCCTTCATGGATTGAAATTGTCGTCACCCTGGCCGTCGTCTTTGGTGAAATATGGGCCTTCCGCTGGGTTGCCAACAGGATGCCTGTGTTCATGGAATCACCCCAGTGGGTGAAGCATCTGGACCGGGAAGTTGAATACCCGGTGCCCAAAGGCGCCGTGGCCAGTATTAACTCCAAAACAGCGGCTTTGCAGCCGGTGAAGATCAAGAAATAAAGGAGGAAGTGCAATGGGTAACTTGGCCATATATGCAACAAAAGGATTTGAGTATCTCCTTATCCTTGGGTTTTTAGCTTTATTCACGCTCTTTTATCTCTATTTTACCTCGCACAGATTTGAGACTGCGACCGCGACCGTAACGAGCCAAATCGTTGACCGATTAGTCGACTGGTTTCGGGTCCCTGACAATATCTTCTTTCACCAGGCTCACACCTGGGTTCGCCGGGAAGAGTCAGCACCTGCCCTGGTAGTGGTAGGCATGGATGACTTTGCGCAAAAAATGGCTGGCCCATTGGAGCTCTGGGATATTCCTGCCCCAGGTACCACAATCAGACAGGGGGATAAAGGCTGGAGCCTGCATGACGGCAAAAAGTCGGTTGATATGCTGATGCCAATGAGCGGTAAAGTAGTTGCTATCAATAAGGATGTCCTGGCAGCTATGAAAAATGGCACCTACATAGATTCCGAATTAAGCCGCGATCCATACGAGAAAGGCTGGATCCTCAAGGTTAAACCCGATGATTTTGAACGGGAGCGCAAAGGGCTGCTGAGCGGTACTCTGGCCAGAAAATGGATGGGCGAGGTGGTTGAACAGCTGCGCAGCAAAATGAGCCCGGAACTCGGTGGTGTTATGCAGGATGGTGGTGTACCGGTTGCTGGAATGGCAAAAAATATCACTGGGGAGGAATGGGATTTGCTCCTGAAGGAGTTTTTCCTGACTTGAAAGTATGTTGCCGACCTCCATACGCATTTGAAATTGATGCAAGCGTTTTTCACCAGATGCGAGGTTTGGTAGTGCAAGGCAGCAATCTTGCACAACTTCCTAAAAGGAGGTTCCTGATAATGAAACATTTAGGAAAAAATCTATTCGAAAGAATACCAGAACGGTTGGATGTTTACAGAAAAACCGTTCCCGATGGCGAAAACGAATGTTTGTGGGCTGAGGCCGGAGTCGTGCCCTATAAATTATGCGATTCTCATTTTGATTGCACTAACTGCTCTTTCGATATTGTCATGCGGGGGGGGAATGAATTGATTCCCCGGAGGGTAAGCAGCAGTGGCGGGAAATTATGCACACACCGCTTTTACCACCATTGCCACACTTGGGCACAGGTGGAGGAAAAGGCCTTTGTAAGAATTGGTATCGATGATTTCGGCCAGAATATATTGGGACCGATCGAAAAAATATGCCTTCCTTTAAAAGATGAAAAAATAGGCAAAAAAAGCATACGGATAAAGGCTCGGGGCTCCATTGTTTCTTTAATGCCACCTGTTGAAGGATATGTACAGGAAGTCAACGACGATCTTATCAACAGACCGCAACTGGTAAATAAATCTCCTTACGAAAAGGGATGGATTGTGCTGCTTCGGCCGACCATGCTGGTTAAAAACCTCAAAAAACTGTTTTATGGTGCAGCTGCGATACAGTGGTTTGACGTGGAGATGTACCGGCTAGCCGCTTTGATTACCTCAGAACTCAACAGCAGGATGAACGAAAAATCAGGCATGACCCTTCCTGACGGGGGTCTGCCGGATTTTGCAATGCTCAACGAACTGCCGCCAAGTATTACAAAAAGAGTACTTGAGCAATGTTTTCTCTATTGCCATACAAAGGACAAATTTAAAGATTAACCAAACCTGTGGAGTATAAACCCCGCGCCTTGAGTGTTGCAAAATTCAACAGACTGCTTAATTACTCAACATCATTCCTTAGACAAACAATGCAACAACTGACTGGCCATGTGCAAAATAAAAACAAAAACCCTTTTATTCCAAATAATTACTTTCCATTCCACATTAATTAACCCGTATATAAAAATTTGGCACACATATTGTATTTATTAAATTGAAAGCAAGTAAAATCTGAAGCGGAGAATCTTGAGTCAGGTCACAAAAGGGGCGATCTGGAGATAACTGAAAGAACAGCAAAACACAAAGGAGGCCCATCATGATAGAAAACATTATTTTAACAATAGCGCAGGGTAAGATTGGTTGGGCTATTTTAGGGATGATCGGAGTGATCGCGACAGTATTTGCAGTGTACTATATATCCTTTGCACTTTTCCTGATCGTCGCTTCCGCTTACTCAGGCTTCAAGCTGATTCCTGAAAGCTACAAAATCTGGCGCGAAGATTTCGCTGCCGCATACGACACTAACTGGGGCAATGCCGAGCTTGGAATTACCATGCCTGACGGTGGTGAGCCAGTCGAAAAAGAGGAAAAAGAGGGAAAAGAAGAAGCCTGAATGGCTATCTAAAAAACGTGTTAAATATGGCAGGGTAACAAAACCCTGCCATATTTTTGTCAAATATTCGTTTATCTTATGCTGGATTCAATTTATATATGCCACACAATTTTTCAGGGCATTATTTATTTATTTTCTAACAGAGGGGTGAACTTATGGGTGGAAAATGCGATTGGCCATGTTGGGAAATTATGAACTGCGATGAATCCAAAAAATGTCCTGCCAAAAATCGGCCTGAAACACCCTGCTGGGAGATAGCAAAAGAAAAGAATGATTACAGGTATTGCTTGCAAGTTTGCGTTGACTGTATAGTACACATTCTTAAAAGAGAAAATACTGTTCTCAGTAAAAATGAGATGCAGTCCATAATGGTCAACAAGGTAAATTGCTATCTGCAAAAGGAAAATGTCTGGTAATTTACTAAATTTCCCGGAAATAATAATAGCCACTGCCGGGGTATGCTCAGGTCCATATCCTGGCAGTTTTCGCATCTCTTTATTTACTGATACAAAACCACTTAAAGATCAAGTCCGGCACATCTTCAGTTATTGACATCGCTTCTCAATCAATTCATATGTTATGGTGTCATTCATAACTTTATGGTAATTTTGCCTCATATCATAATACTGAGAAAGCGTAACAGTAGTCACGCTACTCTTAATCTATTTTGACAACTCAATGGGTGCCCCATGATTAATTTTTTTAAAAAGAAAAAAAGTTCTGGCGTTTGAGCGCCGTCTGGCAAAGCTGGCGGTCGCCAGCAGGAATGTGCCCTCCCTCATGTTGCAGATCCATCCTCACCTGATCCTCAAAAAATAAAGGCTGCCATCAGGCATAAATATGCTGAAGTGGCTCTATCCTCAGATGGGAAATTTGAATACCCCACTGGCAGAGCCGGGGCAGAAGGACTGGGCTATGACCCGGTTTTTATCCGGGAAGCGTCACCATCCCTTCTAAAATCCTTCTGCGGCGTTGGAAACCCTTTTTCACTAGGTGCAATAGAACCGGGAGCCACTGTTCTTGATATTGGCAATGGCGCCGGTTTTGATATGTATGTTGCCAGCCGGTTAGCCGGAGAGACCGGCAGGGTCTGCGGTATTGATCTTACCAGGGAAATGGTGGACCTGGCCCGGCAAAACCTGGCTGAAGCGGGCCTGACCAATATTGAGGTAACCCACGTATCCTCAGAAAAAATCCCTTATGATGACAACATATTTGACACTGTCATTTCAAATGGCGTTATAAACCTGTCCCCCTGCAAACAGGAACTTTTCCAGGAAATATTGAGGGTGCTGAAAAAGAACGGAAAGCTGCAATTTGCCGATGTTGTTCTGGAAAAGGAATTGCCCGGAGCGCTGGCCGGAAGTCCCGAAGCCTGGTCGCAATGAATCGGCGGCACGATCCCGGTTCGGGATCAATTAAATTTAATAGAAAAGGTCGGCTTCTCCAACGTTGAGTCACCGGGGAAAACAGGATTCAGAACCTCACAATATACCGTGGGTGCACTCTTTAAAGCGATTAAAACAGAATGACAACTGACAGGAAACGTTCTGCTTCCATAATAAAGGCTCTGCTCTTTATCGTTTTTATCATCACAGCCATCCTCGTTTTCCAATTCACTCCACTTAAGGAATACCTGCATTCCCAATCTATAAAGAATTATCTGGCCTCTACTGGAAGCCTTGCCCCTTTACTTTTCATTCTTGCCTATGCCATTGGTATTTGTCTTTTCTTGCCAGCAACCCTTTTTACCGGGATTGGGGCCGTGCTTTTCGGTGCTTACTTTGGCTTTCTGTACAATATCACCGGGGCTATGCTGGGGGCTTCGGCCGCTTTTTTTATTGGCCGATATCTCGGAAGGGATTTTGCCGCATCCTTGATCGGCGATCGCCTTTCAAAATACGATAAAAAGATAGCTGCCAATGGTTTTACCGTAACCCTCTATCTGCGATTGCTTTTCTTTCCATTCACACCGATGAATTTCGGCATGTCCTTGACACGAATATCCTTTGCTCAATATTTCTGGGGAACATTTTTCGGTATAATCGCCGGCGGGTTTGCCATGACTTTCTTTTTTGCCACCCTAGCCGAGGTTTGGAGTACTGGTGCGTGGGAAACGCTGTGGGGCTGGAAGAGCCTGCTCTCTCTGGTCTTATTTATCGGCTCCTTTTTTATACCAAAAGTTGTAAAACATTTTAAACCGGAAATTTAAAATAATTTCAGATTAAAAATACTTTCTACTCTAGTTAAACGGCTTGGAATTACAATAAATCAACAATCTGGCAAGGATGTTTAAGTTTTACAGACAGTATCAAAGTTAACATATACACTGGCAATCATAACTCGATTTGAAAAATAGAACGTCAACATTGTGGCAAAAAATATTGATTTTCAGAAGTCAAAACGTCGACTTGATAAATTAACTTATCGAAGCAAAAAAATAAAAAATGATTCCGAGTAATCTTAAGGTTAGAACGAATACAATCCATGTATTTCTTGCACCTACTATAGACCATTAAACACAAAATTCTGTAAACACATAACTATTACAGTAAGTGTTACGGAATTACACTTGTATTACAGATTGTAATTATAGTTTCCAGGGTGTTGCAGCTGTAAAAAATTCCTGGCCTCATGTTTTGA
>Ga0224507_10000622_pt1 | contig 13806 bp, 15 predicted proteins | sample SF_Jan12_sed_USG_3_FD_170159 | JGI IMG/M metagenome (GOLD analysis project Ga0224507, IMG submission 170159) | Sediment microbial communities from San Francisco Bay, California, United States - SF_Jan12_sed_USGS_13 | ecosystem: Environmental > Aquatic > Marine > Sediment | place: USA...
TCCTGGCATTGCCACCGCCAATGGGGAGTTCTTTGCTGATGGTGTTAATTCCGAACTTGTTTTCATGGGTAAATCGAATAAAATCCCATTGTTTATTGGTGTTGATAGGCCCGAGCATGCTGTTTTTCACATCATCGGTAATTTGATCCCAACCCAATATTTTATTGACTTTCACATTGTATTTAAAAGGAGGAAAGGCAAATATTCCTGAGGTTTGTCCTTTGGCTGCTTCCTGCGGAGTAGCTAGAGTTTCCGGTACATTGGTTACCACGTAATAAATTGGTGGTATGGAGACATCGGGAAATTTTTTGCTAAGTTTCTTTTTTTCTTTGGGTCCAGCAGCACTTGCAGGATTGAAATTTGTATCGCTGTTAATGACTACATAAAGGTCTGTATTTGGGCTGATATTACCTTTAATGGTTATAGGGGTGCCGGCTTTCACAAATTTGCTCTGTAAAGTTGCCGTAGCTGAAATAGAATTGTCTGTCCAGATTAAGGCAATGGTGAGAATGAGCGTAATGAAAACAGAGAATTTTTTGATCATCCTTTTCTCCTCGTTTAGATTGATAGTTGGCTGATTGGATGCATCGCATATAAAAAATCAGCTGTATGAAAAATGTCAGACCTCTATTAATGAAATACGAATATAAGTATCTATTGGTGAAATTCTATATTATGGAGTTTGAAACCTCTGTATGGCCCATGTGTGGCACAATGTGGTTTATTGATAATCCCTATTTATCTTGAATAATAGTGTTTATTTTTTTTTTGAAGATATACGTTATAGTTTGTATTGTCAATGCTGAATGTCAAGTAATTGGCTGAAATTACAATACTGATAATTAATACTGTTGAGTATGGATAGGTGTATTAACCATTCATTCATCTATTCTTTTTTTAAATATTTAAGGTTTATTTGTTTGTCAGGCGGCTTGGTTACAGTGAGTGGGCCATTACTGGGTATAAAATATGCTCGAAAAACAGCGTCAAACTTGTTATTTTAGGGGCTACCACGATGTAGTTGCACTTAACTTTTAGGGTTTAAGTTTATTTTTTTTTAAAGGAGAAAAGGTAATGTTTGATGTAACAGATTCGGCAGCAGGTAAAATAGCAGATTATTGTCGAGAAAATAATGTCACTACTCCCATAAGAATTGCGGCCATGCAGAGTTGCTCTGGTCCTGCTCTTGGTCTTAGTGTAGATGAGCAGCGAGATGATGATACGGTGAAGGAGATCGGAGACGGTTTTATAGTGCTTGTTAATAATGATTTGCTCAAAGTTTGCGATGGAATAAAGGTTGATTTTGTTGAGTCATCATGCTCATCTGGGGGATGTGGTGGGGGAGGTTTTAAAGTAACTTCAACCAAGCCTTTGGGTGGATCCAGTGAGGGATGTGGTGGATCATGTTCATCTGGTTGTGGTTGCTGATTCAGTAAAATTTCTTAATTTATAGCTAGTTAGGCGTTGTTGGGGGGTGCCCTGCAGCGCCTATTCTATTTTATGCTTGAGTTGAAATATGGTAACCTTTGCTATTTTCAGCGATCCTTAAACTTTAGCGATAATTTCTTGACAGGGTGTAGTGTTGTGGTAAAAATATAGTAATAGTAATTGTTACCATATACAATAGAGGGTTATCCATGAAACTGCGTTTTGAAAAAAATATAGTCGAGTTTTGTCCTGAAAATGAGGAAGAAAAGGATTCACTTGAAACTCTTTGGAGGCAATTAATAGATTGCGTCAAGGATACTAAAAAGTTGGTGCCTATCGGTGAGTATGTGCCGGAGAAGAATAATGTGGCCCGCTTTACAGTTGAGTCCTAATACGTGTTAAATTAATCATATTTTGGAGAAAATAACGTGAGTAAGTGGGAATGCCCTTGTGGTTATGTTTATGATCCGGCGGAAGGTGATTATGAAAATGGTGTGGAACCGGGAACTCCTTTTGAGGAGTTGCCGGATGAATGGGTCTGCCCGGTTTGCGGGGCTGAAAAAGAGTATTTTTTTGAATCCGATTAATTGAAGTTATACGTATAATTGAAGAGCAGATTTTTCATTCATTTTTTACTAATGAGCCCATTTATTGTGAAACAAGTTATGGATAAACAGGTGAAGAGTGTCTGTATGTTGCTGTCAGTAATATGTTTAACGACCATTTTTTTGCCTATTGTGGGGTTAAGAGAGAGCATGGCAAAACAGGTTATAAATAAAGCGACTTTTGCCGGAGGGTGTTTTTGGTGCATGGAAAAACCCTTTGAAGAACTTGAAGGGGTTATCTCTGTTACTTCGGGATATTCGGGAGGTCGCAGTGTCGCTCCGACCTACGAGAAATATGGAGAGGGTGGGCATCGGGAAGTGGTGCAAATAATTTATGACCCTGAGCTGGTTACATATGAAGTTTTGCTTAATGTTTTTTGGCGGCAAGTTGATCCCACTGATGGCGGAGGGCAATTTGTAGACCGTGGTCATGGTTATACAACTGCTATTTATTATCACGATGATGAGCAGCGTCAGGTGGCTTTACGTTCTAAGGAACTACTCAGCAAGAAAGGAGTATATTCCGAGCCAATTATCACTCCGATTTTACCGGCGTCTCCGTTTTATCCCGCTGAGGAATATCATCAGGATTATTATAAAAATAATCCTTTGCGCTACAAGTTTTACCGTTCGCGTTCAGGTCGTGATAATTATCTTGAGTCGATTTGGAGTAGGCAGGAGGTTGGTATAAATTCAATTCCAGATAATGATCAGTTACGACGACGTCTGACAAAATTACAGTATTGGGTGATTAGGGAAAACGGCACGGAACGTGCGTATGATAACGAATATTGGAATAATAAAAAGGCTGGTATCTATGTCGATCTGGTTTCGGGTGAACCGCTTTTCAGTTCGCTTTCCAAATATGATTCCGGAACCGGTTGGCCCAGTTTTTATAAACCGATGATTGCGTCAAATATTGTAGAAAAGGAAGATAGAACACTGTTTTCTAGTCGTATAGAAGTAAGAAGCAAACATGGAGATTCTCATCTCGGCCATCTGTTTAATGATGGACCCTCTCCCACGGGACTACGCTATTGTATCAATTCAGCTGCGTTGCGTTTTGTTCCATTGGAAGAGATGGAGGATCAGGGATATGGTGAGTTTCTAACAGATTTTAAATAAAATGTTTTACCCGTAGGTCAGTAAGGAACTTAGAGGAAGATGAGTAAAGGCCTGACGTCTCGGTTGTTTGTGTTGGGTTTTTCCTGTGTTCTTAAGGTCGTGACGGCGTTTAAGCATTACTGTTGATTCGTCTGCCGGTACTTTTTAATTGAGAGGCATAGCCATTCATGCTTTCTCGACCGGAGCGTATTTTTTCTATTTCTGTTTTTTGTACCGCGATTATCCCTTGAACCTGTGAAGTGAGTTGCTTATTGCGCTCGTTGATTTCCCCCATCAATTCCAATCGTTCTTTATGGCGTTCTAGTTGGTCAGCTGTTAGGGTCTGAGCAAGCATTTTCTGGTTAACAGATTCATCGATTAATTTGATCTCTTCCAGCAAAACAGACAACTGCTCGGTATGCTCTACAACTTCAGTGTTGTTTAACTCGCCGATCATATTTTTTGTTTTCGTTAGCTCAGAAAGATATTTGCGGTAAAGGATGGTGGATTGCTCTAAAAGTTTGTTGAAGTTTTTCATAGCCATTATAAAGAAACCGATAGTGGTTTATGTTCGTTTTGATCTTCCTGAGTTGTTGATGTCCCGGATGGATGTTTGACGCTTTCAATGGCATCGTTCCAGGTTTGACGTAGGTCGGTGAGCAGGCCGATTACTACATCCAGAGGTGCCGATGAATTGGTGGCGGTGACTTTGTTGAGTTCCTTGATCATAAAAAAATATAAGGAGTCCAAATCCTCAGCTATTTTTCCTCCTATATCGTGATCAAGGGTGGCAGCCAATTCCATGATGATCGCTGTGGCCTTGTTGACGGCATAGTTGCGTTTTTCGATGTTATTGTCGGCAATGGCCTTTTTAGCTTGATTAAGAAAACGAATGCCACCGTCGTAGAACATGATGAGCAACTTTTCAGGAGAGGCCGCAGCGATCTGGTTCTCAAGGTAATTGTTACTGTAGTTCATCATCTATTTGCTCCCCATGGACATACTGTTGAGCATGGTCATCTGTTGGCTCAGGTAGCTGCTGGTGGCGTTCATTTGACTCATGAGTAGCTCCAAAGAGTTGAATCGTTCTCTGATACTTTTTTCTCGTTTTTCCAGTCGAAGCTCCATTTGGGTGATGTTGTCTTCGATAGAACGAATACTTGAATCAGTACTCTTCTTTTTTGACGCGTAAATGCCGTCTATCGAATCGGTCATGCTAGAGAAGTAATCGATAAACTTTTTTGCTATACCGTCCGCTCCGGTCTCACCGGTAAAAAGTTTTTCCAAATCGACCATATTGTTGGTTATAGCATCATCTAGCTTGGCAGAGTCAAAAGAAATTGTGCCATCTTCCTTGTTGGTGGATATTCCGACATCTACCAAATGCTGATAAGATCCAGTACCGCCCACGGCTGTGACCAACATGTCTTGCATATTGCGCTTTACTGCTTTCATGCCGCTATCATTTGCCCAACCTGCATCTTTTTGTCCGTCAATGAACTTGATGATATCGTTATAAGCGCTAACGAAGGTGTTGAGTTTATCTTTAACTCCTTCAGTGTCCACATCTATGTTTAACTTTGTGGTTTCTCCCACCGGGTTGGTCTTTAGTAAATCAAGAGTAACACCGGGGATAGCCCCTGTTAAAGTGTTGTTGTCGCTGACCATTGTGATATTGTCAACTTTAACTGTAGCTTGTTGAGCGGTTTGAGTATTGGCAAAACTAAGGGCGGTTCCTTCAGCTGAAACCCCAGTAACGGTGGCGTTAAAGGCTGTGGAGGCGTCTTTACCGGTCAGTACTATTCTGTATCCGGCAGCAGTGCCATCATTGATCAATGCTGCTGATACTCCAGTTGGGGTGTCACCAGTATTGGCGCTATTTATTTTATCAGTGATATCAGCAAGGGAGTCGGTATCGGTAATAGCGATATCGGTGCCGCTAATATTTATCGTGCCAGCTGTGAAACTTGTGCTGGAGGCACTAGTGTAACCTGAGCTAACATCTTTTTGCACTCTGGCCAGGTTGACTACTTCGATTTCGTAGGACCCGGGTGCTGCGGTGCTGGAAGCAGCCACTGAAAAATAATCTTCAGTAGCTGCTTTAGCGCTGTAAGAGCGCAGCTCGTCAGGAGTGTCCAGCTTTTCAAATGCACCCAGTAGGTCTTTTAGCTTATTGTCAAAATTGGAAAAAGCAGTCAGTCTGGTTTGAAGAAAACTTTTGTCATTTTCCAGCCTACTAATAGGTTGGCGTTCTAGTCTCATCAACTCGCTGACAATAGTATTGGTATCAAGCCCGCTAGCTAAACCGCCGAATGATATGGAAGCCATGTTAATCTCCCGCTTGAATCTTAACTCTTGGTTTCAACGATGTTACCCCGTAAGTCGGAGAGGAATTCATGGGCGTCGAGAATTTCTTTCGGTGGTATCTGACGGATAATTTCACCTGATTTTTTTTCTATCAGGTTGATTACCAGTTCATTGGTATTCTCGTTGAGTTCAAATCGTACGCTGTAGAGTCCTTCATCGGTGAGTTTTTTAATGTTTTGGAGCAGTTCCTCAGATTGGATGTCGTTTTGTTCCTTACCACTGGGAATATGTTCCGCTGAATTATCTTTACTAAACTGAGCCCGTTCTTTTCTGATCGTATCAGCCGCCGGGTTGAGTTCTGTTTTGGGAACCACGGTCCCCATATTGATACTTTGAATGTCCATGGTGCAACCTCTTAGAAGTCAACAGGAATTAGTGGATAGGGAGTAGGCCCCTATCCACTATCCCGAAAGTTCTATTGCAGTAAGCTAAGAGCTAATTGCGGTGTTTGATTTGCCTGGGCAAGGATAGAGACCCCTGCCTGTTGGAGAATGTTGTTCTTGGTCATCGCTGAGGTTTCCTGTGCTATATCGGCATCAAGGATCCGTGATCTGGATGCGGTGATGTTTTCCGAAACATTGCTTAGGTTAGCGATGGTGGATTCCAATCGGTTCATAACTGCGCCTAGGTCGCCGCGAATGGTGTCTACGTTTGCAATGGCTGCATCAATGATATTTATAGCGCTATTGGCATCGGAGAGCGTGGTGACACTTAGAGCAGCAACAAAAGTTCCACTGCCCAGGGCTCCAGTACTTGCCGTTCCGATATTTAAGCTTATAATTTGGCTGGCGTTAGCACCCACATGAAAAATTGCGGCAGTACCAGCTCCTCCTCCATCAAACCCGCCACTAAGTAGAACCTGATTATTGAAAGCTGTAGTGGTGGAGATTCGATCAATTTCATCTTTGAGTTGTTGAAACTCAGCATCAAGGGAATTCCGGTCATTAGCAGTATTGGTATCGTTTGCTGATTGAACAGAGATCTCTCTCATTCTTTGTAGCAGATTGGTGGTTTCTTGAAGTGCCCCTTCTGCAGTCTGAGCCATGGATATACCATCATTTGCATTTCTAACCGCCTGGTTGAGTCCCCTGATTTGGGAAGTCATTCGATCTGAGATCGCCAGTCCTGCTGCGTCATCCTTAGCACTGTTGACCCGAAGGCCTGAGGAGAGTCGTTGCATGGAACGATTCAGTGATACTTGAGAGCTGCCGAGGTTACGTTGCGCGTTAAGGGATGCGACGTTGGTGTTTATTACTAGTGCCATTATATATTCCTCCGTGAATTTTTAATAGTTTCCGCTTCCTGCGGTAACGGTTTGTAGTGTTATAAACGTCTATTTATTGCAGTAGGCTTAAGGCCAATTGCGGTGTTTGGTTAGCCTGAGCAAGAATAGAGACCCCCGCTTGTTGAAGGATATTGTTTTTTGTCATAGCTGAGGTTTCTTGCGCTATATCGGCATCAAGGATCCGAGATCTGGATGCAGTGATATTTTCTGAAACATTACTAAGGTTGGCGATGGTGGATTCTAAACGGTTCATAACTGCACCGAGATCACCGCGAATCGTATCTACATCAGCTATGGCTAAGTCTATGGTTTTAATAGCGCTATTAGCATTAACAAGGTCAGAAACATTTAAGGTGTCGACCGTTAATGCACCGCTTCCAAGGGCTCCTGTACTTGCTGCAGTAATCTCAAGGCTAATGATTTGGCTTGCATTGGCGCCGACATGAAATATTGCTGCGTTTGTGCTCGAAAACCCTCCGTTAAGTAGAACTTGGTTGTTGAAGGCTGTGGTGGTGGAGATACGATCAATCTCTTCCTTTAGTTGTTGAAATTCAGCATCTAAGGAAAGACGGTCATTGTCAGTATTGGTATCGTTTGCTGATTGTACAGAGATTTCTCTCATTCTTTGTAGAAGGTTGGTGGTTTCCTGGAGCGCACCTTCAGCAGTTTGAGCCATGGAAATACCATCATTGGCATTTCTAACTGCCTGATTAAGTCCCCTAATTTGAGAAGTCATTCGATCAGAGATTGCCAGTCCAGCTGCGTCATCTTTAGCGCTGTTGACTCGAAGCCCAGAAGAGAGCCGTTGCATGGAGCGGTTGAGTGATACTTGAGAGGTTCCGAGATTACGTTGTGCATTAAGGGATGCTACGTTGGTGTTTATTACTAGTGCCATTATTTATTCCTCCATGAGTTATTTACTATCGCCCCTGCTTCCCGCTGGGGCGATTTGCTTCATTTTAAGTGGACTGTTATTGTAGCAAGCTTAAAGCCAGTTGCGGTGTTTGGTTAGCCTGGGCCAAAATCGAGACCCCCGCCTGTTGTAGGATATTGTTTTTGGTCATAGCTGAGGTTTCCTGGGCTATATCGGCATCAAGGATTCGAGATCTTGAGGCAGTGATATTTTCCGAAACATTGCTCAGGTTGGCAATGGTGGATTCCAGCCGGTTCATAACTGCACCTAAGTCGCCGCGAATGGTGTCTACGTCGGCGATTGCTGCATCAATATTTGTAATTGCTGTGTTTGCGTTAGATAGGTTTGAGACATTTAAACTACTGACATTTGCAGCTCCTCCGAGGGCGCTAGTTGTCGCGGCGGAGATAGTTAGGCTAATGATCTGGCTTGCATTGGCTCCTACATGAAAAATTGCACCATTACCAGAATTGAATCCTCCACTGAGTAGAACTTGGTTGTTAAAAGCGGTGGTGCTGGAAATACGATCAATTTCTTCCTTGAGTTGTTGGAATTCAGCGTCTAGGGAAAGTCGGTCGTTTGCAGTATTGGTATCGTTTGCAGATTGAACAGAGATTTCTCTCATTCTTTGCAGAAGGTTAGTTGTTTCCTGGAGTGCACCCTCAGCAGTTTGAGCCATGGATATGCCATCATTGGCATTTCTGACTGCTTGATTGAGTCCCCTGATCTGGGAAGTCATCCGATCGGAGATTGCTAATCCGGCAGCGTCATCCTTAGCGCTGTTAACGCGAAGACCTGACGAGAGTCGTTGCATGGAGCGATTGAGTGATACTTGAGAGCTGCCTAGATTACGTTGCGCGTTAAGGGATGCTACGTTAGTATTAATTACTAGTGCCATGGTTGTTCCTCCGTGAATTTAAAAAGGCGTCCTTGCCAAAATATGAGTTTTGGATTTTAAAAATGCACAGTTGAGAGTTTCTGCTTCTTCACCCTTAAGGGTTTCTTTAATCGTTTTCAAAATCCTTCTTTGTTGTTATTCTTGTCGGCATGTTGAGAATGATTCTTAAGGGTAAAAAAGATATATATATTATTTTTTTTAGTTTTGTTAAAAAGGTTTTATTAAACAGTAAGTTGTTTTGTTGAGTGCCTCTGTATATTTTTAAGTTTATTATTTTGTTTTGGTAATCTTGAAAATTGTAGCGGTATCTGAAGTGCTCTAATGAGTGCCGGGTTGTTAATGCTTATAAGTATACGGTTTGTCCGTCCACTGATAATGAGATCTATTGAATGGAACGAAGAAATATATATATTGTGGCGGATCAAGCAGTCGTTAGCGGAGGTAACTTTTTAGCGGCTGTGTTATTGGCTAGGTTTCTTACTCTTTTTGAGTTTGGAATTTTTGGGATATGTCTTGTGGTGGTACTTTTTTTCGTTAGCGTTCAGGTTTCGCTATTGATAACTCCCCTTTATACATTTTTACCGAAAATTGACGATGAGGAGGAGTGTGGGGATTACATTTCCGATGTAGTATTCTTGGTAGTAGTGGTTTCTTTTGTTTTTAGTCTGGTAAGTTGTGTTATTTTATATCTTCTACCATTTATCAGCGAACAGATGAAAACCACTGATTATGCCATCCTCGCCTCAGTATATATATTTTTTCGTCTACAACAGGAGTGTATTCGGAGGATATTTTTTGCTCATCAAAGCATAGAGCAAACTTTGAAGGCTGACGTCCTTGTATTTTCTCTTCAGCTCATGCTCATTATTTTAATATGGTTTCACGGATTATTAACTCTCAATATTGCATTTGTCATATTGGGTTTTAGTTATGCATTAGGGACTATTTATGGAATAGCTCTTTTGGATCCAAGTTTTCCTAATTGCGGTTGTGTATGTTTAGTGATGCGTAAACATTGGAATTTTGCGAAATGGCTAGTTGGAGGCGCTGTATTGAGTGCAGTGGTGCGTGATTATGTAATTTTGTCGGTCGGTCTGGTTCTCTCACCAATGGAGGTTGGTAAGATGCGTGCTGCAGAACGCCTTGGCGGCCTTGTTGGAGTTGTTTTACAATTACTGGAAAACGTTATACCGGTGAGAGCCTCTCGTGCTTATAATAATTATGGAAAACTAGCCTTATATGCATTTTTGAAAAAGACTTATTTTCAACTTACTCTGTTGGCTCTGGGTATTATCATTTTCTTTTCTCTCTTTTCCGAAACAATTATGTCATTTGTCTTTGGAGAACAATTTTCTGGTATTGGCATTGTTCTAATTGGTTATGTGGTCACTAATATAATTAATGTTTTTAGGGCTCCCCTTAATGTATTGCTTCGAACATTTGAGAAAACTTCCCCAATTTTTTGGGGAATATTATTGGGTGCGGTTCTCAATGTTGGATTGGCTCATTTTTTAGTGGAGCGTTATGGTCTTATTGGAGCAGTGCTGACTTTGGTCGCTTCTAGCAGCGCCATTTTTTTATGGTTACTTTTTTGGTCAATAAAGGTCTATCGAGAGAGGTAAGGCGGGATGTAGTGCAAGAGGTGTCGGCTATTGTAACTGGTATGTGCGAGATTATAGCTAAACAAGATTTAAAGGAAATTGCCACAGATAGCCATGGATAAGGTTAGCTGGCATAAATGGGAATTTGGTCCAATAGGGCAATTGTTTGATATTATAGATATATGATTAGTGATGAATAGTATAAATGATGATTTTTGTCTAAAAGTTTATGGCAAATTATGTTGAATGGTTTGAGGGGTAGCGGCTGCGATCGGAGAATTGATGATTAAACCGATATTAATAGGCCGCCAGAGAAAGATGATAAGGAAGGAGTACAGATTCAGCGCTATGTTCGCTGTATATCTTATGGCCATATTTAATGGGCAGCTTTTTCTTCGTCTTCCTTGTGAGCAGTTGTTGTGGAAGGTTCATGCTCTGTATCTTGGTTGCCTGCTCTTATTTATATACGGCTATTTTTTAACGGTGATGATGACAAAAAGATCATCGGCTAAGATTTTGCTTATTCCGGTGGTTTTCTACCTGTTGCTTTTCTTTTATCCCCCTATTATGGCAAATTTAAATCATGGTCAGCCGCTGGTTTACGGATATTTGGCTGGTCGGAATTTTATTACCATATTAAGTGGATTACTTATATTTCTTTTGCTGCGCAATAGGGTTATTTCAATAGATGATTTAGTGATAACATTTCTTGCTGTTGCCTGGACATCACTTATTTACTTTTTTTTGCTTACCAGGATTGTAGATGAATCTGCCCATGTTGATGAAATGAGTAATGTGGGGGTCTCGACCCATTTGGGTGTGAGATACGTTTTTAATATTTCTTTTATTGTTTATGGTTGCATCTATTATTTTCAGGCGATGCTCACTCGTCTCGGAGTATGGAATGTAGCTTCATTTATTTCATATTTTTCCTATCTAGTCTTTATCTATAAAGGGAGAACAACCTTGGCGGTTGTGTTGTTTTTATTAGTTCTTATCATGCTCAGAGGCTTAAAGAGTAGGGTGAAGCGAATTTTCGGCAATACAATATTGGTTCTGGTTCTGCTTATTACGGGGGCTTTCTGTGGACTTGCATTATATGGAGACAGTTCATTCTTAGAAGGTTTTGAAGAGTCTTTTAATTCAGCTTGGTTGGCTCTAAATGGTGAGCTCGGTGATGATCCCTCCGCTAATTCCAGGATATATCAAACTGAGATAATAACTAAATATTGGAGTGGAGGTGTCTGGCGTTTGCTTTTAGGAACAGGGCAGTTGAGTCGGCAATATAATGACGGTTTTATCGGGACATTTGGCTATCTTTATCCGTCAGACACCGGCTTAATAGGTGGGACTTTTGTTTTTGGCTTGTTGGGGATTGTTTTGGTAACCATAGTGGTTTTGATGGCTCTCAAGTGGGCCAATAAAGTGGTAAAGGTTTGTAATGACGATGGAATTTTATCAATTCGCTATTATTATTTCTATTATTTGATTATGTCGCTTTCTACTATTGAGATTCTGTTTCGTTCTTATCATGTTGTAATGATGTATGGTATATTTGCTTACTTATACAGTGAACTGTTTATTAAAAAACGATCTGCTTCACAGGTCTGTACTAATCCGATATCCCATCATTGCTAAATGAAGATGTGTGGAACAATTCGGTTTAACGGGGGAAATGGCAATGTTGCCTAACTTTTTTATTGTGGGAGCGCCTAAGGCCGGAACTACATCATTGTTTCATTATTTGGATGAACATCCAGAGGTGTTTATGAGTCCGGTTAAAGAGCCAAACTATTTCAGTTATAATGAAATAGTAGCTCAGGCCTTATATTATGTTGAGAAGGGAGTGGGGGATCAAGGGGCATATGAAAATCTTTTTCAAGATGCTTCTGGAGCCAAAGCGGTGGGTGAGGCTAGTGTGTCCTATCTCTTTTATAATAATGTGGGGGCAAAGATTCATTCACTTCTGCCGGAGGCTAAAATTATTATCGTGTTACGCGATCCGACGGCCAGAGCCTTCTCCCATTACCTCATGGATCGACGGTTGGGGTATGTCAATGTTCCCTTTGACGATATTGTGCGGCAAAATTCTAACCACCCTCTTCAAAATCTCTATTATCAACAGTCTGTTTTGCTGGGTATGTATTATGAGCAGGTAAAAAGGTATCTGGAGTTGTTTGGAGAGAAACGGGTAAAGATATTTCTTAATGATGACCTGAAGACCGATACTCCAGGGGTGGTACGGTCGCTGTTTGAATTTTTAGAGGTGGACACAAGTGTTAATCATGATTTTAGCAGGAAACATAATGTTTATGGAAAACCGCGTAATTTTCTTGTGCAATATTTTTACACCAAGAAGATATTACGCGGACTTATGAAAAAGATATTGCCCGTTCAGCTTGCATCTAATATGAAAAAATCACTCGTGGTGCCGGGTGAAAAACCGGTTATGAATACGGAGACTAAAGCTTTTCTCCAAAAAATTTATCACGAGGATGTTAAAAAGCTCTCCGGTCTTATCAATAGAGATCTTGCTCATTGGTCAGTGGCCTGATCGGTAATGAGGCCGCCTGTATCTATATTTTTCTTTAAAAAAGGCCATACATCGTGGGGTCTTCTCCCATGCTTAGCAGGTATCCTTTGAGTTCAACTGTAAAGTCTTCTTTGTCCACTTGTTGATGATTAGTAAGTAAATACTCGCCGAATCCTTGGCTGCTAGCATTTCCACTCCATGGCCAGTTTGCAATGGCTGAGTTGTTTATAAAATCCATAGCATCATCTAGGGAGCTGATTGTCATTGTTTCGCTCATTATTATTCTCCAAGTTGTAGGGTGAAAAAATAGTTAATTGCAGTGGTTGCAACTAGCCGATTTAATTTGCTCAATTTTGTAAATGGTCACAGATGTATCAGGTTTATGAAGTTGCCGCTGCTCGCTATAGCTCATCTATGTGGGCAGTGGCAACCGGGAGTAAATATGGTGCTGTGACAATTTAGGTGAAAAAGGTTGCTGTTTAGGGATACGATATGGGAATTGAATGTAGCAAAAGAGACAAAAATGTCAAATTAATAACATGTTTAATAATGGTTATTAATGTCAACTAGCTATATGCGTAATGAAAAGGGTTGACGGGTAGATAGGTAGCTTATACACTTATGTTCTGATATTATATAATATATTGTGTGTATTTAGTGAGAGGGTAAGACAGGGTATATATCTATTTTAAAGAGAATTTGACATATGAGATCTAAATTTTATATCCTTAGGAGGGAAGAGGCTTTTGTATGCTATTGCTTGGTGGCAAGATGTTTTTATTTTGAACTAAATAATTATAGAGGGAAGATATGCGCAAAATTATTATTTCATTTTTCATTGTGGCATTTAGTTTTACTGCAAGTTCCGTCATTGCAGCAGATGTTTTGTTGAAATTCTCTATTCATGAAGCTCTTAGTGATTCGAAAGTTAGTGCGACGTTAAATGATAGGGTTGCTCTCTATTGGGGTGAGCAGCAGTCTTCAACTATTAAGAATAACTATGGTTCGTTTAAAGTGAGTAAGCGAACTAATGCACTGGGAAAGGGAAAAGAAGAGGCATGTCGTTGGGCAT
>Ga0224507_10000627_pt1 | contig 13743 bp, 12 predicted proteins | sample SF_Jan12_sed_USG_3_FD_170159 | JGI IMG/M metagenome (GOLD analysis project Ga0224507, IMG submission 170159) | Sediment microbial communities from San Francisco Bay, California, United States - SF_Jan12_sed_USGS_13 | ecosystem: Environmental > Aquatic > Marine > Sediment | place: USA...
TACCAGGCGGAAATGGTCATGATATAGAGAGCATAAAAATGACCGACCACAAGAATTAGTTCCAGATCGGTTCGCAGTTCACCATTTTTTTGCGCCAGTTTAAATATTGGTACCATCAGGTCAATGTATTTGTTGTCCAACTCTTGCGACCTTTCAATGGTCAGTTCTTTGGGGAAGACGGTTTCCCGCATGAGTATCCGGCCGAATTCCTTGTTGCGATTTACAAAGCGGAATTCGCCCATAAACAGGGTCAAAAGCTGTTTTATAAGAGGGGTTCCGGGTTTTGATTTTTCAGCCAACTCCCGGTAAACAAATGCCAACTGGTCCTCGCAGAATGCAAGAAAGATTTCACTTTTTGTCTGGAAATAGCCGTAGATGGTTCCCTTGCCTATGCCTGCAGCCTTTGCCAGTTGGTTGATACTTGTGTTTTCGTATCCCTGCCTGGTGAAGAGATGCAGAGCAGCTTCAAGGATGGCTGCCCGCGTCTTTTTTTTCTTTTTTTCCCTTAATCCGGCCATGATACCCCCTGCTAATAAATTCGACCGCAGTCGAATTTATTAGCAGGGTCCGGTGGGACAGTCAACTGAAAAATGACCGCGGTCAACTTTTAGGTAGAATTTAAAAGGGAAATTGATGGAAAGGAGGTGGCTGGCGAGAAACAAGTTTTTTAAAAAACAACGGGACCGAAGCAGGTCGCTCCGGTTCCGTTGTTAACGTGGGTTGGTTAGTCCAAAAAAGACACATTGCATGCCTTTACCGGATACCGGCCCTTCATCCAGTGCTTGCCTCACTTTACCTTCACATATTCGTCGTAGGCTTCCTGCCACCGCTGCTTAAGGATGCTCGGGTCTCCCTCCGGGTTGACCCGCATGAAATTGTTGATCACATTGATCGCATAATTACACTTTCCGGCAGCCAGATAGCCTTTTTTTGCCTGGGCCTCTTTTTTCATCCTTTCAAGATCGGCAAGCACTGCAGCAGGATCATTAAAATCAGGCTCGTAGGCAGGTTTCTGGGGCCTTGCCACCTGGATTATGGTTTTAATTTCATCGGGAGTAATGACGTATACATCCCCCGGAAAGACCGATACTACTCCGAGTTCATGTTTTATTTTGTCCTTCCAGTACCAGAATTTCAGATCTGTCGGCGCGTTGGGATTGAACGGGTAGGGAAGCCTGCTGTCGGGATCAATATTTAAATTGGATTCCTGCCCGACAATTGTCAGTGAAACTGTCAGACCGGTTTCGTTATACATTGTTACTTTTCCAGTGACCTGTTCATAGTTCGAACCAAGTCCACCGCTCACCGATAAAAAAAAGACGATCAGTCCCGATACCATGCCAAGAATCACCTTTTCCATCGCTCCACTCCTTTTTTATTTTTTATTCTCATTCGGCGTTTATCAGTTGCCACCAGAAAATTGGTGTGTCTTTTTTTTGCCCGGACCGATTTTCGGAATAAACTCTTTTTGTATGGTTTCTATATGCAAATTTTACATGAGGGCTTGAATATAGGACAAGAAATATTTCAAAAAAGGTTGAATTAATGTGATTTTCTTCAACCCTGTCATTGACGGGGGCTGTATACCATGAGCATGGGACGGTTACATTCCCGGGCAATATTTTCAGCCAAAGAACCGAAAAATATCCGTTTAAAACCATGGGATTCACTGGCAGCCATGACGAGCAGATCATGCTTACAAACCTCATGCAGGATGGTCTCCTGACGTGATTCAGTGGCAATAGCCTGACAGTGAACATAAGGAGTCAGATTTTCCTTTTCGGCCCAGAAGAGCATCTTTTGTTCGCACAATTCAAGTTCCTTCTCTGTTGCATTCGACGGCATAAGACGCAGCAGGGTAACCCGGTGTCTGCCCACACCCGACAAAGCTGCGGTCACACTGCTCACTGTATGCAGATCCCTGCTGCTGACAATTGGAACCAGAATACGTTCTGTGTGGAGAATACCTGTAAAACGGACAACTATGACCGGACAGAGTGCTTTATGAGCAACGGATTCAACAACCTGTTGAAACTCCTTTGCCGTTCCGCTCAAGGGATAGCCGAGTAAAATGCACCATGTTTTATGCTTTTGAGCGGTTGCCAGGATGCCGGACGCAACATCATCGGACAGGACAACTTCGTTGACCATTCTGTACCCCAGACTATTAATTTCATTCTGCACTGTCGCGAGATTTTCTATGGTGACATCCCAAATATTGCCATTCATCGGGGCCTTTCCAGGGATTTTTACCTGTACAGCCATTGGGAGTGCACCGTGGTAATGGGCTATTAGGGTGGCCATTCTGGTCAGGCCGGGAGCAGTGGCTGAATGGGCGGTACCAAAAAGAACAAAACCGTCTGAAAAGCTCGCAGGTTGCAGCAGTTCCCACGTCCAGGGTATTAATTGAAATTCATCAATATTCTTAGGTTGTCCGTTTGATTCAGAATCGGATAAATCGGGAAAACTGGACTCACGGCCACGTCCGGCAGCTTCTCCTGCTTTTTCAACGGCATACCGTGCTGATACGGGGCCGAGCAGTTCCGAAATAACAACTCCGGCAAGGACCACCGGAGTTATGATTGAAGAAAAGACTGCCAGCTCGGGGTCACCTTGAATAAGAAAAATCAGACCGATGGCCACACCGGCCTGAGGCACCAGGGCATATCCCAGATAGAGTTGTACAGGTACCGGAGCGGCAGCTATACGTCCACCGACAAACGCTCCGATAATTTTGCCGAAAACGCGCAGTAAAAAGTATGCCAGGCCAAGCCAGCCGGCAAGGACCAAAGCGGAGAGATGCAGCTGTGATCCGGCGAGCGTAAAAAAAAGGACGTAAACAGGGGGCTCAAAGGCATTAAGTGCCCGAAAGAGGCGGACATCCCTGAAGTCACGGTTGACAATGGTAAATCCGGCAGCCATTCCGGCCAGCAGAGGAGATAGACCAAACATTCTTGCTCCCTCACCGCACAGCAATAGCAAAGCGAGACCCACAGTCAGCATTTCACTTTGACTCCGCAGTTTGTTGACAATGTAGTCGATTGATAGTCCGGTAATGACTCCAAGAAACAGAGAACCGAATATTTCGAAAAGACTGGACAGTAATGCTGTCAGGATACTGCTGCCACCAATGCCCACCAGGTGCCGGGCGGCAGAGACCGCCATGCCGAACATCATTATAGCCAGGCCGTCATCGACAGCCACAACCGCCATTAAAATGGTCGTCAGCGGCCCCGCGGCTTTAAGTTCCCGCATAACGAGCAGTGTAGCGGCTGGGGCTGTCGCAACCGAAACTGCACCAAGCAGCAGGGCCAAAGCAGCAAAATCGATCATGCGCCAGTCAGCAGCACCCACATCTGTAGAAAGTGCCATCAAGAAGGTGCCGATTCCGACAAACAGAAAAGCTCCGGTAGTCTCTGCAAGACCTATGCAGCCGACACTCTTAATAGAATGCTGCAGGCGCTTCATATCAAGATGTTCACCGATGCCGAAGGCAATCAGCATCAGGGCTATCTGGGTAAAATGTTCCAGGTTTCTGCCAATGGTATCAGCCGTTACCAGATGAAAACCAGAAGGACCCAGAATGAGTCCGGCCACTATGTAACCGGTGACTGACGGCAGCCGGATGAGCTGGCCTAATTTGGCGGCAGCAAAGCCGACGCTGAGCAAAATGGCTAATACCAGCGTAGTTTCCTGCATAGGACCCGAATCAAAGGAAAGATGGAAAACAACAATATCTTATTTTCAGGGGATAATTAACCTGTTTGCCGGAAACAAACCACAAATTTGACTTTGCCGGTTCAAGATTTGTTACCTTGCGATGCGGGACAGCACAATATGCAATAAGTTGATATAACATGATTTTTCTCAATTTCCCGACAAAAATGTAAAAGGACTCAGGTCAATTACTGTTTTTAATTTGTTCGTTCAGGGGGAGAAGCATTTGCACTTCGGTACCGCCGGAATCGAGCCCTCTAATGATGAGTTTGCCTCCGTGCAGCTGGACCGCTTTTTTGGCAATGCTTAATCCAAGCCCTGATCCGTATACTTTGGTGGTGAAAAAGGGTTCAGTCAGCCGATTTTCATGGGTTGCACAGATACCTGCACCTGAATCTCTGATGATGATGGAGACATATTCTTTTTCCCCTGTCAGGTGAATTTTCAGGTTACCTCCATCGGGCAAGGCATCAATACTGTTTTTTATGATATGGATCAGCGCTTCATGAATCTGTTCCTGATCAATGAAAATAAAGGGATGGTTTTGGGGACATACTAACGAAACCTGGATGCCATAACGGCCGAGTTCCGAGCGAAGAAGGCCGACAACTCTTTTTACCAGGTTAACAGGATCTGTCGGGCTGAGATCAAGCTCCACCGGCGTGGTGAATCTGAACAGGTTGTTAAGTATTTTTTCAAGCCTTTCCGCCTCATTGACTATCACTGCCATATACGGTCGTGTTCCATCGTTGGGCTGCTGTTCGGCCAATCGTTTTGCCAGGCCGCCGATAGATAATATAGGATTGCGCACTTCATGATACACCTTGGCTGAAAGCTGACCCATGGCGGCATGACGTTCTGCTTCAACAAGCAGGCCCTTATCACGATTAACCATGACATTGAGTTCGTCGACCTGATCTTTCTGGCTCATTTCCATGCTTACATCAGCAAGATATCCCGGAGACAGACAGATGCTGTCCTCTATAAAAGGAGTCACTGATGCACAATCTTTGAGCCATCGTACCCGGTTATCCGGAAGCCGTACTTTGTACACGGCTTCTGTTTCACCTGCCAGGATGCTTTCACCTCTCAGGCGATTCCACTGATTTTCAAGTTCATGCCTGGGAAGCACCATTTCCTTGATATCAGGGCAAATTTCTGCCCGCTCATACTCCCGTCGATCAAGGATGGCATTACGGAATTCTTTGCCAAGTCTGCTTGACGGGACACCAAAAAGATCTAAAAAGCGGTGACTGACAAATTCGTACCAGATACCTGGCCGATCTACTTGCCAGGCTGAGATGTATGGCATGACGGTCAGTCCAATCCGATCAAAAGCCCGGCAGGCGTCAACCTGCTCCCTTACCGTTTCTTTTAGTTTTTCGCTGTAATTACCGGTCAGGATTCTACCGCTGTATTCCGTTTCCCTGTCGGCGTGGGGATGATAGTGGTTCGGCACTTGCAGTTCCTCGTAAATTGAACAACTTCTGTTAAGCATATTTTACACGAGACAGTTGACCGACTCAAGTTCTCTGCAAAGTCCTTTGATATTTTAACAAGTAAAATTCGTACGCTGTAGGATTATGATTGGATAAATAAAACGGCTTTATTGCTTGCACGCTGAAAAAGGGCGCCTGTGTCACTCGCCATGGGATCAAGTCACACCGCTGGTTCCAAGGATTGTCTTGCTTCACAATAACAGACTGCTTATCCAGTAAAGCAGCATGCCGACCAGAACGGTCCCGCCGAGGCTTTTTGTTTTTAATGCAAAAAGCAGGGTCGGGATGGCGACAATGAGTTCAGCTTTACCAAGCTGCAGACTATGAAGCTCTGTATCAATGAAAAGAGTTGGAGCAAGAAGGGCGCTCAGGATTGATACCGGGATGAGTTTGAGCCATTCAATCAGCCATTGAGGCAGACGCCTGTGAGAGAGGTAAAGAAGTGGGAGCCAGCGCGGTATGTAGGTGACAAGCCCCATTCCGGCAAAAAGAAAGAGGTAATCGTTTAAACTCATTCTTATCTCCCTGCCTTTCTGTTTATCCAGAAGCCGATAGTTGCCGCACAGATAGATGCACCTACAATATAGGAATTTCCTGGTATCAGTAAAAACCAAACTGTCGCTATAAGCGCTGCCAGCATCCCGGTAAGTAGAAATTTTTTTCCCTGCAGTTGAAAAACGAGTAAGCAGATAAACATTCCGGTCAAAGCGTAATCAATGCCGAATGCCCCCTGGGGAATAAACTGGCCGACAAGTACCCCTGAAATAGTGGAGAGTACCCATACAATGTTAGAAATGTGGTTAACGCCAAGAGCGCTTACTTTGTCCCACCCGCCTTTTCTGAAGCGAGTCATGTTGACCGCAAAGCTCTCATCGGTAATGCCGTAGGCAAAAAGGGTTAAAAACCAACGGTTAACGCTGTGCAGGTAAAGAGCCAGGCTGGAACTCATCAAAATATGACGCAGATTAACGACAAAAGTGGTTAATATTATTGAACCGGGAGAGGCGCCGGCGGCAAGCATCGCAACAGCAATAAACTGGGCGCTTCCGGCGAAAACCAGTATGGACATCAAACCCACCGCCCAAAAGGGAATACCGGTTTGATCTGCCAAAACACCAAAGGCCAGGCCAATAGGAATATATCCCAGGCATATTGGCCAGGCAGCTTTTGCGCCGTTGCGAAGACTCAGGTTGGAATCGGGAATATTTCTCTCTGACGAATCGGAAGAAATGTTATGGTTCAATGAGAACACCTTTTAAAATTTGACGAGAAGCAGGAACTGTTATTAGTCTATCGCAAGAGGTCACTATTCTTCAAGGGTGCCATTCATTCCTCGTACGATTTTTGCAAAGTTATCCAGTGGCGATAACTGTATAGGTTTTGACAGTCATGAATTTGACAGCTTATAATAAAGAAAATGAAGAAGTTTGAGAAAGGACTAAACGAATAAGCTATACGGAGGAATCCATGCTGAAAAATGTAACGCATTTTTTCCTGGCAATCTCTTTTTATCTCTTCTTTGCCTGGTCAGTCATACCCTCAGCTGTTTCGGCTGATGAACTGACAGGCGGTATAACCTTTGCCGGAGAACGTGAAGGAGTTTGCGTACTCATCGAGGGAGAGTATATTGAAGAAAGCATATACTTTAAGCTGGATACCTGTGACGCAAACCAGGAGGTCAAGGAACAGTTCAAGGATAGAACCCCGTTTACTATTCTGGTCCCGGAAGGCGAGCACCGCCTCGTTATAATGAAGGAAGGCCGGAAGGTCATAACTGATAAGATAAAAATCAAACCGGAAGAGATACTGGAATACAAGCTGCCTTAACCGAAAGAATAATCATCTTTCCTGACAGGAAATAAAAAATGCATCTCCCGCCGGCAGCACGTGATGAATATCCTCTTTTCATTGGAAATGGCCCATAAGGCCGAAGAAATCGGTGTGGAGAAGGCAAAAACGTTTGTTCTGATAATTTTTCCCTCGTGATTCTTAACGTTGCAGATCCTCCTCCCTTCAATGACGGTTTGTTTACCCGCATGAGGCGAACTACAAATAGCGGCTCACTTCTACTTCATAAAATTATTTAGCGGATAAAAATAATCAGCCGGCCCGGGTTATTAACTGCACCTCCATGAATATTCTTTTTATACTGTTGCAAGTAGGCAAAGGGTTGGTTCCGACCTGTCGTCGAGGCGTTTTATCCAGATGTACTAGAGGATATCGGGCGGATAAGTGACCATGCCAATAACATTTCTGAACATGTTCTGAAAATGAAGTAAATCATCAGAACAATAAGTTTCACTGAATTTTTATTACGATATCTTTGTCATGAGACTGATGGGAAAAATTTTTCGGTGGCTATTTTGTTTACTGGGTATTTCTTTCTTTCTTGTATTGTTGCTGGTTGTTCTAGCGGCAGTCATTCAGATTCCCATTGATCTGACCGGACAGAAATCATTCTTCGAATCAATATTCGGTAATATCATGGATCGAAAGGTTGCGATAGAAGGTCAAATAAAGGTCAATACCTCTCTGCATCCGTCGTTTGCAATTCATGGGATTCGCATCGCGAATCGGGAAGGTTTTCAGAAAGAAGATTATATTTTTATCAGGGCTGCAAGGGTTCAGCTGAACGTATTGCCTTTGTTGAAGGGCAAAATATCTCTTCGTGAATTCAGCAGCAGGGGATTCTCTGTAACTCTCCTGGAAAATGAACAGGGGATGAACAACTGGTCTACTGCTGCTCCAGATAATACATCTTCAACTCCTGATGAGAAGGGACGAAAACGGTTTGTTGAAGTGGGCGGCCTTGCTTCTGATTCACTGGTTATTGACAGGATTTTTCTTGAGAATATTGCTGTGTCATTCATCACTCCTGATATGCAGGAACCTTTTAACTTTACAATCCAGGAATGCGAAGGAAACGTAAAACCCGGCATCCCGACTTCCCTTTTTTTGAGCGGGTCCTGGCAAACCCATCCGTTCACGTCAAATATCAAGATAGGATCTCTGCAGGAACTGGTCGAACAGGACCGCTCCTGGATGCACATTGCGACAGATATTGCTAAAACAAGATTAGAGTTCGAGGGGAAAGTTGACCTTGTTACGGTGCTTGATTCTCTCAGCCTGAAAGCAGAAATACGAGGTGAAAAGCTGGACAGTCTTAATGAACTGTTACAGGTTGAAATGCCGCCTCTGAAAGATTATGCAGCCTCAGCCGAACTGACCCTGCGGCAAAAGAGACTGGCCCTGAATAAACTGCATATACAAGTGGGTGACAGTTCCTTTGAAGGGAACATGTCAATTGATGCAACCGGACGTAAACCCGCTGCCCAAATGGCAATGAGGGCCCCGATGATCCGGCTTGATGATTTTATTATGGACGATGATGCCCTTGAGATATCTGAACCCTTGGAAATAAACGGTGCCAAAAGTGATACCCCTGATAAGGAGAGAACCCCGGCGCCGAAAACCGAAAAACAACAGGAAAAGACCGGCAGTTCAACAACTTTGTTCAGTCAGGAAGTTTTGCAGGGATTTGATGCAAAAGCAACACTTCAGCTGCACAAGGTATTATCGGGCGAGGATTTTCTCGGAGGCGGAGAAATAACGCTTACCCTCCACGACGGTCGCCTCTCAATCGAACCGCTGCAGCTTGAATTGCCCGGCGGCTCCCTTTTCTATGCCATGTCCCTGGAACCGGGCCGTGAAAAATCCAAGGCATCTCTCCGGATACGTGCCGAAAACTTTGATATCGGTATAGCCGCCAGGCGTGCCAGGCCGGAGACGGATATGGGGGGGGTCCTGAATCTCGATGTCGACCTGCAATCCTCTGGCGGAAGCATTGAGGAAATACTGGCCAACGGCAGCGGTTATATAGATTTCTCCGCCCGGCCGGTCAACCTGAACTCAGGCGTTATGGACCTGTGGGTCGTCAACCTGCTGGTAGCCATCATTTTCAGGAGTGATGAAAAAGGCTCGCCAATCAACTGCATGATCAGTCGGTGGAGCATGAAAGACGGAGTGCTCACACCTGATGCCTTTGCCGTGGATACAACAATAATGCGTATCTGCGGTTCAGGAAAAATCGACCTGAAAGAAAATACTATTGATCTGCGAATTGCTCCTTCACCCAAAAGGGAGCAATTTTTCAGCCTTGCCACTCCGTTCAGCATAAAGGGCAGGATTCAGGATATCAAGGTTGGCATTGCACCGGGCGGCTTACTTGGCACATCAATCCGGTTTATTGCCAGCCCGGGCAGCACACCCTTGAGCTGGTTCCTGGGGCAGAAAATTCCCGGCGACGGCAGCGATATCTGCACTTTGCCCATCGGTGCTGACAACAGGCCGGAGAAATCATTACCGGGATGCAGGAAATTTTGAAATAGGATTATTCTATTACATTTATTTGCTTGCCCACTGGACCCGGATCGTTTTTTCATTATCACTATATGTGAAGGAAAGGTCACCCTGGTACGCACGGGTGACTGCTTCCCCCAGGCGCCGGGCAATATGAACACCTGTGGTAGTGATCAGGGTAAGGTCTTCCTGGGGTGTTATCGCCATTATTCTCTCCATGGGATGCTCGCCTTTTTCAAGCTTTTCTTCATTATTGACGAGATTCATGATCTCTTTACGCCGCAGTTCGAAAAAGGATCCCTTAAATTCGACATAACCGGCTGGATAATTATCAGCGATACGCAGGCAGGCCGGGCATATCTCCATCACCGCATCATCAGGTGCATCATTCCAGGTCCATCTCCCTCCGACGAAGACAGCTTTGCATTCAGGGCAGACAGTGGGTTCGGTTCTTTTTTTTCTCTCCTTGTACGTATCATGCTGTTTTTCTTTTACCAGCCTGTCTCTCCTGCCGAAATTACCTTTATCCATGCTAAAACCTCCTTTATTCTGAAAACCCTCCTTGAGAATTCTCATCGAGGAACCATATAATATTATATAGCATCAGAATTTTTATAAAAAGGTGAAAGAGTTTTATCATGCTCGAACTTGAAAATCTGCATATCAGCATCCGGAACCATGAAATTCTGAAAGGAATATATCTTTCAATTCATGCCGGTGAAACCGTTATCCTCTTCGGCCCTAACGGTTCCGGAAAAACCTGCCTGGTCATGACGATCATGGGCATGCCCGATTTTAAACTGACACAGGGAAAGATCCTCTTTAAGGGGGAGGACATTACAAACGCTCCCTCTTATGAACGAGCCAGGCTGGGAATAGGCATGTCTTTTCAGCGTCCCCCGACAATTCATGGCTTGAAAACCAGACATCTTGTCGAGTTATGCGCACGGGGCAAGGAATCTGATATTGAAACTTTGGCGGATACTGTCAATTTCCGGCAGCAGCTTGACCGTGATATCAATGATGGTTTTTCCGGCGGGGAAATTAAGCGGTCAGAGCTTCTGCAACTCATGGCTCAACAGCCTGATCTGCTCCTTTTTGACGAGCCCGAGTCTGGAGTCGACCTTGATAACATGGCTTTGATCGGCACGACAATTCATTCACTGCTTAAAGGCAAGAACTCTACAACAGCCAGTCTCATCATAACGCATACCGGTTACATCCTTGATTATATTGAAGCGGACCGAGGATATATACTCTTCGACGGCAAACTGCGGTGCCAGGATAATCCGCAACGCATTCTCGAACATATTCGCAAAAAGGGGTATCGGGAATGCATCCGCTGTCTGCAAGGAGAAAAAGCATATGAGTGATAATCAATTCACCAAATTTCTATTTGACGGTCTGACATCTGAAAAAATTGCGAACCTGGCAAGCATTCTTCCGGAAGACCGGGAAAGGATGCTGATGGCAGGTGTGGATGTTGAGGAAACAGGACACAGTGCAACCTTCCTCCACCTGGACCACAGCGGCGTGTATTGCAACAGCCTGCAGGAGGGTCTGGAAATTCTCGACACAAAAGACGCCCTGAACAAATATAATGGATTGCCTGATTATTTCTGGAAACTAGTGGACCCTGAACAGGATGACTTTACCCGTAAGGCATTTGAAACAATGCAGGGAGGATATTTTGTTCATGTTGACAGGGATATGAAGATCGAGGAGCCGGTTCAATCCTGCCTGTTCATGAAGGCGGATCATGTCGGACAGAGCGTGCACAACATTGTCATAGTTGAAGAAAATGCCGAGGTCCATATCATAACCGGCTGCGCTACTTCCAGGCCGGTACAGCATGGTATGCATATCGGCATCTCGGAATTTTATGTAAAGAAAGGCGCCAAGCTCACCTTTACCATGATTCATAACTGGGGAGAAAATGTGGTTGTTCGGCCCCGTTCTGTCGGAGTGATTGAAGAAGGCGGAGCCCTGCTCAATAACTACATTTTACTGAACCCTGTTCAATCTCTCCAGATGTATCCTACCCTCTATCTCAACGGTAAAGGGTCACGATGCCGTTTCAACTCGGTGATGGTCGCCCCAAAAAATTCGCATGTTGATTTTGGCAACAGAATTATCCTTAACGCGCCTGATACACGAGCTGAGATCATATCGCGATCAATTACCACCGGGGGAACGATTATCGCCAGGGGCTTAATACAGGGAAACGCTGCTCCCAGTCGCGGACACCTCGAGTGCAAGGGATTGATCCTGGGCAATGGCATTATTCATGCTGTTCCTGAACTCGAGGGACGTGCTGAAGGTATTGAGTTGTCCCATGAAGCGGCAGTCGGCAAGATCGCCCAAGAGGAAATTGAGTACCTTATGGCGCGGGGGCTTGATGAAGAGGAGGCAACCTCCACCATCGTCAGGGGATTTCTCAAAGTTGACATTATGGGGCTGCCGGAAAAATTGAAAAACGTGCTGGATGTAATGATCGACAAATTGCACCAGGAAAGGTCAGCTTCATAATTAACATCTTCACCAGGATTATTTGCCTGAGGGCGGGGCGCGCCGGCTTATTTCGTTATTCCCGTCCGAAACCCGGAGCAAAAGGACGTTTATACAATTGATCCCCGCCCAGGCGTGTTCCCTGATACACGGTTTCCGCTCTGGTCGCTGAGCCAAGCCGGCAGGCAATATCGATCATCAGTTCTGCATCGGCAATAAGCTGCTTGATTTCCTCATCCGGAGAGCCAGCCCGATATTTAAGGTCATGGAGAAAAGAGGAGGAATAGAACATTACTTCTTCCGCGAACTGAATCAATATGAACAGCAGTCAAACTGAAAAGGGTTGCGCAGGGAATCCTTCTAAATCGTGGCCTATACTTCCGGGAGGTCATAGTCTGTATTTATTTTCCTGATTTGATTAAGCTATACAATGGAGTCATTATCAGGCAACTTGACGGCCTGGCTTTCGGGATATTTTCAGCAAGCAGTGCTTGTATTGTTTTCTCTAGCTTTGCCGGTAATCCGGATAAGGTTTCAAATAGATGTACTGTTCCACCGGATAACAAAACATCAGCCGAAAGATATGAGCCGCTGCCGGTATGGGGATGATGACCACAATTTCAGCTTCATTGTGACTGTTCAGTTTTATCCTCTTGAATTTTTCCGGGCTGCTTCTCCGGATTTTTTGTTGACTGTTCTCCGTAAATTCTGAAAACTCCGTCCTTCCCGGAAAACAAACCGGGGCCCGCAGGACTTTCCTGCGGTGGCTCATAGGTGTAATCTTTACCTGCAGAGCAGCCTGCGAAAATAAATGCACAAAGAAAAATAGAAATTGCCAGCCGGTTCATATGCATTGGAAATTAAAATTTAACCCGGGCACCACTGATGACAGCGTTAATCGTATCATACTCCCTGTCAATCCTGTCAAGCTCGTGCCATCGGTAGGCAATGTACAACTCTGTTCCCCAGTCCGCTATATTTTGGACAAAAGCAATGCCGAATGACGAAAATTCATCATCGTTCATTGCCAGATTATTGGATCGGCCATAATCTATGGAAAAATTGCTTTGCCCTGTGTTGAAGAGATTTGACCGGTAGCCAAGTTTGGCGTACCAGAAGTTGCCGTCGTCACGACTGTCCTCCTGCATTTTGCGGAAACCACCAGCCAGGGTGACATTGAAGCCGTTTTCCAGCAGGGCAGAAAGAGAACCGTTATACTGGTTGTCGACGGTTGGCAATATATCGCCTGGATTTGCCCAGGCGGCGGCGGCGGCAAATTTTGTTCCGGAAAACTTACGGCTGTAGCGAAGGGCCAGGTCTCCGGCATCACCCGAAGCAAATGAGCCTCCGACACTGAAACCACTGAAATCGGGTGTGTTGTAACGCAGCCGGTCGCGTCGACTCAAGCCGTCCATGTTATTGTATACGCTTTTAATCGGCACATCTGACAGGGTATTATTCAAAGTATCGTAAAAGAGCTGTCCGCCTGCCATGTCTCCTACAGGGGAATAGGCAGCAACTGTCGTGCCGGAGAGATCTACCTCTGCGGTACCGTCTGAAGCGGTGCTGCCATGTCCAAGGGAAAGCGTACCGAATTTTATGGACTGCAGGTAGAGGTCCATCTGCCGCTTGACAAAATGCGTAGAGGTTGCATCAAGTT
>Ga0224507_10000628_pt1 | contig 13741 bp, 12 predicted proteins | sample SF_Jan12_sed_USG_3_FD_170159 | JGI IMG/M metagenome (GOLD analysis project Ga0224507, IMG submission 170159) | Sediment microbial communities from San Francisco Bay, California, United States - SF_Jan12_sed_USGS_13 | ecosystem: Environmental > Aquatic > Marine > Sediment | place: USA...
GCTTCAGAAATGGTGACATTGTTATTACGCATCCATACTCGTTTTTGATTACGATTCGGTTTGAATAGATCAACTGGAATTCGTGCAGGTTTGCATGACGAGCAACTTGGGCAATGGGGGCGGTAGGCATAATTTGCGCTACGACGAAAGCCATGATTGATGAGAGCGCTGTAAATTTCTGTTGTCATCTTTCCTTGTGGGTCTGCAAATACCGATGCGGATGATCTGTCAGCTAAGTAGCTGCAGGTTTGTTCAGTGCTAAGATAGAATTTTAAATCTTCAACACTCATCGAATTTGCCATTGCTAAGAGCTGTGGGTAAAGGTGATTGCCAGGCAGACTCGGAAATAGATAAATGTGTTTTTATTTTTAAGAGTTGAATGAACTCCTTACGGCTAATATTACTTGCGCCGAATTTTGCGAGATGCTCAGACGCTACTTGGCAATCAATAAGCTCATAACCCCAGTCCGTTAGTAGCTTAACGGCGTGTGCAAATGCAATTTTTGATGCGTCCGTTTCAAAAGAAAACATCGACTCACCAAAAAACACTTTACCAATCGCAACGCCGTAAAGGCCACCAACTAAATTTCCGTTGTTCCAAGATTCAAATGAATGTGCAAATCCTTCGTGGTGCAATTTAACATAAGCACGAAGCATTGTATCTGTTATCCAGGTTTCTGGTTGAGTGGGTCGTGGTTGCGCACAGGCCCGCATAACCTGTTCAAAGCGTGTATTAAAGGTCAGTTGAAATTTATTTTGTCTGATTGTTTTTTTTAAACTGCGGGGAATATGAAAATTTTCTGGAAACAAAACCATACGTGGATCTGGAGACCACCATAATATGGGTTGGTCCTGACTGAACCAAGGAAAAATACCATTCTCGTAAGCCATTAATAAACGAGTAACAGATAAATCTCCGCCAACGGCGAGCAAGCCATTGGGCTCATCCATCGCGGATTCTACGTCGGGAAACGCCATTGACTGATCATAAGATGGAATGATAAGTGGCTGCATATTAGATTAATCCGGAGTCAGTGAAAACTGACTCCGCTCAAACACCATTATGATTTTTTTGACGCTTCCAGATTATCCAGAAATTTTTCTGCATCCAACGCAGCCATACAGCCGGTGCCTGCAGATGTGATTGCCTGACGATAAATATGATCAGCAACATCTCCAGCAGCAAAAACGCCCTCAATACTGGTTTGTGTTGCATTACCTTTTGTACCGCTGGTCACGGACAAATAGTTATGCTCCATATCTAGCTGGCCTTCAAATAATGATGTATTTGGTGTGTGGCCTATGGCAACAAAAACACCATGTACGGAGATGTCTTTGGTTTCGCCAGTGATAGTTGATTTAAGTCGTAACCCAGTTACGCCGGAATCATCACCAAGCACTTCATCAATTGATGCGTTCCATTCAATTTCGACATTACCGGTTTTAGCTTTTTCTAATAATTGCTTGGATAGAATTTTTTCAGAACTGAAGGAGTCTCGACGATGTATAACGGTTACTTTTGAAGCGATGTTTGAAAGATATAACGCTTCTTCAACCGCCGTGTTTCCGCCACCGACTACAGCCACATGCTGATTACGGTAAAAAAAACCGTCACATGTTGCGCACGCAGAAACACCTCTGCCTTTAAAAGACTCTTCCGATTCCAACCCAAGGTATCTTGCAGAAGCGCCTGTTGCAATAATAAGTGCATCACAACTATAAGTGCCGCTGTCACCTTTGAGTACAAATGGCCGTTGCTGTAAATCTACGTTGTTTATATGGTCAAAAACCATTTCAGTGTTAAAGCGTTCAGCGTGTTTACGCATACGTTCCATTAACTCAGGTCCTTGAACACCGTCATTATCACCTGGCCAGTTGTCAACGTCCGTAGTGGTCATTAATTGGCCGCCTTGCTCGATGCCGGTTACTAAAACTGGGCTTAGATTTGCACGGGATGCATAGACAGCCGCAGAGTATCCTGCAGGACCGGAACCGAGAATTAATAGTCGGCAGTGTTTGATATCACTCATTTTAAATAGGGACTCCTGATCTGTAACATGAAAAATTTTTATTCGTGTGTTTTTGCAGAATATTGTGAATATAAATACCAATAAGAACGTTAGTTGAGATATACGCCTATATTACTTTAAATGGGTTCGTCGGGTAAACCTTGAAACACGAGTAGTGAATTAAACTGTGATTCAAACAGACTTTTACAAAAAAAATAGTAACAACACAAAGGACAGACAATGAAAATTGCGATACCTAAAGAAATTAAAACACTTGAAGGTCGTGTGGCCCTCATACCTGCTGCATGCTCATCGTTGGTTGAGGTAGGGCATGATGTGTTTATTGAAAAAGGTGCCGGATTGTTGAGCGGTTACAGTGATGAAATGTACACCAAAAATGGCGTAAAGCTGTTACCTGATGCAGCGAGTGTTTATAAAGAAGGCGAATTGATTGTCAAAGTGAAGGAGCCTGTAGGGCCCGAACTTGATTTATTGCAATCTCATCATCTTTTGTTTAGCTATTTACACTTGGCTGCAGAAGTTGAATTGATGAATAAGTTGCTTGAAATAGGACTAACGGGGGTCGCTTTTGAAACCGTTGAAGAAAATGGCTTGTTACCTCTGTTAGCACCAATGAGTGATATTGCGGGACGATTATCTATACAAGTTGGTACGCATTTACTGCATCGCCCTCAGGGAGGAAAAGGCCTGCTGCTTGGTGGTTTGCCGGGTGCTGATCGAGGGCATGTTGTTATTTTGGGTGGTGGAGTGGCAGGTAAAAACGCCGCGCTGTTAGCCGCAGCGGCGGGTGCAAGAGTAACTGTTTTTGAGCAAGACAGGTTAAAACAGGAAAACTTACGTGCACTGGGTGCGAATGTTACTGCGCTGTATCCATTTCCTGAGTTGTTGGAGCAGTCCGTTGCTGATGCAGATTTAATTGTTGGTGCAGTTTTGCTCACCGGTCAGCGTTCTCCTCACTTGGTTAGCCGAGATATGTTAAAAAATATGCAGCCAGGCGGTGTTATTGTCGATATTTCTGTTGATCAGGGTGGTTGTATTGAAACAACGCGACCAACAACATATAAAGATCCAACTTTTGTTGAGGAAGGTATTACGCATTTTTGTGTAACAAATATGCCCGGTGCCGTGCCTCGAAGTGCTTCACAGGCTTTATCGGCCAGCTTGTTGCCTTATGTTTTAAAGCTTGCAGATAAAAACTGGCGAAATAATGAGGCACTTGTTAAAGGGATTAATGTCGAAAAAGGAGAAATAGTGCATTCTGCACTTAAGTGATTCTATTAAGTAGCTATATAGTTAACTTTGCAGTGTATTCATCTTTCACCCCAGAAGAGGCTTATTTTCATACAAAAACAAATCTCTTCTGTAGCTAAACCTAAACATACTGCGTAGTGACCAGGTTTTTTAGATTCTTTTATAGTTTCTGTTATAGGTTATAATTATCCGCATTAAGGCATTAAATTCATGGGGAGAAAACACTTGGGCCGTCAACTCGCGAGCAACAATGACAATCAGGTGATAGATGGTAAGGTCGAAAACAATCTCACCACCAAACAAAAGCGAGGCTTAAGAGAAGTCGCGTTAATTTTATTCAGTGCAATCGCATTTTTTCTGTTTATTGCGCTGTATACCTATAACGCCAGTGATCCGGCGTGGTCCCACAGTACAGATTCTCAATTGACCGTTAATGCCAGCGGAATAGTAGGCGCGTGGTTCGCTGATATCGCCTATTTTCTTTTTGGTTACTTGGCGTATCTGTTTCCTGCCATGATGCTTTTTTTCGGTTTTAACTTGTTTCGTAAAAAAGAACATGTCGGCACACCTAATCGATTTCATTTTCTATTAACAATTATCGGACTTGTTATTACCATTGTCTGTGCAACAGGTGTTGCGGCAATGCATTTTCATGCATCAGTGACTGATATGCCGGCTAACAGTGGTGGGTTACTTGGAAGTCAGGTTAGTGAAATATTAATTAGTATTTTTAACCCTCTTGGTGCCACCTTATTTATGTTGGCGCTACTGTTGACGGGGATTAACTTGTTAGGCATGTCTTGGTTAAAGCTGATTGACATGACTGGAATGCTCTTGGTGAACGGATGGAAAACATTACGTCAGCGATTGGTTGAGAAAAAAATTGCCAAGCAAGCAAGGCAGGAACGTAAGGCCGTTGTAAACAAAGAGAAAGAAAAAGCAGTTGTTGTAAGGCACGAGCCAGAAAAAATTATAGAGGTGCCCAAGAAGAAAATCGAAAAAAGCATTAGAGCGATGAAAGAGAGCCAAATTTCTCTTTTTCGTGATCACGACCCGGAAGGTGGGTTACCTGCACTCTCATTACTAGATTCGCCAACACCTTCAGTTCATAAAGTGTCAGAAGAAGATCTAGAGGCAATGGCCCGCTTGTTGGAGCTGAAATTAAAAGAATTTAATATAACCGCGCAAGTAGTCGAAGTTTTCCCTGGGCCTGTCATCACACGGTACGAACTATTACCTGCCGCGGGCGTTAAAGGCTCACAAATTATTAATCTGGCAAAAGATCTGGCGCGTAGTTTATCTGTGCAAAGTGTCCGTGTGGTAGACGTCATTCCGGGAAAATCAGTTATTGGTGTAGAGATACCTAACAAGCATAGGGATATGGTAAGGCTGATTGAAATTTTACAGGCTAAAGAATATGAAAAAGCCAAATCACCATTAACTTTGGGATTAGGTAAAGACATCGGCGGTTACCCTGTGGTGGCCGATTTGGCAAAAATGCCTCACTTACTTGTTGCCGGTACTACTGGCTCCGGTAAATCGGTAGCTGTAAACGCCATGATATTGAGTTTGCTTTATAACGCTACCGCTGAAAAAATCCGCATGATAATGATCGACCCGAAAATGTTGGAATTATCGATATATGATGGCATTCCTCATTTACTAACGCCTGTTGTAACCGACATGAAGGACGCTTCTGCCGCGTTACGCTGGTGTGTTGCAGAAATGGAAAGACGTTACAAACTGATGTCGGCACTGGGTGTAAGAAATCTCGCTGGGTATAACAAAAAAGTAACTGATGCTATTGAGGAAGGCGAACCAATAAAAGATCCTTTGTATAAAGTAGAAAGTGTTGAGCCACAAGAAGAACTGATCGCGTTACCTCACATCGTGATAGTGGTGGATGAATTAGCAGACATGATGATGGTTGTTGGTAAAAAGGTTGAAGAGTTGATTGCCCGTCTGGCACAAAAAGCACGCGCATCAGGTATACATCTTATTCTTGCTACACAGCGTCCATCGGTAGACGTGTTAACGGGTTTGATCAAAGCCAATATTCCTACCAGAATCGCTTTTCAGGTTTCATCTAAAATTGATTCACGAACAATCATTGATCAGATGGGGGCAGAGGCCTTGTTAGGTCATGGTGATATGTTGTATCTGTCGCCCGGTGCAGGTTTGCCGGTTCGAATTCACGGTGCATTTGTTGATGACCATGAAGTGCACAAAATTGTTGATGATATAAAATCCAGAGGCAAACCGGATTATCTAGATGCAATTTTAAATGGGGATGAAATTGATGACATCGGCATGGGTGCATCAGACTCCGGTCCTGTCAGTGATGACCCTGAGAAAGACCCACTTTACGATGAAGCTGTCAATATTGTGATTGAAACAAAAAAAGCCTCTATATCGGGCGTTCAAAGGCGTTTGAAAATTGGATATAACCGCGCGGCCAGAATGGTTGAAGCCATGGAAGCAGCTGGTATTGTTTCTCAGCCACAACATAATGGGCTTAGGGAAGTTATCGTACCGAATAGATAAGTACTTATAAAAAGAACCTGAGAAAGCTACCTATTAAAAGCACCTATAAATAACTCGCTATATAAGCACTTACAAATAAATGAAGGCGTTAAGATAAAATGATTGGTCGTATTGCCGTATGTTGTATTTTTATAATTGGTTTTTTAAGTAACCCCGTAAGTGCTAAAGAAAAAGGAACAGAAACCTTAACTGCATTTTTCGATAACTTAAAAACGCTATCCGCCGATTTTGAGCAGAAGGTAGAAAATGCTCAACTCAGTTCCACTGAACAAGCCAGCGGCAAACTTTGGATCGAGCGGCCAGGTAAGTTTCGTTGGGATTATATTTCGCCCTACGAACAACAAATTGTTTCCGACGGAAAAAAATTATGGATGCACGATAAAGACCTAGAGCAGGTTACCGTGCGAGAAATTGGCGAAAGCATGGGGAATACACCTGCCGTATTATTAAGTGATTCCAAACCGATTACAGACACCTTTAAAATAAATGATATTGGGTTTAAGGGGCGGTTACATTGGGTAGAGTTATTACCCAAAGACCCTGAAGCCAGCTTTACAAAAATACTTTTGGGTTTTGATGGCTCGGTATTTAGTGAGATGTTACTGGAAGATAATCTAGGGCAGATAACTCGGCTTGGTTTTACTAATTTAAACGAAATATCAAAATAGACCCACAGAAATTTATGTTTACGCCCCCCGAAGGTGTAGACATATTTAATACATCAGAATAACGCAGGTCTTTTTTCGTGGATTTATTTTCCGATAGCGCACAAGCCCCTCTTGCTTCCCGAATGCGGCCTGTTGAACTCGATGATGTTGCCGGTCAGCAGCATTTGTTGGCAAAGGGGAAGTTGTTACGCACTGCAATTGAAGAAAATCGCCTGCATTCCATGATTTTTTGGGGGCCGCCGGGTATTGGTAAAACAACGCTGGCAAAACTGGTTTCCGAACATTGTGATGTGCATTTTGAAATGTTATCAGCCGTTTTTGCCGGTGTGAAAGATGTACGTGCCGCAGTGCAAAAAGCCCAGCTTAATTATCAGCAATCATCAAAACAAACCATTTTATTTGTTGACGAAATTCATCGTTTCTCTAAATCACAGCAAGATGCTTTTTTACCTTATGTTGAAGATGGCACTATTGTTTTTATTGGGGCAACTACAGAAAACCCATCATTTGAATTAAATAACGCCTTGCTGTCGCGTGCGCGTGTCTACGTATTAAAGTCTTTAAGTAGTGATGATATAAAGCAGGTAATCAAAAGAGCACTTAACGATAAAGTAAATGGCTACGGCAATCAAAATATTCAGATAACTGATCAGCAGCTTGACGCGTTATCTATTGCTGCTGATGGCGACGCACGCCGATCATTAAACTTGTTAGAGAATGTTGTCGACATGTCAGCTAGTGAAGGGGCGGCTGGCGAAAGCACTAATTCTTTTAATAAAATTATCGAACAGGTAGTGCAAGACCATGTAAAACGCTATGACAAAGGCGGTGATGTTTTTTACGACCAGATATCAGCCCTGCACAAATCTGTTCGCGGTTCATCACCAGATGGTGCATTGTATTGGTACGCACGAATGCTAGATGCGGGATGCGATCCCTTGTACGTTGTACGAAGATTAGTAGCCATTGCCTCGGAGGATATTGGTAACGCAGATCCTAGAGCCCTAGAAATCACCATAAACGCCTGGGATGCATTTGTTCGCTTAGGCCCAAAAGAAGGTGAGCGAGCCATTGCACATGCAGTAGTGTATTGTGCCTCCGCCCCAAAAAGTAACGCGGTTGAATTGGCATTTAATGCAGCGAAACAATTGGTACGTGATACCGGCTCGCTTGAAGTGCCAGCACACTTGAGAAACGCGCCTACCAAATTAATGTCCGAACTGGGATATGGCGAGGAATATCGTTACGCACATAATGAATCCGAAGCGTACGCCGCGGGTGAAAACTATTTTCCCGAAGAAATAAAAAACACACAATTGTATAGCCCGAATGAAAGAGGGTTGGAATCCAAAATTAAAGCAAAACTGGACTATTTGAAATCACTGGATTCAGCATCGGGGAATAAACGTTACTACCGTTAATCCATTAAATCGTTAATCAATTTCAGGTGAAACATAAAAAGCCTAAATAGTTTGTTTGGATGAACCATCCCCCCGAAATGCCTCCAATACAGCAGCAATAATAATCAACAAGCCGCCAAATGTTTCCAGTAAACTAAGTTGTTCATTCCCAATCCACATTGCGGATAATACGGCGGTCACTAATTCTAAAATAATTAAAATTGATGCTCGACTCACTTCCATTTTTGTTATGGCCCATTGAGTTGCCATTGCTGCTGCGAACAACCAAATAACCCCAAAGGCAATCACCATCCCTAGGTTTTCGCCGCTAATTGCGGGCATGCTTTGCACTTGAAACAGTAAGAGTAAACCGGCTAGTGCAAATGTTCCGATAAATTGCATACCAATTTTACTCATTACGGGTAAATCGGCAGAGGCGCGAAAAGCGATATTATTCATGGATAATGCAAAGCCAGAAGCGAGCGCGACTAAATCAATCCATGATGGTGCGCTATCAAAAAGCTGAAAACCTCCGAGCACGAGAAAAGCGCCGCTAAGGGCTAATAAAACGGCTATCCATCGGGTTTTATCGATTTCTTCTTTTAAAAATATTTTACCGCCGAGTACGCCCCAGGCCGGTAGCAAATAAAATAACACCATCACTCGAATAACGTCGCCATATACCATGGCTACCGCAAAAGCTAAATTGGCGGTACCGCCGAGTATAAATATTAGGCAGATGTTACGTTTTGCAACTCGCCAAAGGGGGTATTGTTTGATCGTTATGGGAAGTAGTATTAACCCGACAATACCATAGGCTATGAGTGTCAGTGGAATTCCATCAATGCCTTGCTGGTTAAAAAATTTTAATGGGATCCAGGTTAACCCCCAAAGTACGGAGCCGATCAGTAATACGAAAACAGGCATATTTATAGGCATTATTTGTAACTTATTCAGTTTATATGGTTTTAATTATGCAAGTATAGGGCTAGGTGTCCGACAACTATTATTAGGTAAAAGATGAATTGGCATTTTCATGTATCAAATAGACGACACAATACCGCTTATAATCCTTTACCACTGCAAACTAGCCCTTTAAAATGATTATATTATTGATAAAAGGGATGACGAAATATCAGTTTTTCTGGTGCTGATATAGCGCAAAAAATGGACCATGAAGCCAATAGTTAATCTTTATGTTAAAAGTTCAACAGCACTGATTTCTATTGGTGTGTCGGTCGTTGTATTTATTTTTCTATTCTATACTGAAACTGGGCTGGGTTTATTTAAAGAAACACATTTAGATAAAATAAGAGCAAAAGGTCAGCTCGACATACTCATTCGCAATGCACCTACTATTATGTATGAAGGTAGAAATGGAAAGGTAGGATTGGAATATGACCTGATTTCCGATTTTGCAGAACACCTTGACGTCACACCTAATTTTATCGTCAAGTCTGATACCGTTGGTATTTTACAAGGCTTTATTAATGGTGAGGCTGATATCGCAACAGCAGGATTAACTCAGACTACGGTTCGCGAAAAAATATTTTACTTTGGGCCGCAATACCAGTCTGTAGAACAGCAAGTAGTTTGTAGGCGTGATTCCATCGTCCCCGCAACACCATCTGATTTAAAAAATACTCGACTGTGGGTTACCGCTGCCAGTAGTTATGTGGGTACTCTAAAGCAATTAAAAGAGGCTGATCCTGAGTTATCCTGGAATGAAACCGACGCCTACGATTCCGAGCAATTGCTTCAACATGTTTGGGAAAAGAAAATTGATTGCACCGTAGCGGATTCCAATATTGTTTCTATTAATCGACGTTACTACCCAGAGCTGGTTGTTGCGTTTAACATTACGGATCCCGAGCCGCATGCATGGCTGTTACCAATGGGTGCCTCAGACTTGCAAAAAGTACTTAACCAGTGGTTTGAATTTTATAAGTCATCCGGTGAGCTTCAGGCAACGCTGGAACGTAATTTTGGTTATGTTGATTCGTTTGATTACGTTGATACCCAGCACTTTAAAAAACAAATTGTAAAACGATTACCTATATATAAAAAACACTTCCAAAATGCCGCTAAAAAAGAAGGTTTGCCATGGACGTTGATTGCCGCACAGTCGTATCAGGAGTCTCATTGGAGGGCGCGCGCAAAGAGCCCGACCGGTGTGAGAGGTATTATGATGTTAACACTGCCTACTGCGAGAGAAGTGGGTGTGAAGCGGAGACTTGATCCTAAAACCAGTATTTTTGGTGGCACAAAATACCTAAAAAAACTTATTCGAAGTCTACCGTTAGAAATTCAGGAGCCTGATAGAACCTGGTTCGCGCTTGCGGCTTACAATGTGGGAATGGGCCATATGAAAGACGCGAGAAAGCTCGCGGTAGAGTTAAATAAAGACCCGAATATATGGAATGAAATGGCGGAAGTATTACCCCTGCTTGCACAGAAAAAATATTACAAAGAGCTTAAGTACGGATATGCGCGAGGCCGAGAGCCAGTTCTCTATGTGAAGCGGATTCGAAATTTCCAGGATATTCTTGAGAGAGAAATGATCGAGGAATCGCTGCGTACGGCAGCATTGAAAAATGAAAGTGAGTCTTGATAGTAAAGCTATCGAATATTTTGTTTTAGCTTAAAATTTCGACTGTTTGTTTTAAGCCAGGTTTTGACGTGAACCCCCCACACAACTCAAATTCAATCTATATAAATACGACTGGCACGTAATTTTCTTGTTCCAATAAGACGGAACTCGCATGATCGTATGCATGTCTCGCATTATTGCTAGATTTACCCCGTGAAGTCCTAGGAAGCCCCCTGTGTTGGACTTAACACTGTTTGGCTGCAAACTCATGGATATCGATCAGAATTCCCTATTATGTTCGTTAAATCGAATCACTATTCGCCTCACATGATAAGAAATTTTAGTTCGGCCCCATGAGTTTTCTCTTCAAACGGATAGGTTCGACAGCCTCCTTGGAGCCTGTCCGAGAATGGAAAACCTACTGCACAAAATTTATTTTGACCATATTTTCCGTTCATTTTCGTTGAATAGAATGACTATTCGCCTCAAATGAACGAAAAATCTGCTCTAAAATAACTTTTCTTCGCTACGGTTTCCATTCTCGGACAGGCTCCTAGTCATATTAAAAATATAGGAAATAATCTTAAACCATATTACTATCAGAATTTACCGCTTAGTTAATGAGGAGAGAAGGATGTCAGTAACAAAAGACTATCGTATTGTACGTAATTCTTTGATTGGTGTTGAGCTAAATGAAGATGAAAGCAAGGCACTGACCGAGATCATGGCTGTTAGGTCTCTTGCAGCCGATGAAGTGCTTATTAATGAAGGTGAGCCTGAGGATACATTATTTTTACTGGCTGTAGGTGATTTAGCTGTAACCAGTGAAATAGATGGAAAAGAAACCGTAATGTACACCATGAATGTGGGTGAATGTGCGGGGACGCGTTCATTTATTGACGGTACAACACGAAAGGCAACGTTAAAAGCGGTTGCTGAAGCAACGATATACACACTCGAGCCAGACGCGTTCGAAGGTTTATTGAAGCAACATCCTCGAGTAGTTTACAAAGTAATGCGAGCATTGTTTCGAGTGACTCACAGTAATTTGACCAGAATGAATGTTGAGAGCCAAGCCTTATCAAATTACATCAACAAATCAGGTGGTCGGTATTAATTTTTTGTACAGAAAATGTATAGTTTTAAATATTAATTTGTAGAAATTTTGAGGGTAAGATGAAAGCGGACAGTCAGATCGCAAAAAAAATGATCGATGCAGGAGAGCAGTTATACAGTAAAGGTATGGTGCCAGCGACCAGCGGTAATTTTTCAGCCCGTTTACCTGATGGAAATATTGCGATTACGGTATCCGGTGCCCACAAAGGACGATTAACGCTTGATGATATTATGTGTATTGATCATCTAGGAAACTCGCTGGATGGGCGAAAACCATCTGCAGAAACCTTGTTACACACAGCAATTTATCAGCGCTATCAAAGTGCAAATGTTGTTTTGCATCCTCATTCGGTTAATGCGACAGTTTTGTCACGCATTAGTCGCGACTGGTTAATGCTTGAAGATTACGAAATAGTAAAAGCATTTTCAGGCATTGAAACCCATGAACATTGTCTTAAAGTACCTGTGTTCGATAACGACCAAGACATCGCACGCTTGTCGAAAAAAGCAGATGAGACATTGGCCACACTTGATCACGCCTTTGGTTATTTGATAAGAGGGCATGGGTTTTATACCTGGGGTGATAGTATGAACGATGTATTGCGCCATGTAGAAGCATTTGAGTTTTTGTTTGAATGTGAGCTAATGTTAAAAAGGATAAAGGAATGACAGCATTAAGTGTTTACAATGAGGCGGGAGATGCCAGCGGTAAGCCGTTAACAAATTTTAATGAGATAAAAAATGTTTTGACTGAACACGGAGTGTTGTTTGAACAGTGGGAGGCATCAAGCCCCTTGTCTGATTCGGCAGAACAAGAAGACGTGCTCGCCGCTTATGAAGGCGCCATCGAAAAATTAAAAAAACAATATAATATACAATCTACCGATGTTATTGCCTTACGTCCAGACAACCCCAATAAGTCCGATTTTCGTCAAAAATTCCTATCGGAGCATGTACACAAAGATTTTGAAATTCGTTTTTTTGTTGATGGTAGCGGATTGTTCTATTTGCATATTGGCGAAAAAGTTTTTTTATTACTTTGTGAAAAAGGTGATTTAATTAGCGTACCTGCCAACGTAACACACTGGTTTGATATGGGAGAAAATCCAAATTTTAAATGTATCCGTTTGTTCACTACGGAAGATGGCTGGTTAGCTGATTTCACTGGCAGTGATATCGCAACACGTTTACCAAGCATGGATACCTATGTGGCAAGCATTACATGATAAAGGCAATCGTAACCGATATTGAAGGCACAACAACGTCGTTATCTTTTGTCAAAGAGATATTGTTTCCATATGCTAGAAAAAACATGGGTGATTTTGTTAAGGGAAATTATCAAAGACCAAAAGTCGCTGCATTAATTAAAGATGTTGAAACAGAAGCTGGTTGTTCACTAACGCTTGAAGAGACCATCGAACAGCTTATTAACTGGATTGATGAAGACAAAAAAATCACACCACTAAAAGCTTTACAAGGTTTGATCTGGGAAGCGGGGTACACGCAAGGTGATTACACCGGCCACGTTTATGATGACGCACATCAATATCTTGATCTTTGGCATAAACAGGGCTTAAGACTCTATGTATATTCATCCGGCTCTGTTTACGCGCAAAAACTATTGTATGGCCATACAGCTTACGGTGATATGACCCCTCTTTTTAGTGATTACTTCGACACTAAAATCGGAGCGAAAACAGAAGTTAATTCTTATCGCTCAATTGTCGAGTCAGTTGGTTTTGCAGCAGACGGAATTCTTTTTTTATCCGATATTGTGCTGGAACTGGATGCGGCCGCAGAAGCAGGTATGCGCACAATATTGCTGGACCGAGAAGAAGACTGTACGTCCAATCAATCGCAACACATATGCGTTGATAATTTTGCAAATATTAATTTTAATTAGAGCGTCTTTTAATTCTTTACAGAATAATGTGTTTATAGGGATCTTCGCAAAACCAATCCGAAAGAAATACTTTTAACGCACGAATACGTGCGTTAAATTGAGTGTCACCGTGGCTAACGATCCAAAATTCAAGTTTGGGCAGGGGCATCCATTCCAGTATTGGTTCTAACTCCGACATTGTTTTTGCCAGACCAGTATGTATGCCAACGATACCAGCACCTGAACGGGCCAGATTTATC
>Ga0224507_10000629_pt1 | contig 13686 bp, 8 predicted proteins | sample SF_Jan12_sed_USG_3_FD_170159 | JGI IMG/M metagenome (GOLD analysis project Ga0224507, IMG submission 170159) | Sediment microbial communities from San Francisco Bay, California, United States - SF_Jan12_sed_USGS_13 | ecosystem: Environmental > Aquatic > Marine > Sediment | place: USA: California...
CGCTCTTCCGATCTCTACAGGAGGTAGACGCCATTTTTATCAATGGATTAAAAACATGGGGACTTTATGACAGTGTTTGGCAGGCAGGAGCTATGTTGTTACCGGTGAACTCAGTAGGGGTGATGGGTGATGAACGAACCTACGAAAAAGTTGTTGCTTTAAGGGCTGTAGAATCAACGGATGGTATGACGGCAGACTGGGTTGATTTACCATATAAATTCTTGCAAGAAACTTCCAATAAAATTATCAATGGAGTCAAAGGAGTGAACAGAGTTGTTTACGATATCAGTTCTAAGCCACCGGCAACGATAGAATGGGAATAGGGAGGTGATAAACTTTGGACTTAAATTTTAGGGAATAATATTTATAGAAAAATCTAAAAAATCAGGGTGAGGTCTGCATCAATTTTTAATTTAAGAACCAATATTTAATATGCTATTGGTTTTTTGTAATTTTGAATGCGGTTTACTTTGTTAATAAATAATTTAAAAAGGTATAATAACATCAATTTTTAACTGTTATTCGTACTCAATCTAATTTGTATGAAAAATTTCAAACACTTTATAATTCTTTTTTTTATTGGAACATTGGTTGCTTTTTCCCAGCAAAAAAAATTCATTACCTATCAGGTATTGGAGGGAGAGACCATTCAAAGCATCTCTAAAAATTTATCGATCACGCCATATGATTTATTGAAACTGAACCCCGATGTAAAAGATCAGATCCATGCGAACGATATTATTATCATTCCGAATAAGGCATACGATCCTAAATCGGATATTGAGAATAGTGATTTGAGCATCGTTGGAGATAAAGATATTATTGTTGATAATTTTATTTATCACGAAGTTTTAAAAAAGGAGACCTTATATAGTCTGCTTAAGAAGTTTGAAGTATCTGTAGAAGAGTTAAATAGTTTGAACCCCCAAGTATTAAAGTCAGGTTTAAAACAGGGGCAAATTTTAAAACTTCCAATAAAAATAAGTGCACTGCAAATTTCTGAAAAAGAAAAATACACACAGCCTTATATAGTTAAACCAAAGGAGACTAAATATAGTATTGCCAGAAATTACGGCATAAGCATTGCCTATCTGGAAGCGTTGAATCCGACAATCAAGGAAAAAGGATTACAATTTGATGATGTGATTTTGGTACCTAATAAGACCATTGATAATTCAGAATTTAAAACTCATAAAGTTGAAAAGCAGGAAACTTTATTCAGTTTGAGTAATAAATTTGGTGTTTCTCAGGAAGAGCTCATAGAAGCAAACCCTCAATTGGAACAAGGTGTGATTGCGGGGATGGTTATAAAAATACCAAATATTGATATTGAAGAAAATAAGAATTTTATTGATAAGAGGGTTGAAGGTATTAGTCTTGATGTTGCTATGATGCTCCCTTTTATGAGTAAAAGAGATAGCCTGAACTTTGAAAATGACAGATTGTTGAATATAACGACTGATTTTTATTTTGGAGCATTACAGGCATTGGATTCTTTAAAGAACAAAGGGCTGTCTGTACGTTTAAAGGTTTATGACACTGAAAATAGTGCCTATGTGAGTAAAAAGCTAAGTCTTGGGCCCGAATTTGAAAATTTCGATGTGGTGATCGGCCCCATGTTTTTAAATAATGTAAAAGCTGTTTCAGAAAATTTGACTTTTAAGAAATCGATGATTATTTCACCAATCTCCAATAAGGATCATTCAAAGATCAGCAATAAGAATTTGGTTCAGGAAGTTACCTCGAAAGAAAATTTAACCTTCGAAATGCTGCAATTTATCAAGTCAAATTACAAAGGCCAAAAACTGTTAATTATTGTAGACGAAAAGGATGCCGAGAGCTATGAATTCAATAAGATTTTTAAAGAGATTCAAACACTAGATACTTTGAATCAAATATCGGTTATAAAACCTGTCAAGGGTTATATCAAGCCAACCGTTTTTAGAGAAAATGTGCTTGAAGAAATTGAAAACTGGGTTTTATTAATTGGAAATGATCAAACTTTTTTAAGAGACGTTTTTAATAATCTGGGTGTATTGCCGGAAGAGTTTAACATCACCCTTTTTTCTTTTGAAAAAGGTAGAAATTATGATAAAATTGACAATAATTACCTGTCTAGGGTGAATTATCATTATCCTACATCTGATTTCTTAGACAGGGATTCGAAGGCCTATGCTAATTTTAAAAGTAAATATAAAAGCATGTATCATAGCCTTCCATCGAAATATGCAATAGATGGTTTTGATATTACTTATGATATTTTGATGCGTTTGTCAGTCAATACTGACCTGATCAATCAGGGAACTTCTAAAAGATTGGCCGCTAAATATAAATTTATAGAAAATACTTCAGGTGCTATGGTTAACCATGGCGTATTTATAGTAAAATATGATGGATTGGAGTTAAAGCTTGTTGAATGATGTTTTTTAACTGAGCATTTGTTTTTTAAGTTTAAGATCATTAAATGAAAATATTGATTTTTAACTGTAACAAATAGGTTTTGATTTGCGTCTATTTATCTAAAGAAGTAGTGCAATATTAACTAAAAAGCAGATTTCAGATGCTCGACATTGATAGTTGGCAAGAAATATTTGATACAATCCGCAAAAACAAACTGCGGACTTTCCTTACGGGTCTTTCTGTTGCTTCCGGGATTTTTATTTTGGTCATTTTACTGGGCTTTGGTCAGGGTATGCAAAATGGTATCCGAAAGGAATTTGAAAAAGATGCTTCCAACCGTATCTGGATCTGGACACAGGTAACTACCAAAGAGTACAAAGGTCTGAATCCGGGAAGATATATTCAATTGGAGAATTCGAATTACGATCACATCGCTGAGGTTTATGAGAACGAACTGGAATTTAAATCGAGTCTTTACAGAGTAAGAGGTGCTACTATTAATTATAAAAAAGAAGCAGGTTCTTATGCGGTTCAGGGTGTGAGCCCGGAATATCAAAAAATCGAAAATCAAAAAATGGTTTCCGGACGATATTTGAATCAGAACGATATCAAAAATAAAAATAAAGTTGTTATCGTCAGTCAAACCATTAAGCGGGAATTATTAAAAAATGTAGATGAGCCTCTTGGTGAATATCTTCAGATATCGGGTATTAATTTTAAGATTATTGGTATATATGCCGATGAAGGTGGCGAACGGGAAGAAAACCGCGTTTTGATACCTGTTACAACCGCTCAGGGCGTATTTAATGGTGCTGAAAATATAGGAAATATGGGCTTTACGCTTCAGCCCGAAGAGAGTTTTGAAAAAGCTGTTGCCGTTTCTAATCAGTTTTCAAATGAGATTAAACAATATTTACAGCAAGCACATACGGTATCGCCTGATGATCAGAGTGCCATCAATGTTCACAATATGTTAGATGAAGCCAAACGATATTATACCCTTACAGATAATATTGCTTTTTTCTTTTGGTTTGTAGGTATATGTACCATCATAGCAGGTGTGGTAGGAGTGAGCAATATCATGCTTATTATCGTTAAAGAGCGTACCAGAGAAATTGGTATCAGAAAAGCACTAGGCGCCAAACCATGGTCTATTATAGGAATGATCATGCAGGAATCTATTTTTGTAACCACAATTGCAGGTTTTGTTGGTTTGATTTTAAGTATGGGGCTGCTTGAAATCGTCGGACCAAATGTTCAAGTTGATTATGTGTTGAACCCTTCGGTTAATTTATCGATAGCATTGACCATGATGTTTGTACTGATACTGGCAGGCGCTTTGGCAGGATTTTTCCCTGCATGGCGTGCAGCTCATATTCAACCGATAGAAGCATTAAAAGATGAATAAAAATATGTACCATGTTCAGTAGAGACCGTTGGAGTGAAATATTAGAAGTCTTAACCAGTAATTGGTTAAGAACCTTATTGACCGCCTTTGGTGTGTTTTGGGGTATATTCATTCTTATATTACTCCTGGCAGCGGGTAAAGGTCTTGAAAATGGTATCAAACAGGGTTTTGGAGATATAGCGACCAATACCATGTTTATGTGGACACGTACCGTTTCAAAATCTTATCAAGGCATGGCAAAGGGCAGGCGATTTAGTTATAATATCAGTGATGTTGAAGATATCAAACAAAAAGTTCCTGATTTGCGATTCGTTTCTCCACGCAATCAATTGGGTGGTTTTAACGGCGCCAACAATGTTGTAAGAGGCTTAAATACAGGGGCTTTTAACGTTTATGGTGATTACCCTGAAATTATAAAACAAGAGCCTATGGATATTACTTCGGGCAGGTTCATTAATTATAATGATATCAATGAAAAGCGTAAAGTAGCAATTATAGGAGAAGGTGTTCGAACCAGTTTATACGATAAAGGAGAAGCGGTTATAGGCACTTATATCAAAATACAAGGGGTTAATTTTATGGTGATAGGTACCTATAAGAAAAAAACTTCAGGTGGTGATGGAGAAGAGGGGCAGAAGCAGATTTTTATACCATTTACCTCTTTTTCGCAAGCTTTTAACAGAGGTGATAAAGTGGGGTGGATGGCTATTACTGCCAATGACGGTACACCGATAACCGCTATCAAATCAAAAATATTTGAGATCGTAAAAAGCAATCATAAGATACATCCCGATGATGAGCGTGCTGTTGGCCATTTTGACCTTTTTGAAGAATATAATCGTGTTGAAACTTTGTTTATGGCCCTTAAAGTCATCGCCTATTTTGTAGGTATTCTGGTATTGCTGTCTGGAGTTATTGGTGTTAGTAATATCATGCTTATTGTGGTCAAGGAACGTACGAAAGAGATAGGTATTAGAAGAGCCGTGGGTGCTTCTCCAGGTAATATCAGAGGTCAGATTTTAATAGAGTCGGTATTTTTGATCATCATCTCAGGTATGGGCGGTATTATATTTGGAGCCCTGTTGATATTTGCCCTTAATTATGGTCTTGAAATGAGCGGGCCTATCGATATGTTTTCGAATCCCAGCGTAAATCTAGGCGTTATCGGCACAGCCCTGCTGATATTATTAATATCGGGCTTGTTGGCCGGATTGATACCAGCTCAGAATGCCGTAAAATTAAAACCGGTGGATGCACTTAGAACTGAATAATAAATTAATAAACAATAAATATCAATGAAGAAGTCAGTAACTATTTTTATTTTAGTTTTTATAGTCATAGCCTTTTCGGGAGCTATGTATTATTTATACTCAAAAAATATAGAGGATCCGGTGGTTTATAAAACTGAAAAACCAGAAAAACTAACCATCGTCAAAAAAACCGTGGCCACAGGAAGTATTATTCCTTTGGAGGAAGTTTTGATTAAACCCAATATATCGGGTGTTATTGAAGAGATCTATGTAGAGGGTGGTGATATTTTAAAGGCCAATGATCTGATCGCAAAGATCAAAATCATTCCTAATTTATCATCTTTAAATAATGCCAGGAATGCCATTCAAACGGCTAAGATTGAATTGGATGATGAACAAAGAAATTATAACAGACAGAAATCCTTGTTTGAAAAAGGTGTGATCTCTAAACAAGAGGTAGAAAGGGCTGAAGTAACTTATAAACAGGCCTTGCAAAAATATAATGCTGCCAATCAAAATTTTGATATTGTCAAAACAGGTTCTACCAAAGGTCTTGGCAGTTCAGCCAATACCATGATACGTTCTACGGTTTCAGGAATGGTTTTAGATATGCCGGTAGAGGTTGGTAATCAGGTAATTGAAAGCAATAATTTTAATGAGGGTACAACCATTGCAGCCTTGGCAGATGTTAATAAGATGATCTTTGAAGGTAAGGTTGATGAGTCTGAAGTGGGTAAAATTAAGGAGGGATTTCCAATTGAAATTACCGTTGGAGCCATTGAGGATGCAAAGTTTGATGCTATTTTAGATTATATTGCTCCTAAGGGTAAATTAGAAAACGGTGCCATTCAATTTGAAATTAAAGCCACTCTTAAAAAGCAGGATTCCATTTTTATCAGAGCGGGTTTGAGTGCCAATGCTTCGATCATTTTAGCAAAAGCAGACAGTGTTTTGTCAATTAAAGAAGCTTTAGTTCAGTTTGATTCTAAAACCAAAAAGTCATATGTAGAGCTTAAAACAGGAGAAAAAGAATTTGAGAGAAAAGATGTGATACTCGGGGTGAGTGATGGTATTAACGTGGAGGTTAAAGAAGGTCTGACCCTTGATGATGAGATCAAGGTTTGGAATCAGATTAAAGAAAACAAAAATTAAGCAATAAAGTTAAAAAGACCATTTTTGATATTTACGCGCCCTAAAATAAAAAAAGCCGGTTTCTTTTGAAACCGGCTTTTTAAATAATCGTTTTTTTATTAAACCAACATGGTCACCGGATTTTCAATAAATCCTTTTAAAGTTTGTAAGAACATTGCACCTGTGGCACCATCAACAGTTCTGTGGTCACATGCCAAAGTTAACTTCATGGTGTTACCTACTACGATATTACCTTCTTTAACAACCGGTTTTTGAACAATGGCTCCTACCGATAAAATCGCTGAATTTGGTTGATTTATAATCGAAGTAAAGTCCGTTATTCCAAACATACCTAAATTGGAAATCGTAAAAGTACTGCCTTCCATTTCTTCAGGTGTTAATTTCTTATTTCTTGCTCTCACTGCAAAATCTTTTACCTGAGTACCTATTTGTGTAAGGCTTTGCTCATTTGAAAATTTCACAACCGGTACCAGTAAGCCATCTTCAACTGCTACTGCTACACCAATATGAACGTGATGATTTTTACGAATTTTATCGTCAAACCATTGAGAGTTTACCTGAGGATGCTCTTTTAAAGCCAATGCAGTTGCCTTGACAACGATGTCATTAAAAGAAATTTTTGTATCGGGTAAGGTATTGTACTGGTTTCTGAATGCAATGGCATTATCCATATCAAATTCAACATTCAGATAGTAATGAGGCGCCGTAAATTTAGATTCACCCAATCTGCGAGCGATAACTTTACGCATTTGAGAATTGTTGGTGTCTTCAAAACTTTCTGATCCAGCCGGTACAAACGGTACGTTAGACGCCACCCCTGCAGGTGCCGAATAATTTTCGATATCACGTTTGATAATTCTTCCGCCTTCTCCCGAACCTTGTACCTGTTGCAAGTTGATGTTTTTTTCTTCCGCTAATTTTTTAGCTAAAGGAGAAACGATCAATCTTCCGTCAGTTTTTGTTTTTTGTACGACAGCTGCTACAACTTTTTTCTCTGCAACAGGGGTTGTTTTTTCCTGAACCGGAAGTTCTTTTTTAGGAGCTGCGTCTGGAGTTGCTTTTGATTCCATTTGTTTATAAGATTCAGCAATCTTAGAAACATCGGTACCTTCTTTGCCAATAATGGCTAAAACAGCATCAACTTTTGATGTTGCTCCTTCTTCAATTCCAACATATAAAAGGGTGCCTTTATGGAAAGATTCAAATTCCATTGTGGCCTTATCTGTTTCAATTTCAGCTAAAATATCTCCTTCTTCAACAGTTTCTCCAACTTGTTTTAACCATTTAGCAACGGTACCTTCCGTCATGGTGTCACTCAATCTTGGCATGGTGATGATCTCAACCCCTTCAGGTATTTCAACAGCATCATTTGAAGCGGCAACTTCGGTGGTTTCACTGTCTTTTTGAACCGTATCAGCTACATCTGAAGCAGGGGCTTGCGAAGCAGTTAATAATGTCTTATAATCTTCGCCAGCTTCACCAATAATAGCCAATAAAGAGTCTACCTGAGCAGTTTCACCTTCGTGAATACCTATATGAAGTAAAGTACCTTCATGAAAAGATTCAAACTCCATTGTTGCTTTATCGGTTTCAATTTCGGCTAGAATATCACCTTCTTCAATTTTATCGCCAACATTTTTAAGCCATTTAGCTACAACACCTTCTGTCATCGTATCGCTAAGTTTTGGCATGGTTATTATTTCGGCCATTTTTTATTATTTTTTATAGTGAAATTATTTTTTAATCAATGCGAAAATTACAGTCGATGTTTTATAAACGGGTAATCTTCCTGCTCATAAACCATGTCATATAACTGTTGGGTTTTAGGATATGGTGATTCTTCAGCAAATTTTTCACATTCAGCTACTCTTACGCGTACATCTTCATTGATCGCTTTGATTTCATCTTCAGTCAGATATTTTTTATTCTGAATGATCTCTAATACCTGTGAAATCGGGTCAATTTTTTTGTATTCAGCAACTTCAGCTTTGGTTCTGTATTTTTGAGCATCACTCATTGAATGACCTCTGTAACGGTAGGTCTTCATTTCTAAAAAGTAAGGACCTTTACCACTGCGGGCATGAGTAATTGCTTTATCCATGGCTTTTGCAACCGCTACCGGATTCATACCATCAACGGGTTCACTTGGCATTTCATAAGCCAAACCTAATTTCCAGATATCGGGATGATTGGCAGTTCTTTCTACTGAAGTACCCATGGCATATCCGTTGTTTTCTACAATAAATACCACCGGTAATTTCCAAGACATGGCCATATTAAAGGTTTCATGTAAAGAACCTTGTCTGGCAGCACCATCACCAAAATAGGTTAGGGTTACAGCTTTTCTGTCAAAATATTTATCCGCGAAAGCGATACCGGCACCTAAAGGAATTTGGCCACCTACAATACCATGACCTCCATAAAAACCTTTTTCTTTTGAAAAAATATGCATAGAGCCACCCATACCAAATGAGGTACCTGTTTCTTTACCATATAATTCGGCCATAACGCGTTTAGGATCAACACCCATACCAATTGGCTGAACATGATTTCTATACGCCGTGATCATTTTATCTTTAGATAGGTCCATGGCGTGCAAAGCACCAGCAAGTACAGCTTCTTGTCCATTATATAAGTGTAAAAAACCTCTTACTTTTTGTTGAATATAAACTGCTGCCAATTTGTCTTCAAACTTTCTCCAGAACAGCATGTCTCTATACCAATCTATATAGGTTTGTTTTGTTATTTTTTTCATTTTTTATTAAAATTTATGGAAATGCAAAATTACAATATTTTATATTAATCAAATAAATAAAATTTACGAAAATTTGATAATTGTCAAAATAGGATCAAAGTCACATATATTTTATAAAAAAAAGGCAGGGTTTAGTCTGCCTTTTGAATTTTAAATTATTGATTATTAGCTAAATTAAGCCTCAATATAATCCTCAATAGGATTACATGAACAAACCAAATGGCGGTCACCATAGGCTTCATTCACTCTTCTAACTCTTGGCCAATATTTATTTTGCGAAATAAATTCTAAGGCAAAAGCAGCTTCTTGTCGGCTGTAGGGATGCTCCCAGGTATCACTGGTGAGCATTGCCAAGGTATGAGGCGCATTTTTTAATACAGAATCATCACCCTCCTGATAAGCATCTATTTCTTTTTTAATTTGAATCAAGGCATCGGCAAATTTGTCAATTTGCTCTTTATTTTCACTTTCTGTAGGCTCAATCATTAAAGTGCCTGCAACTGGAAACGATACTGTTGGTGCATGAAAACCAAAATCCATAAGCCTTTTGGCGATATCTGTTACTTCAATACCTTTTTGTTTGAACTCTCTAAAGTCAACGATCATCTCATGAGCTGCAAATCCTTTTTCACCTGCATATAATATTTTATAATGCTTTTCTAATCGGGTTTTTAAATAATTGGCATTTAAAATGGCAATTTTGGTGGCTTTTGTTAATCCCGAACTACCAAGCATTTTGATATAGCTATAAGAGATCAGGTCAACCATTGCCGATCCGAAAGGTGCTGAAGAAATACCTGTAATGGCATTGGTGCCTCCTGTTTTAACGACCGGATTTGAAGGTAAAAACTTTGCCAGGTGCTCGGCTACACATATTGGACCAACTCCGGGACCACCACCTCCATGAGGTATGGCAAAGGTTTTATGTAAATTCAAATGACAAACATCGGCACCTATGGTTGCCGGATTTGTAAGGCCTACCTGGGCATTCATATTGGCACCATCCATATAGACCTGACCGCCATTATCATGAATTATTTTTGTAATTTCTTTGATACCCGATTCAAAAACACCATGTGTTGAAGGGTAGGTTACCATCAGGGCTGCAAGATTGTCTTTATGTTTTATAGCTTTTTCACGCAAATCATCCAGGTCAATATTACCCGCTTCAGAAGTTTTGGTTACCACGACTTTCATACCGGCCATTACAGCTGACGCCGGATTTGTTCCATGGGCTGATGCCGGAATCAAACAGATATTTCTATGATCATCATTGTTTGATTTATGAAAAGCACGAATCACCATAAGGCCTGCATACTCACCCTGTGCACCAGAATTTGGTTGTAAGGAAGTCGCAGCGAAGCCCGTGATCACGTTTAATTGCTCCTCTAAATCTTTGAGCATTTCATGATATCCTTGTGCCTGTTTTACCGGAACAAATGGATGAATGGCATTCCAGTTACTCATACTTAAAGGTAACATTTCAGTTGCCGCGTTTAATTTCATGGTACACGATCCTAATGAGATCATCGAATCTGTTAATGAAATATCTTTGCGCTCTAACCTTTTGATATATCGCATCATTTCAGTTTCTGAATGATACTTGTGAAAAACTTCATTGTTTAAATAACTTGAAGTTCTTTGTAATGCCTTAGGAATAGATAAACTAACCGGGCAATCGGTTATTTTATGCGAATATAAATTTTCGGCATGAGCCAAGACTTCAATGATTTCATCAATATCAGCGATGGTAGACGTCTCATTAATTGAAATACCAATTGTTTTCTTGTCGATATAAAGAAAGTTTACCTTTTTTTCTTCTGCCAGTGTCTTGATATGATTGGCATTGGAAACCTTAACTTTTAAAGTGTCAAAAAAAGTTTTATTGTATTGCTCTAAACCTAATTTTAACAGGGCCTTATCTAATATATTTGTTAAAGAATGTATTTGTCTTGCGATATATTTGATACCATCAGGTCCATGATAAACGGCGTACATACCTGCCATAACAGCCAATAATACCTGAGCCGTACAAATATTTGATGTTGCTTTTTCACGTTTAATATGTTGTTCACGGGTTTGTAAGGCCATTCGCAAGGCACGATTACCATCCGTGTCAACGGTCACACCAATAATTCTTCCGGGTATCAATCTTTTATAGGTATCATGCGTAGCGAAATATCCTGCATGAGGTCCTCCAAAACCTAAAGGAATACCAAATCTCTGAGTGGTACCTACGGCAACATCGGCACCCATCTCTGCAGGTGATTTTAAAATAGATAAGCTCAAGATATCAGCGGCTACAACAACCTTCACTTCTTTTTGATGTGCAAGATCTATGAAGTCAGTATAGTCGTATATAATTCCATGCTTGGCGGGGTATTGAACAATAGCACCAAAAAAGCTTTCATCGAATTCAATTTTCTGGTGATTGCCAATAACCAATTCAATATCCAACGGTTCTGAACGCGTCATTAATATATCAATGGTTTGTGGCAGTACTTCTTCAGAAACAAAGAATTTAAGCGCATTTGATTTTTTTTGATTTCTGCTTCTGCCGTTTAAAAGCATGATCATCGCTTCGCCGGCAGCAGTGCCTTCATCGAGTAATGAAGAGTTGGCTAATGGCAAGCCTGTTAAATCAGAAATTACCGTTTGATAATTTAGTAAAGCTTCTAATCTACCCTGTGAAATTTCAGCCTGATAAGGTGTATAAGAGGTATACCAACTGGGATTTTCAAAAATATTGCGTTGAATTACCGCTGGTAAGGTCGTGGCGTGGTAGCCCAGACCTATATAGGTTTTAAACAGTTTGTTTTTATTACCTAATGAACGGATGTGTGAAGCAAATTCATTTTCACTCATTGCTTCAGGTAAATTCAAAGAGTTTTTTAAAAGAATATCATCGGGAATGGTGTTATAAATCAATTCTTCTAATGATTTAACACCTATTGTTTTTAACATTTCTTGTTCTTGATTTTCCTCTGGACCAAGGTGACGTAAAACGAAAGAATCTGTTTGCATAATATGAATTTATATAGGAGTACAAAAGTAATTAATTTTACCGAATAGATTATGTTTTTCAATTGTGTAAAAAGATAAATAAAATCATTATTTTTATGTAAACCAAGTTCGATTAATGACACTCTTAAAAAAACTTTTTGAATTTTATATTTATAGTAATTTACATGTGTCATTGGCTGTGTTCTGTTTAGCAAAATTAACATTACACCAATTTGATATAGAAGATAATGTAAGTCCGTATTTTGCCTTTTTCGCTACGGTGATTGCCTATAATTTTATAAGAATCTATAATTTTAATGAAATTAATCCGGAAATCGCCGCGTGGATCAAATCTCATAAACGCAGATTGATATTGTTGAACCTGATCTGTTTGATTGCTTCTTTAGAATTGGTAATCAAATTGAAATATGAGGCTTATATCATGTTGATTCCCTTGACATTTACAACTTTTTTTTACAGTGTTCCATTTTCACATCAAAGAAGGAATTTAAGAAGTATTGCAAGTTTGAAACTTTTTTTAATTGCCGTTACCTGGGCCGGAATGACGGTTTTGTTTCCTTTGAAAAATAACGGAGTTCAGTTTTCAACAGATGTCTGGCTGGTGTTTCTTCAAAGGTTTTTGTTTATAATGGCCATTACCATACCTTTTGATATTAGAGATATTGATTATGACAATCCTGCAATTAAAACCTTACCCCAAACCCTAGGCATACAAAATTCAAAACTGGTGGGCACCTTATTATTGCTCTTGTTTTTTATGATTGATTTTTTTCGGGATTTAGAATCGGAAAGTACCATTTTGATCACCTTAATGGTAACGGTGATTTCGGTTTTGTTTTTGAATTCGGCTAATAAAGATCAAAGTGAATATTACAGCAGCTTTTGGGTTGAATCCATACCTGTTTTATGGTTTTTACTGGTTTATTTTATAGAATAGTGTGCCGTTTAGTAATCCAATAGTATAGAAATAAAAAAAAGCCTTCATTTTTTGAAGGCTTTTTTTAAAGGTTTTAAAATGGTCTTATTCGAAAGACCATTATTAAGAAATGTATTTTGACATTTTTTCTCTTTCTTCCTCAGCAAGTTTTGAATCAATTAATATCCTGCCGCTATGCTCATCGGTAATGATTTTTTTTCTGGCTGCAATTTCAACCTGTCTTTGTGGTGGAATCGTAAAAAATGAACCTCCAGAAGCACCTCTTTCAATGGTTACGACCGCCAGGCCGTTTCTTACATTGCTTCGTATTTTGTTATAAGCCATTAACAATCTGTCATCGATCAGTTTACCAAGTTCTTCAGATTTCTTTTTCAATAAAGTTTCTTCTTTTTTAGTTTCATCCAATATTGAATTTAACTCATCCTGCTTGTGCTTTAAATGCACTTCTTTTTCTTTTATTCTTGATTTTGCAGCATCAATGATCTCGTTTTTTTGTGCAATTTTTGCCTGAAACTCCTTGATGTGTTTTTCTGCAAGTTGAATTTCTAAATCCTGATATTCAATTTCTTTGGTCAATGAATCGAATTCACGATTGTTACGAACATTCTTTTGTTGCTCTAAATATTTTTTCACCAAAGCATTAGATTCAACAATATTGTTTTTTTTATTAGCAATACCAGTTTCTAAATTTTCAATATCGGTACTGAAATTATTCAATCTGGTTTGTAACCCTTCAATCTCATCTTCTAAATCGTTAACT
>Ga0224507_10000632_pt1 | contig 13662 bp, 15 predicted proteins | sample SF_Jan12_sed_USG_3_FD_170159 | JGI IMG/M metagenome (GOLD analysis project Ga0224507, IMG submission 170159) | Sediment microbial communities from San Francisco Bay, California, United States - SF_Jan12_sed_USGS_13 | ecosystem: Environmental > Aquatic > Marine > Sediment | place: USA...
AATCAAAGAAGTCGGAAACCTTAAAAACGAATTGCGCAAATACACCGCCGGGAAAAAACTGGATATTAACCAGTTTGATCAAATGGCGCGTTTAGCGTGGTTAGGTAAATTAATTTTTCAACCACTAGAGCCTACCGATCCTACATGTAAATCCTTAATGGTTTATGCGGAGTTTCCGACTGAGTTTCAGGAGCACTTTTTAAATACGGATGACGATCTTGTTGGTTGCATGCATATTGTCGATTCTGAGCAGGGTGCGGCGTTAATTAAAGTCATGGAACAGGGTGTAAATGAACGGGCTGTGCTGTATGAAGATTTGAAACAACGTCGCTTTTATTTTGATCATTTTTATAACCCCAAACCTGACAAAGACGAATAGTGCCTTCACCGACGATTGAATTACGCTTACAAAAGCGCCTTATTTTTATGAGTACTAATATTGATTTTCAGGCAAGTGTTGAGGCGCTTATACCTCAAGATTGGACAATGTCTGTTATTACGGATCTTGAAGATCTGGGGGAGTGGAACGAAGTTTTGCTTTTCCGCTTTTTACTCATGGATTTGGATGAATTTGACGCATTTGATCCGCTAGATGTCATTCGACAAATTCGTATGCAGTATCAAATTAATATTCCCGTTTTTTGTTTTGGCGGAGACTCCGATATTCAGGATGAAATGCGTTTGTCCCGAGCTGATCGTTTTTTTAGTCAACAACAAATGCTGGATTCTTTGCCTCAATATTTTGCCCAATATAATTGGTAAAAGTTATTCCCCCTTTTTTGTTCATTCTCTTCTCTGGTTCTCACTTTTTAGTCTAATGCGCTCTAAAAGATATGCATTAATTGGCGATAAACTAAGGAAGGTGAGATGAGTCTTCATTGGGTGAAGTATGCGTAAGCATTTTAGTATCGATAGAAAACAAGGAAATAAGCATGATTATTCATCAATTATTTGATCACGAGACCTGGACTTATACGTATCTCCTGATTAATGAAAAAACAAATGAAGCCGCCATTATTGACTCGGTACAAGGGCAGTTTGAGCGAGATAAACGTTTTATTAATAGCCTTGGCGTAACGTTAAAATACTCATTAGAAACCCATGTTCATGCTGACCACATAACAGCCTCCGGTAAAATGAGGGGGGAATTTGCAACTAAAACGGCTGTTCATGAAAACAGCAAGGCTAAATGTGCCGATATATTATTTAAAGATGGGGATGTATTCGAGCTTGGCGATGAAAAAATCACCGTCACTCATACTCCAGGGCATACAGATACGTGTACTACATTTTTAGTAGACGGCATTGTCTTTACTGGTGATACATTACTTATTGGTGGTTGCGGAAGGACTGATTTCCAAGCCGGTGATGCTGGCACCTTATATGACTCGATTACAAAAAAACTATTTACTTTGCCTGATGGCACCGTGGTTTACCCAGGGCATGATTACTCTGGTTTTAGTAAAACAACAATCGGTTATGAAAAGGCACATAATTCACGCTTAGGTAATAATAATTCGCGTGAAAACTTTATCAAAATCATGGATGAACTGGACTTGCCTAACCCTAAATACATGGATATTGCAGTACCCGGAAACCTGTCGTGTGGTATGTGATAACAGATAAATTTTAGTGGGGGCTCGCTTGATTCTGCCCGGATGATAAGTTAGGGTTGAGTTAGGTTATTAATTAGGGAAGTCCACGTTTATGGGTGCCATTTTTATGGTGTTCGGCTCGGCCGTTATTATTGTCACTTTCATCCTTTTATCACGAAGCCCTCTAAAGCGCGCGTTGCGTCAGCGTAAGATCCAGGCCGCTCTTGCTATGATGCGTCAATCACCTAATAAAATAGAATAAAACTATATTCATGAAAGCTTAAACTCTCTTTGTTTTGGCTCCTGTATGAGCTAGATTTTGTGACAAATACCACAAATTTTATGAATTTTAATAAACTGCTGTTTACTAATTCACTATGCAGACGATACAGGGAATAAGCAGCAGAAATTTTGATAAAAGACTAGTCGAGGCAGAGAATGAGCAATGTAATATCTTCTTTAGAAGCGCGGGAGCTCGTGAAAAAGGGTGCAAAACTTATCGATGTAAGAACAGAAGTAGAGTATAGCCAGGGGTGTTTGCCGGGTGCTGAAAATTTGCCAGTTGCCGCGTTAGAGCAGTTGTCATCTGTATTGGATCAGAGTAAGGCTCTTATTGTTTATTGCCGAACAGGAGGGCGGAGCGCTAAAGCAAAATCGATACTAGACAGGCAAGGCTTTTCTTGTGTGCATAACATAGGTTCAATGGTCAATTTTTAAAATGATTAAATACATATTTGTTTGAGACAAAAAAGCCCGAATAACTCGGGCTTTTGTTTAACAAAATTATATAACATGCTTATACGTGCCAAGGCGTGTCAGTTACATCAAATCTCACATAGTCTTTATAAGTCTCACCATTTACTTCCACATTAACTGTGCCCAGGTGACTGGCAGCAGTCGCAAACTCAACATTACAGTCAAAAGTACCGGGCAAAGTCACCGTTTGTTGTGACAATGTATTATCACCGGTTGTTAAGCTGACATTTGCGTTCCCTGTTCCACCTAAAAACACTTGCAATCGAAACGGTTTGTTAACGACACGTCTAAAAACCTGAGGATCTCTATTGGAGTTGTACTGCACGTTATTTAGTTTGATGATTTTGATTGGGCTCGTCATTTTATGCTCCTGTACGCAGCTATATTAGTCCTGTATTATATGCTTATATAATAGATAATGTGTTGCTATTAGTCCAATCTAGTCCAATATTACTTTTAATAAATTAGCGTTGAAATTATGTCAGATAAAAAATTCACAGAGCAATTTGATTTAATCGACGAGCACATTGAAGCGCTTGAAGAAAACAATAAAACCAAAGACAGTAAAAGTTTAGATAGTCTGGTAACTGAGGCATCGCTTATATGCCGAGAGCTGTTAACGCTATATGCCTCTGCCTATGATAAAGAGCTGCCGGACAGTGATGACTTACTTGTTCTTTTTAAGGCTTTTGTAAAAGGCGATACCTCGTTAACTGCGGTTAGAGATAATGTGCGTGAGCTGGTTTATTATCGCAATTGTCTTATTGAAGACCGTTATGACGCACTTCCGCAAAATCCGGAAAAAATGGCGTTGCACACTATTCGTCATATCTATTTGTATTTGCGTTCGCGAGCAGATCAGGAAGATTTACTGGGCTGATGATTGACACTTATGCCTAATGGAAAGCCTGAATTAATACGCACATCGGCGCACTTTATTTTTTCCGAGCGATATCGTAATCATAGTTATGGTAGTCAGCATCCATTGAGCATTCCTCGTGTTTCCCTTACTTATGATTTGATTCAGGCGTATGCTGGCTTTCAGTCAGGTGAAGTACTTGATTCAAAAATGGCGAGTGATAAAGAGCTATTATGGTTTCATACCCCGGAATATATTGCCGCTATGAAAAATGTAGAAGCAACAGGAAAAGTTCAAGCCGACTATCGGGAAAAGCATAATGTTGGGAATTATGAAAACCCGTATTTTCCCGGTTTTTTTTCTACCCCGGCAACGGCAACGGGCGGCAGTATTCAGGCTGCTGAATCATTGTTAAACGGACATGTCGCTTTTAGTCCCGCAGGTGGAATGCATCATGCGATGCCAGATAGGGCTAATGGCTTTTGTTTTTTTAATGATCCCGTATTAGCGATTACACGGCTTTGTCATGAAGGTTTAAAGGTGCTTTACGTGGATATCGACGCTCATCATGGTGACGGTGTAGAGTTTGCCTTTCGAGAAAACCCAGCGGTCACTACATTTTCGATTCACATGGGTTCTGATTATGCATATCCTTTTAAGGGCGGGCAGTTGTCAGATGTTGGCTCATTAGGTAATGCGATAAATCTCCCTTTACCAAAAGGCACCGCAGACTCAGAATATAACTGGGCATTCGAGCATGTTTGGGAAAAAATTCTATCCTGTGTAGAATTTGACGCAGTGGTGCTTCAGGCGGGGACCGATATACTAAAACCTGATCCATTGGGTAAGTTTTCTATATCTACTCAGCAGTTTTTAAAAATAGTACAACGAATAAAAAACTCGGTGCCGAAAAAAAATAATGTACCTCAATTGGTTGTGCTTGGAGGTGGGGGCTATCATCCACTAAGTCTGGCGCGTTGTTGGCTTGGCGTTTGGGGGGTGTTAACGAATCAGGTTTTCCCTGCTCCCTTACCGGACGAAGCTAAAAACCTTCTGCAAGCAGTGGACTGGGATATGGATGAAGATGAACCCTGGTTTGATAATTTATTTATTTCACGCTTGGATCAGGAATATCTCAGTGAAGTTGGTGAGTCCGTAATTGATAGTGTAGAAAGTTTAATAGAGCATCATCCTCTTTTTAGGTAATCCGCAGATTTTTAAGAGTCAGAATAATATGAAAAACCTTATCAAAGGCTATGCAACACCAGAAGCCACAAAACAATATGCCAGCAGAATGAAGTCTGTTGTTGCGGAGGGGCATTACAGCGATTTTTTAAAGTCAAAAATAAAACTAAGTTCTCTAGGGATTGGTACTTTTTCCGGTGCAATGACGACCGAAGCTGATGAGCAAATAGGTCAAGTTATTGTTAAAGGTATTGAATCCGGAATTAATGTTATTGATACCGCGTCGCATTATCGTTATGGCCGGGCATTAGCGGCAGTGGGTGCAGGACTTAGAGCAAGTTTTGATAACGGTGTTTCAAGGGAATCTGTTTTTGTTATTTCTAAAGGGGGATTCTTAACATTACGAGGTGGTCGGCCTGCAGATTTTGACGACTGGTTTGAAAAAGAAATAGTGGAAAAAAAACTTGGTTGTAAAGATGATCTAGTCAATCAGATACATTTGTTGTCTCCAGAGTATATTAATTATCAAATTGATCTGTCTCGAAGTTTAATGGGGCTTGAAACGCTGGATGTATTTTTGGTTGACCAGCCAGAGGTGCACATTTCTGTTATTGGAAAAGAAAAAACGAACAAAAAGCTATTAAATGTATTTATTCAGCTGGAAAAAGCCGTTCAGGAAAATAGAATCCGTGGTTATGGTGTTTCTACCTTTGATGGAATGCGCGTTGAAACGGATGATATTAAGTTTCAATCTCTGACATCTATGATCGGATTGGCCGAGAAAGCAGCACAAGAAGTACATGGACTTGGTGCATCGCATAATTTTAACGTTGTGCAGGTGCCTTTCAACCATGTAATGACCGAAGCATTTACTCGGTTTAGCCATGCAACGGGGCAGGGCAATGTCGCTTCTACTTTGCAGGCGGCCTATCAACTCGGAATTTATGTTATGGCAAGCCATTCATTGATGAAAGGCCATTTGGCATTAGCTGAAAATGATCAGTTGTCTGCTGTGTTGCCAAATCTGGCTAATGCGGCACAGCGCTCAATGCAGTTTAATCGTTCAACTCCCGGTCTTGGAACAAGCTTGGTTGGCATGAGCCGTATAGAGCATCTCCCGGATATGCTGGCTGTTAGCCAAATATTACCCATCGCTAAAAATATCTATATTGGTTTATATTCGAAAGCTTGATGCTGTAGCCCAGCAGCCCTCTTTCGGGGCTCCATTTATTTCTTTTTGGTTTCCCCCAATTCGTCAACTATGGTACTAAAGTTATGTCCGAATGAGTCGATACTTGTATTATGGAAATAGCCTCACTAAATATAATCTAATTGATTGAAGCATTATGAATTGGTAGAAAAATGATCAAATGAAAATCAAAACTGCTTCGTTGTTACTTATGGTGACTTTGACCTTGTTCGGAGGGGTTATTGTTGCGGTGACGATGTGCGGCTTATCCAGTAGTTATGATATTGAGTCTATATGGGGCGGTTTTGAAGAGGCTCATTTAGAGAAAAGCCCCGCATTAAACACGCTTCATAGCGTTATTGGTTACGGAGGCATGGTGCATCATTTAAAAAAGGCTATTTTAAGTGGTGAAGTTGATGCGTTAGAGTTAGCAAAAAAAGACCTGCAAAGAGCGCAGCGGGCAACTGAGGACTACTTAAGGTTTGATTTAAATAAAACGGAGTTGGAGGCAATAAGAACCATCAGTAATACCCTCTCAATTTATGCCTCTAAAATAGAAAAAGCCGACAGCCTCGACCTGCAAAAAAATCGTTCTGAATACCTTGCCCCTTTACTGCTTGTGGATGACGAATCATCATTAAATGCTTTTTCCTTACTGAATAAAGAAATAATATTGCAGGCCAATCAGGCTAAAGAAAAACATTCTAAAACTTTGGCATTAGCGATTAATGCGCAAAAAATCACGCTATATCTAACCGTTATCACAATACTACTTCTTATCGGTGGCGGCTATTGGTTAATTCGAATTATAAGACCAATTGTTAGCATTACAGATGTCATGACTCGTATCGCAAGAGAAGATCTTGATGTAGAAATACCAGGGGTAGATAAGCAGAATGAAATAGGTGAAATGGCCAGAGCAGTTGAGATTTTTCAGGAAAATGTTTATTTGTTGGAGTGTGTGAAAACTGAAGTGTATTCAGCAAATCTGGATGTAGAATCGAGAGTAGATATTCGTACTCAGGCATTAAAAAATAGTGAAGAAACTTTGCGTGCAATACTTGATTCCGCCGTAGATGCCGTTATTACAATTGATGGTACCGGCATCATCAAGTCATTCAATTCTGCTGCTGAAGGTATGTTTTGTCTTAGTCAGGAAGAGGCTGTCGGTCAGAATGTTTCTATATTGATGCCCGAATTCATGAGGTTGAGCCACAATGATTATATCGCAAAATATCGAGAGTCAGGTGAGAAAAATATAATTGGTACAATTCGTGAGACGAATGGGTGTCGCAAAGACGGAGAGGTTTTCCCTGTACATATTTCCGTTAGTGAGGTTAAGTCTTCAGGAAGAAATTTATTCACGGGCATAATACGTGATGTCACGGAAATAAACGCGTACCAAAAAAGTTTACAGGTTTCCGAAGATGTTGCTAAGAAAGCAAGTAAGGCAAAATCAGATTTTGTTACAAGTATGAGTCACGAGTTACGCACGCCAATGAATGCGATATTGGGTTTTGCGCAATTGTTAGCGTCGAGTCAAGAGGAGCCATTAACACAAAGCCAGGAGGAGGCTGTTGCCGAAATTAAAGCTGCTGGCCGGCATTTGATCGATATAATTAATCAAATACTGGAGTTAAATCAAATTGAGGCAGGTAAGATGCCGGTTTCTATGCAGCGGACATCTCCCTCTGAGCTGGTGCAGGAAAGTTTGGCCTTAATTACTCAAATTAGTGGCGAGAAGAATATTGAGCTTATTGATAATATTGAGTATGAAGAATTGCCCGATTTATTAACGGATAAAATGCGGTTCAAGCAAGTGTTGATTAATTTGTTGTCCAATGCCGTAAAATATAACACTTTGGGTGGAAATATTATTTTGAGCACCGAGCTTACGGGTAAAAAATTACGTTTTAACGTTGAAGACACAGGTAAAGGGATTTCGCTGTATCGCCAATCTCAAATTTTTGTACCCTTTGAGAGGTTGGGGCATGAAAGTAGTGAAATTGAAGGTACGGGCATAGGTTTGTCGATTACCAAGGAAATTGTAGAGTTGATGCACGGTGATATTGGTTTTAAAAGTGAGCAAGGTAAGGGGAGTTGTTTTTGGTTTGAGTTGCCTGTGTATGAAGTGTTGGAATAAAGTATAAGTTACCACGTCGAAGCACGCTGAATAATTACTCTTTCTTTTTTTTATTGCTCATTTCTTTAAGTAATGTTTCTTGTTCTGAAAATGAATAAACACGTGATTTTCCTGATTGATTTTTTTTTGTTTCGAAAGCAGTAATTTCATTGTTTTTTATATTTATATAGTCATCGACGGGTGTGTCATTTGTGTATCGCCCACGAAAGTCTTTTGGTGGGGTAATATCTGATTGTAGCGAAAGACTCATTTTAAGATTTTTATTGAACTGAACTATCTGATTTTCCATATTTATAATGTCGATGATTAATAAAACAATCTCTGCCAAGAGTAATAAACCGGCAATAATTGGCGAAAATAGAAAGGCGATGATGGTCGACGTGGTCAGGAAAAAAAATAGGATACCCCTGTTAAAGGCTTTTAAATAAAATTGATGGGCTCCCAGAGGAAACAGTGCGCACAATAAAAAGGCAGTGCTGGTGTTTCTTTTTAGCCTGCTATATTGTTGATTAATGGTTTGTAGGCCATTACCAGCAAGATCTTGGTGTTTCCAGTATTCACTCATCTAATACTTATGCTCATTTAAAATAACGACAATAAAAATATTGTAAGCGATAGAAGTCAAAATCGCATCAATTGAATTCGCGTATATTAATCTTAGTTATTAACTGGTACTATCGAAGCAATAAACTCACTTATAATGGCAGGCGACTAAAGCAATGTCAGATAGAAGGTTACACGTATTTTTCACCGTTGCTAAACTATTAAGCTTCACAAAAGCAGCGGAATCATTACACATGACACAACCTGCAGTAACGTTTCAGGTGCGTCAGCTCGAAGAGTATTTTAACACTCGCCTTTTTGATCGAACTCATAACCGAATAAGTCTGACAGAGGCTGGTAGTAGAGTATACGAGTTTGCCGGTCGTATATTTGTAATTTATGATGAGATGGAAAATGCAGTCAAGGAGTTGACGGGTGAAGTCAGTGGTGTTCTGATTATAGGCGCGAGTACAACAATCGCGGAATATATGTTGCCAGCTCTTCTAGGTGATTTCAAAAATCGCTTTCCCGATGTGAATGTTCGTCTAAAAGTTTCTAATACCGACGGTATTGTTTCCATGGTTGAAAATAATATCATTGACCTCGGTGTTGTTGAAGCGCCGGTATCAAATAAAAACCTGGCAGTAGAATTGTGTAAGCTTGATCAGCTTGTTGCTATTGTGCCTCCGGGCCATGCGCTCGCACACCTTACATCGGTTAAAATCGAAGACTTATTAGAGTACCCTTATATTTGTCGCGAAGAAGGCTCAGGTACGCGAGATGTCATACTGGATTACCTTCAGGATGTAGGTTTAAGTGCCAATAATCTTGATATTATTATGGAGCTGGGTAGTCCCGAGGCGATAAAGGGTGCGGTTGAAGCCGGAATAGGTATTACTATTCTTTCTAGGGCGACACTCGCCAAAGAGCTCAAGTTAGGTACTCTTGTCGCACTTCCTTTGGAAACGCCATTAGAGCGGCCATTTTCGTTCGTGCATCAAAAGCAAAAGTTTAGGCAGCGTGCTATGGAAGAGTTGTTGGATTTTGCTCGGCAATATTGCCTGGAACACCCTACTATTAAGATATAGCTATTAACATGCAGTTATTATTGTGGTTATGAGTAGCTGAAATCATTATCTGTTTCAGGCAGGCCTTCTTACCCCTTGGATTCAAGCCCTATGCCGCGCTCGTTCTGTAGCAAAAGCCAAGCACGATATTCAGCTCTCCTCCAGCTTCTCTTTTTACGTTTCTAAAGTGCTATTTTCATCTCGAAGGGCCTTGCGTGTTATTTTCGCCAATATTTTTTTGAAAAAATAGCGGGCTCGGTTTACGGGTACGCCTTTAACTTATTTACCTATGTTTGATTTTATCAGTATCTGCGCACATAATACTTGATCATTATTTACCGGTAGTACTTAGTTTATGAAAAGTTATGCGGTCATACAGCACAATTACAGTGAGTTTCTCGGTCAGGTTGAGCGGCAGCTTGAAATTCGTGATATCGGTTTTAGTTATTTTCGGCCATTTGTAGGGCAGGATTTACCTGGATCTGCCATTCATTTTGATGCTTTGTTTATTCTTGGTGGCTCCAGCCTCATTAATAATGAAGAGCAAACTCCCTGGATAGAATCAGAAAGGCGTGTGCTTCGCCTTTTTCAGGCGTCAAGGCGTCCAGTTGTGGGTTTTGGCTTTGGTGCATTGTTGTTGGCTGAAAATGCCGGTGCTACATTGCATGATGAGCCATATCATAATGCCTATTGGACAACCGCACACAAAACCGAAGCTGGTGAAGGTGATGCTCTGGCCGAGGCTGTTGATGGTAAGCGAGTACTGGTTTTTTACAACGGGTCAGCCACTTTACCTGACAATGTTGCTCCTATACTGATCGATGATGAAGGAAAGTGGTTGGCAATCAGGCCAGACAGTATGACTTATGGTATTTTGTTTCGGCCCGAATTAAAGCCAGGCATGATAGAAGATATGATTATGGAGGCCGGTCGTGATACGCCAGATGATATCGGTGAATTGCTGGCGACAGCTAGAGTTGAGTGGCCGGAGACGCAAAAAACCACGGATCAAATAATTATGGCTTTGGTTAAATCATTAGATCTAATGAAAGAACGGCATAAGGCGCCGGTATTCAAGCTCAACGTCGAATAACGACTAAACATCCTGAGCCGTTATTATGATTGAAACCCTTGAGAGTAAAGAGTGTTATGAGTGTTTATTAGATGAGTTCGGATAATAATGAAGCAAACTGAAAAAAAACTGTTAAATATTTATAGAAAGCTAAATGAGACTGATCAGCAGACGCTGGAAAAATTTGCCAATTTTTTGCAAAGTAATGCAGGAGAAGAAGTTGAGCCTCTGGCCGAACCCGTTCTCATAGAAGCTAAAGTAGATGAAACAGTTGTTGGGGCCTTAAAGCGTCTTTCGGCCTCTTATCCCATGTTGGATTTATCAATTATGTTAAACAAAACGTCTACGCTGATGACGCAACATATTCTGCAGGGGCGAATTAAAGAAGAGGTTATTCCAGAGCTAGAGTCGGTCTTTGCGGAGCAGTATCTCGAGCTTCAAAACCAGGAATTAAAGAAGTGAATAAAAATGATTGAAATGCTGAAGCTATGGTACGAGCGCCATTTTTCCAATCCTCAGGTTGTGATATTGGCGCTGCTGTTAATTGGCGGTTTTGCTGTTGTTCTTTATTTTGGCGATATATTAATTCCGTTACTTTCGGCTATTGTCATTGCTTATATGCTGGAAGGGCTGGTGATTAAAGTTGAAAAAAAGGGGGTGGGGCGAAGGCTTGCAAGTATTAGTGTGTTTTCAGTTTTTTTTGCCACAGTGGTTATCTTTATCTTAATTCTTATACCGCTGTTAGTTGAGCAGGTGTCCCAGTTTTTCACCGAGTTGCCGAAAATGCTTGGGCGTATTCAGCAGGTTTTGTTGCAATTACCTGAAAGTCACCCGAGTATTATTTCGCAGGCACAAATTAATGAAGTCATGTCATTGGTTCGAACTGAAATTGGCAAACTGAGTCAAGCCGTATTGTCATTTTCTATTTCCTCTTTGCAGGGTCTTATTACCTGGATGGTGTACTTAATTCTTATTTTGTTATTGGTGTTTTTCTTTTTAAAAGACAAAGATCTTATTAAGAAATGGTTGAGTAATTATTTACCTAGTAAGCGTGTGTTAGTGCAGCAGGTTTCCCGTGAAATGGACATGCAAATCGGTAATTATATTCGTGGGAAAATTATCGAAATTATTATTATTGGTGTTGCGAGCTATATTGGTTTTGTTTTTATGGGCCTTAACTATGCGTTTCTTTTAGGCCTGTTGGTTGGGCTTTCTGTTTTGGTGCCATTTGTCGGTGCAACTCTTGTGACTATTCCTGTGGCCCTTACCGCTTTTTTTCAATTTGGTTGGAGCTCCGAGTTTGGTTATTTGATGCTGGTATATGGCATTATTCAGGCGATTGACGGCAATATTCTTGTGCCTCTTTTGTTTTCCGAGGCTGTGAACTTGCATCCTGTTGCGATTATTATTGCGATTATTTTCTTTGGTGGTATGTGGGGGTTGTGGGGTGTGTTTTTTGCGATTCCGTTGGCGACTTTGGTTAAAGCGGTATTGAATGCATGGCCGGATGACCCCGGGCCGAAAGAAACGATTAAATCTACCGTTTAAAAAAATGGCCTTGAAAGGCCATTTTTTATTTGTCTGTCCGTATTCGTTGAGTAGTTATAAAACCTCAGATGCGTAATCAGCCAAGCGAGAACGTTCGCCACGCTGTAAAGTGATGTGCGCACTGTATTCCCAGTTTTTAAAGCGATCGACTACATAAGTTAAACCTGAGTTTGTCTCAGACAGGTAGGGGGTGTCTATCTGCGCAATGTTTCCTAGGCAAACAACTTTTGTTCCTGGTCCAGCACGGGTTATCAGGGTTTTCATTTGTTTGGAAGTTAGGTTTTGAGCTTCATCTATAATCAGAAATTTATTTAAAAATGTGCGGCCTCGCATAAAGTTCATTGAGCGAATTTTGATGCGTTTTGCTAATAAATCATTTGTAGCTGCTCTTTCCCAGTCGCCGGCACCTTGTGGTGTGGTGAGCACTTCAAGGTTGTCCATTAAAGCCCCCATCCAAGGAGTCATTTTTTCTTCTTCTGTACCCGGTAAAAATCCAATATCTTCACCAACAGGTACAGTAACCCGCGTCACGATAATTTCCTGATATATTTTTTGTTCAAGCGTTTGAGTTAGTGCGGCAGCAAGTGTCAGTAATGTTTTTCCCGAGCCGGCTTGACCGAGCAAGGTCACAAAATCAATATCCGGGTCCATTAAAACATTTAGTGCAAAATTCTGTTCACGATTGCGTGCATTAATACCCCAAATGGTGTGAGCGCTGCTTTCAAAATTGCTCAGGACTTCTATTTTTGCTTTGTGGTCTTCATGTTTGCGAACAATTGCATAAAATTCGTCTTTGTCGTTATAAAGAAACTGGTTTGGATACCAGTCGTCCATGCCGTCGCCGGTTATTTGATAAAATGACTTAGTGTCTTCTTGCCAGGCCTCTATACCGTCTGAGTGCGAATCCCAGAAATTGGTACTTAATTCTGCAGAGCCACTATAGAGCAAATCAACATCATCAATTACCTGGTCGTTATTGTAATCTTCAGCATAAAGGCCGAGAGCCGCTGCTTTAATGCGTAAATTGATGTCTTTGGTGAGTAACACCACTTGACGCTCTGCAAGTTGCTTTTGTAACGCGAGACTGACACTTAAAATTTGATTGTCGGCAATGCTGCCCGGCATATCAGAAGGCAGGTCGTATTTTAGATCAAGTGTTTGAAGAAAAAGTTTGCCACTTGAGGTTTCGCTGTTTAAGGGGGTTGGAAGAGGGAGGCCATTTTCAATTTCTTGCTGGCTTGCTCCACTTACACATTCTTCCATAAAGCGACTGGCTTGACGTGCGCTTCGTGCTACATCTGAATGACCTCGTTTGTTTTTATCCAGCTCTTCTAGTACTACCATCGGAATAAAAACATCATGCTCTTGAAATCGGAACAGGCAAGATGGGTCGTGCATCAAAATATTTGTATCGAGAACAAATAAACGTAATTTATTTTCTTGTAATGCTTTCAAGTTCATGATGATCCCTATATCTCAATTAGTTAGTAAAGAGTTAATCGGTTGTTTACAGCGCTATGGCTACTCCGATTAAGTTGATTTAACCGCTTCCAATACCTCATCAACATGGCCGGCGACTTTCACTTTTCGCCATTCTTGCTTCAAAGCCCCCTTTTCATCAATTAAAAAAGTACTGCGTTCGATTCCCATATGGGTTTTCCCGTAGAGTTTTTTCTCCTTTATTACATCAAATAGTTGGCAAAGT
>Ga0224507_10000633_pt1 | contig 13662 bp, 13 predicted proteins | sample SF_Jan12_sed_USG_3_FD_170159 | JGI IMG/M metagenome (GOLD analysis project Ga0224507, IMG submission 170159) | Sediment microbial communities from San Francisco Bay, California, United States - SF_Jan12_sed_USGS_13 | ecosystem: Environmental > Aquatic > Marine > Sediment | place: USA...
CATCATTCTATCGAGCCAATAACGAAGATATGATTAAAATCAGCAGGCCACCCTAAATATTAGCGGAAAAAATACCCCGGCAAAGGGTTAACGACCTATCCATACCTACAGCTCACGGATTCAGGTTCAGTCCATCTACACTATGGAAGCAAATCTTTTACCAGATGAGAAGAATAAGGTCTTGCGGGTACAGCTACACAATCCAGCAAATAAAATCAGCGCAAGAGTAATTATGAGATTATGCAGAGAACTTAACGAAACTAGAACCATTTTTCCAGGAACTGATATGCGCTTGGTATACGACCTGGTATCTTAATTAATTCTTCCGAGGTCAGGTGGTCTGAGTATTGACTGTTTTTAACGGGGAATCACTGCGGGTGTCACAGATAACGGCAAACTTGTACGATTCGGCCTGAACGAATGCGGTTGCAAAAAAAGAAATAAGTAACCAGCCGGTTATTAAAAGTAATATATTCCTATAAAAAATGAACATATTTTCCTCTTTTAAAGTCAGCGTCGATACATCCTTTCTTTTTGCATAAAATTCTAACATAATGTCTCCATAGTTATTTTTTATGTAGCTACAACAACATCCGACCACAATAACATTGACAATAATTATTAAATTTACATGAGATTTTTGAATTATAAATTACTTTAATATAAAAAAATATAGACTTTTATAAAGTTAACTAATATTAGTTTAGGCTCAAAATATATTTTAAGCAAATTAATATTTAGATTAAAATAAAAACTCTGGCTTCTACTTGTTGGTATCAATAATTATTTTTAAGTCCAGGTCCTGCTCACATATAGACGTTAGAAACAAGCCAGGGGTCAAATCTCATCTTGACCTTACTTGCTACTCGTAACTTATTGAAAAGAGAAAAGCTGAGATTTGAGAATATGATCATCGTGCATTTATCTCAAATGTCGGCGTTGGGTCAGGTCAGGCGATATGTTTGTTGTAGCGAAAGAACAGGCTCCAAGAAGTGCTAAAAATGGATTTAGCGCCATTTTTTGGACCCCAAAAACAACGCTCTAAGCAACGAGATCGAATTATTGGGGGACAGACCACGATAATTCAAAAAAGGGGACGGATATATTTAATCCATAGCCATCAATGAATTAATCGGCAAAAATCGCCGAATCAGGCGCTCAACTTGACCGCAAGAAGTGCGGCGGCGCTAGTCGCGATACATTTCAGTGGGCGGCAAGTTAGCTAGGTCGTTCACTTTGACATTGAAAAACATCTGGCATTGACATTTGTAACCTTTGTGGTTACGATTAATTCATGATCAAATCATTTAAGCACAAAGGTCTAGAGGACTTTTTTTATAGTGGCAAAAAGAAAGGAATACGACCCGAGCAAGCGTCTAGACTTGCAAGAATATTGGACCGTCTCAATGCTGCTAATGATATAAAAGACATGAATTACCCAGGGTCAAATTTACATAAATTAACAGCGGACAAAAAAGGACAATATTCTGTTAATGTTTCAGGTAACTGGAGGGTGTTCTTTGAGTTTAGTGATGGAGATGCATATATAGTCGATTATGACGATTATCATTGAGAGGTGACCATATGAAGCGAATAAAAAGAAAACCAACACATCCAGGTCTAATAATAAAAGAGGATTATTTGAAACCTCTATCATTAACAATTACAGGGTTGTCATCAATCCTTGGTATTTCAAGGAAGACATTGTCAAAAATTATAAATGAAAGGGGGGCTGTGACTCCAGATATGGCACTCCGTTTATCACGAGCTTTCGATACTTCCCCTGATTTATGGTTAAATCTGCAAAAAAACTATGATCTATGGCAAGCTGAACATTCTTCAAAAGCATGGAAATTCGTAAAACCAATTTCACTTCAATTACTCCATGCAAATTAATAAAGATAAGCGAACAAGACGTTAAACCTGACCGCAAGAAGCCCTGTGGCGCTATCGTGAAGAAATTTCGGTGGGCGGCAGGTTAACTCAGCGTTATGATAGGAAAGCATAACGCTGAGCACCGATTTAGAGAAAACCAGGGGGTCAAGAAAACCAGGGGGTCAAGTCTCATCTTGACTCTACTTGCTACTTGTGACTAATTGGAATGAGTAAACCGGAGACTTGAGAATATGCTCATCGTGCATTTATCTCAAATGTCGGCGTTGGGTCAGATCAGGCGATATGTTTGTTATAGCGGAAGAACAGGCTCCAAGAAGTGCTAAAAATGGATTTAGCGCCATCTTTTGGACCCCAAAATATACGCTCTAAGCAACGAGATCGGACCATGGCTTGTTTTATGGTGAGTCCGTTCTTGATAAAAGATGGCGCATTATTAACGCTTTGCGATGGAGATAGGCAAAAAGAGAGTTCCTTAGAGCTTGCTTGTTGGTGGCTAAAAGTGGGCGTGAAAAGTAAAAATAGGGCCTTCCGCAGGCTGTTTTAACCGAATGTCGACTATATCGCGTGGGCCGACCCGGTCTCCGAAGAGGGACGGGCAGTTACGTGCGTCGTTTTGATTAATATGTAAATACAAAAGACTGTCTATTTGGTAGCTAGTTCCAGAACCAGCCCCTAAACCCAATTTGAGATATCAGAACGTGTCTATGCATAACTTAATAATTGTTTTATCGATATTTTTATTGGCAAACATAGGCACATTAACACATGCGGCCCCTAGCCAACTTGTTCCATGTGATTATATTTACGGAAGGAGCAAAGTAATTCAAATTTATCACAAGAATTTAGATAGGCATTTCGAAATAAATGGTGGTTTAGAGAAATTAAACATAGATTTTCTAATGTATATATTGCCTTCCTTTAAAAATGAGCAGGCAATTATTGGCTACAAAATGCCAGATGGAAGCCACGTATTAGAGCGTTTAATATCAGAAGATAGTGTCTGGTATTTACTTAACAAGTATGCAGACCGACACTCTATACAACTTTATGACATTCCTGATAATCCAGACTTGAAACTACCCCCAATTACCAGTGATATAAAAAAGAAAATATCTAAAAGCACAGCACATTACATTAAAAAAGCAGTAGATTTCGCTGTAATAAACAGCAGGTATGATGCTAAAGAGTTTGAAGGATATCATGGGCAGTTAGATGGTACAGATATATATTTTCTATCCTCAAGCAAAAAGTGTGGTAGCCCTTTTGTGAATTCAGCGCCAGGTCCTGCGGAAAAAATTCTTATCCTTTCAAAATTATTAGAAGATTTTATGGAGAATAAAACTTCTGAGTTAGACTTGCTAAATGCTTCAAAAATAATAAAATAATGTCTCTAATAAGTAAATTGAGATTGAAAACCTCAAATACTTGCAGATATAGCTGAGGACAGCGATAAGGATGATTACGTTCGTTCATTTTCATCGACTCTTATGGGAGCAGCTATGGATGACGATGGGACTCTCTCTGCCTCAATTGGTTTTTTGGTAATGAAAGCGACTATTAAGGGAAAATCGAAGTTTTCATTTAGCGAAAAGTTTTTAGAAGATTTTGGTCTTATTGAAAGGTCAGGTAGAAAGTGGGAACTAATGGTTATTATTCTGTTTGTGCAAGTGTCAACTGAACTTTACATAATTCTAAAAAAATAAATGAATAAATCTGGTAAACAGTCACAACATAATCACCACTATATGCTTGGTGACAGGTTCTACCAGGATGGCAAATATATTGTAGCTATTCAAGAGTTTGAATTTGCACTTCAATTATTACCAAATGACACCGAAACTATTTGGGCTATTGGAGACTGTTATTTAGAAATGGGCCAGCCTGAAATGGCAGAAGAATATTATAAAAAAGCATTAACTTTCTGCCCTCTAAATAAACGAGATGTTCTTATTTACAACTTGGGAAATTCATTGTTTGACCAAATGAAATATAAAGAAGCCATTGGGCTATACGAAAACATTTCGAAGAAAAGTAGTGTATATAAAAAAGCAAAAAAAAATATTAATGTAGCAAAAAGAAAAATCCTTAGATATTAAAAATACAATACTATTAGCAAGGATAATTGTCGATCTTGCCCGGAACTTTAGCACAATTCGTTTTTGGCAATTTATGAGATTCCATACTTAAAATTATCTCCTCAAATGTAGCTGCTAACCGTCTTTCACGCACCTTAGATATATTGTCAGGCTTATTTAATGATCCTCAAGGAGAGATAGCATGCTCTATATTCACAGAATTAGTGGAGGTGGCAATATAAGAATATTAATTAAATACCTCTTGTTTACGATGGGACTGGGCTCCCACTGTTCCAGGCCGACGAAAAAGCACAGTATGTTGTATAGTGCAAGAAAAAGTGACTACTCCATATTGTGTACTGGAACAGTAAGAGCCCAGTCCCTTTACGATAATTTTTTTAACAGGCTGTACTCCTGTTAAGTTGCAAATGAATGTCGATACGTCACTGGGTTCAAATGCTGTTGTCTATAGCTTAAATTATCCCAATTCGTTATCTGACAAGATCTTTGGTAAAAGGCTAAATGTTTCTTTTGGGCCGTATCGGGTTACTAATGTCGATCTTAGTTGGACAAGAACAAGTTCACAGGCTGAGGATCCTGACCCTTTATTTACCATTACGGATACACACAAATCAGGCAACACAACGACAACAACTAAGCTTGGCGCAGGTCCAACTTCGTTTTTTGGTTTCAGTCGTCCTCCTGCTGAAGGTGAGCCCACAATAGATAAATCCTTCAGGACAGTTAAATACAGGTTTACTGTCGGTCAGGAAATTATATGGAATGGTCATTGCGTGCACAGGAGTGAAAAAAGAGTTATCCAGCACGAAAATAGCAACACCGTTGAAATACTTTTGGCCAATTTCACCTGCGAGTATAAAGAAGATAATAAGCGAACAGAAAATGAATCAAGCCGTGAAGCATGGACGCTTTCTGTTGAGTATGGCGGTGCAATAACAATGACACAAAAAGGCAAGATTAACACCTTAGCGGCTCATTCAACAGGTGGAAATTATGTTGAGCCAAATGGGCAACCAACCAAATTATCTATACGCACTGCTGGCTACACCTGGCGTCAAAGTGAAGGTGGTAATGATAAAAATATTGCTGCAATATCTGTAAGAGAAGAAACCCCTCGTGTTTGGTTATACACAGGAAACTCGGATTATCTAAATCATGTTTTATCCATGGCAAACACAGGGCTATTGATATATCGCTGGGAGATTGAACATTAGATTTGCATGTAAAGTTAATAATAATTAATAATTAGCTCATGAAAACCGGGAGTAAGGTTTTAATATTTCTTTATAACTTCCGATATTAAATCAAAATACAATAATCATGTTTGGATAGTGCAAAATTTAAGCTTTATGCTTTGGAAACAGTTGCCAGTAAAAAATTCCTCACATAAACTCAGGTAATTAGTTTGGTTTGACTAGAGTTGGGGTTTTGCCGAAGACTCGTGAAAAGGTATATCTTTATGGCAAGTTGCAATGGGTGCGTTATCGTTAGTGCACTGCGTATTGCCAAATTTATGTGTGGACTAAAGGTCCGGATCGTTTGGATGAGGATTGAAGATAAATACGGCAAGCTCAGCAAAATCAGATCACTATTGTCGACCGATTGGAGATTGATGTGCAACAGATATTTTTTTACTTCGCAAAACGTTGGTCCATAGAAGATTTGTTTAAGGGCCGCGGAAAAAATAAATTATCCCATCTTGCTTGTCTTTTTAGCCGTCTTCTTTATCAAGGCAACAATTACATAGTAATACTATGCGCCTATTGCCTTGATAAAAAAGAAGACTAAAAATCCTGCGCAATTTTGGGATATTTATTATTTTCCGCGGCCCTAATCAAATGAAAAAATTATGAGAATGGCGCGAGGCTTGGCAACAATCTCTACAGGTGCTTCATCGTTGGACCCGGATTTATTCAATAAATTACGCTCTTCTTCAATTGATGGTGACCTATTGCACAGATCAAATCCAAATTTGCTCAACCTGACCCCTTGGCGCAAAAAGACTGATTTAACAACTGGTGGATAATGGTTACATTTATGTCCCACTAACGCATGGTATATTGTTAATTGCCTAGTTTTTTCAGTTCATTGCGGCAAATGGTGGCGATATCTGTGTGGCCGGCCGCTATTGACTGTTTCAGTAAGCTAGAATAGTAATCATGGTATGTTTCAGGGTCAAAATCAGTGATCCTAATCCAATCTTGTTCTTGCAAAGAATTGACCGCAGCAATTCTTCGTAAAGTGAAGAGGTCTGACGATACTCCATTTACCCCCCCAATTATGGTAAACGCCATTTTATAACCTGCCTCCTGGGCGATAGGTATAGTTGATTGAATCCAAGCGCCAAAAGGGTAAGACAAGGATATCGTATTTTTTCCGGTAATTTTTTCTAAAAAAAGACGAGAGTCAACAAGTTCGCGCCTAAGCTCCTCTGTTTCTAGTAAAGGTAACACCTTATGGTTAACCGTATGAGATCCGAAGGAGTATCTTTCATCCCTGGACATTTCTTGAAGTTGTTTGGTGCTGATACGTCCAGGATCATCTATATGGCTGATCACGGGAAAAAAGGTGGCACGAAGATTCATTTTTTTGAGAAGGGGGTAAACAATTGTATAATCAGACTCGGAGCCGTCATCAAAGGTCAAAAGAAAGCATTTTGAGGGCAATGTTTGTTTGCCAGTTTGCCAAGCATAATAATCATTTGAATTTATAGAAACATATCCTCGCCTAAGTAGTGATGAAACTTGCTCGACAAATGTTTGAGGAGTTACCGTATATGTATTAGTCAAATCGTCATTAATTTGATGATATGCAAGTACTACAATTTTGTGATCATCTGTATGACGGTCATTACTGCGTGTACAAGAGGATAGGGCCACCAAAAATGTACATAGTAAAACTATGGTTAAATAGGGAAAAAGAATTCGGATTGTTAATTTATTAGGCATAACTTACTCATGTAAATGAATTAATGCTTCAGTTGTTTAAGGAGGCGAGCGGATAGGTTCAGTAACCATTTTACCGGATAGGGCGTTGCTGTTATCAAAGTTTTTTGATCTTGACACGGGGGCATTATGTTGCCAGTTAAGTTATATTTGGTGTGAGTGTGTTGCCGTAGCTGCGCTCTTCGTCGAACAAAAACGTTAAATTATCTGTTTGTGTAATTTATTCGCATACGGTTAACATATCTGATTCAAACAGGTTGGCATTTTCGTTTCCACATTGTTGCTCGACAATAACGCTGCTACTCCGTTCCATTATAACAGCAATCCAATCTTTTAGAGTAGGAAGGTTTGCTACGCTTGTTCACAATGGTGCATGGCTCATCACCCTCAAAAACAAGCGAAACAAAATTATGGCAAAAGTTGTACTGCATCAACGTTTCTTTTTGGTCGGCAAATAGTTTTTCTCAAGTGCTTACCGTAATTTTATGCATTTTGAGAACTCGACCGGTTGCGCGTAGCCCCATTCCTTCACTACGTACTCTTAAGGCTGAAGCAACTTTACTGATCGGTGATTTTAGATGTTTCATGGGAGTCCCGATAATTACTGAAAACTTTGCATTACATTCAAGCCAGTGGTGTAAATATAGTGGATCATTGTGTCCAGTATACGGCACCGCTTTTGTGGAATGACCCTTGGGGTAGGAAGGTATATTCTGTGTTTTCATGGTGTGTAAATACCATTACATTGTCTCCATGGGAAGAATATTCAACAGTTGGAGTTCTATTCACCCCTTACTTTTTATGTGCTTTGTTTCTCAGGCTTTTTCTAAGATATATCCCTTTTTTCCCATGAAATAGGTCATCATTCCATCAACACCATTTACCATAAACAGTATGAAGATGGCGGTGACTAAGCTACCGTTTCCGCCCTCCATAAGTATGGATCCCACTATAAACCAAACAAATAAGGCACCGAAGAGCTCAAACGTGCCGATCAACTTATGGCCCAGATAAATATCCCCCAGGCCTGGTAATAGCAAGGAGCGTAATGCTGCCTTTACGGGTGATTTAAAATCAACTTTACATTTAGGACAATCGATTAGATTTTTTTGCAAAGAAACAAAACAAGAGGGGCAAAGATCTTCAAGGCTAGTATCGGCCTTGCTAGGCGAGGTTGAGGGCGAATTTATTTTTGTTGTTATATATTCAGCGGTTTCTTTTGCTAAACTCCTTTTGATGGAGTTGAAAATTTTACGTGCACCTTTCTTCCTGTTAAAAATAATTCGTCCGAATAGCCATCCCTTTTTGACATTTTTAAGTTCATTATATGGAAGTTGAAACAGGTAATGGGTTACTTTTTTGACTCTGGAATTGATATTTATAAATATAATTCTTCTGTCAGTGCAGATTATAGCATAGTGATTATACATCATTGTAAGGTACCCATTTCCGAAGAATAATTCGGCTGGATAATATGCTAATCCTTTAGCAATCCGCATTACTTTTTCATCTTTATTTAGCATCCTGTGTAGGGTATCTGATACTGCATCTAATATTTTGACTTTTAATTTATTATTAGCGTGTTTGAAGTTTCCTTTTTTATTTGGTTTAAAAATTTCTTCAAAATCATAAATTTCAGCTTTATGAATTTTTAGGGTTGGATAGTCAGTAAAAAGTTGGTGATCATCTGATAGAGAGGGTATTAGTTTTTCCGGTTTGCTGATTGCTTGCTGAGGTTTTGATGTATCTTTTGATTTAACCGATGGCTGAGAAGGAGAAATTGGCTGATCATTTGATGAAGTATCAGGTGAGATTAAGACTTCTTCTTTACTGTTTTGATCAGGATTGACCACAAAGCGTTTTCCGCAAACCTTGCATCGTGCAATGACCTTTTTACCAGCAATTTTATCATCGGAAATATTATATACTGTTTTACAGTTGCCACATGCTACTTTCATCTCGTGTCTTCCTTTTTAATAAAATCAACTTAACCGTTTGCGGGATATGTAATGCGCAGCGTATCAAATCTGTTTTGGTAGCGGTGAATGGTTACCTTTTAACTATGGGGAAGTAGATGATAATCATTACCAATAGTTACTAGCCAATAAGACCTATATACTTCAAAAGATATGAAAAGTAAAATAAGATTAAGTTATATCAAAATCTATATGGCTAATTGAGTGATGCTGAGTGGTCACACAAGATTAAGATAGTTGGTTACGAATCTTGTGACCAGGTACTTATTTTACTTGGCTATATCTGGGATTTTCAAATAGCATTGTCTTCTAACTTGACAGTATAACAGAACATAAAAAAAAGATTGCCTGTGCTAAACATCGCGAGTTTCTATACCTCAAAAAATGTTGTGTTTTTCGAATCGTAGATTTATTCAACCTCAAGCTCAAAAGCAACAAGGGCTTTAGATCATATTTTTAGTGCAATACACCGTTTGGGAAGTCCGGATAGATCCTGATTTTTAAAGTTATAGTTGTAAATAACGATTCGATTTTTGACTTTTTTAATCCATATTGTTGGTGGAGATGAAAAAGAGGCCATATATTCAATATTACCACTCTTGGTGATATCGCTTAAGAGTGGGATATTCAATTATGAGGAGCTAGAAAATAGTAAAGCTTTCCTGGGTAATCGTCAGCTCGGATTTTTGGATATGTCGTTTGTTCCGCGCCTATTAATAGAGGGCGCAATATCACTGTTTCAGTAATGAACAGGTGTTTCATCCTGTTTTTCTTTATTAATTCAAGCTATTATTTTCTAACTGTCCATATCTGGAACACTCTTGGCTCCAGTTTGGTCCAGATTCTTCCACTAAAAAACATGTACTAAAAATATTTGTTGTTATTACGGGGTGAAAAGCTTTTGGCCCGAGTCTTGCTATAAGAGGGGCGCAATCGCACTAGTCACCTTGATGTAAGCGTTGAGCAGCAACATCGCAGAGTTTGTCCGTGTTGGAATTTTAGCGGATTACTAAAAATCACAGCACTGTATGTAAGAGTTTGCTTTGTTGTTGTATGCCTATCTTGTCGGAGTTGTATAATTAATTCGACCTGTCAGGTGTATGGTTACACCACGGAAGTAAATTATTCTCATTTACGATCAACCTGTCATGCGTATGAATATTCTCAGCATGACTCTCGATGTGATTAAATCGGTGGTTCTTTTCTTATGCAAATATAGAGAAGCTAACCAATGGTTATGGGGAATGCTGCGTCAGGGAGGGTGAGAAATGAAAATGATAATAAAATATAATTATAATAACTAAATATTAATTAATAACAAATGGAGAGAATGAACAATGCATATGTATCTACCTATTGCACTCACCAGTGTAAATTACCTGGTGGTTGTTGGGCTCGGACTAGCTGTCGGGTTACTTTCTGGGCTCTTCGGAGTCGGAGGCGGGTTTTTGATGACCCCTCTGTTAATGATGATCGGTATCCCGCCGACCATCGCTGCTGCCACTGATGCTAATCAGATTGTGGCTGCTTCTGCCTCAGGTACTCTTGCTCATTGGCGTTTGGGTAACGTAGATTTTAAAATGGGTTTGTATCTTTTGATTGGTGGTTTTCTCGGCGGAGCTGCCGGCGTACAGCTAATTAAAGTATTGCGAGCAACTGGTGGGGCTGATTTTTTAATCAAGATAACCTATGTGGTTATGCTTGGGTCCGTTGGCTCGTTTATGTTTATTGAGAGTCTTAATGCTTTGAAAAAGAATAAAGCAGCTAAGGCGGAATCTTCAGAACAGGCTGCTCCTGCTGATAAAAAAGGTGGATTGTTGTCAAAACTTCCCCTGCAGACCTACTTTGAAAAATCAGGGGTAACTCATTCTGCTATGGTTCCCGTGGCATTGGGAATTTTTGTTGGAGTATTGGCTGCCATCATGGGAGTCGGCGGCGGTTTCCTAATGGTACCGGTAATGATATATATGCTGCGCATGCCAATGCACGTAGTCGTTGGCACCAGTTTATTTCAAATTATGTTTACATGTACGGAAGTAACCTTTTTGCAATCCTACAGTAACCATACCGTTGATTTTCTATTAGCTATCTTGTTGCTTGTCGGTTCCGTGTTTGGTGCTCAGATAGGAACGATGCTTGGCAAGAAACTTAAAGCCGATCAACTTAAGATCTTGTTGGCCATGCTCGTTCTTGCGGTCACCGTGAAGATTGTCACAGAATTGGTTATGGAACCTTCTCTTTTATTAGCATACGCAGGAGGTCATTAATAATGACTTTATTACAATTATATAAAATTAATATAGGTGCAAGGGCCATGATGGTTTGTGCCGCACTCGTCTTAGTATTGGGTGGGGTGGCTGAGTCCTTCGCTCTAACTTGTGTGACCACTCCTGATAAAGTTGATATTGGTATGTCTTACCATGGTGCGAAGCTAGTGGTTTCCGGGCAAAGTAAGGCTGACGATGAGTTAATCGTCAAAATAACAGCTCCTAATGGTGAATCTCATCTCAAATTCAAAGGAAAAGCAGCGAATCTTTTTTGGATGAAAATGGGGTCCATGGTTTACAGTGAAGTGCCTGCGGTTTATATGCTTTCCTCCACCTCGCCTGTGGATAAAATGTTGCTGACTGATCAACTCAATGAGAACAAGATCGGTTACCCAGCATTGGAGAGCCACGTTAAAATAGAGAGCGATAAAATGGAAGTCGAGGTCAAACAATGGTTTGATGAATTCATCCGTTTTAAGGAAAAAGATAATTTATATTCAGTACGTGAAGGCGCAGTGAATAAGACTATCGAGCAGGATGGAGCCACCTATAAATTGGAATTGGATTGGCCTTATCAAGCTACTCCAGGAGAATATTCTGTTGAAGTCTTGGCGGTTAGGGACGGCAAGATAATGGAGAAGGCTCAAAGTACTATAACCGTTGCAAGAGCTGGTGTGGTTGCTCAACTCTCTGACCTTGCATTTAATAATGCAGCTTTGTACGGAGTAATGGCTATTGTAATAGCTCTAGTTGCCGGCTTCGGTGTCGGTGCCGTATTTAAGGGCGGTGGTAGTCACTGATCTAGCACTCTATATACAAGCTCAGGAGTTAATTGTTATACAGTAAACTCCTAATAAGTGATTTCGATGATCCCCCTTTTCCCGGTTTCTCTCCACCCTTCCGGGGAAAGGGGGTGAGTCGTTTGTTTGTATGATGTAAAAGGGGTTATGTGTTCACGTGCTTTCTCGTGTAAATTTAGGTAGTTAGGGTGTGTGATGAAAACTCCTTGTTTCTTCTGAGAGCTGTGATTGCTTACTATCCCGTGGACGTATCTGGTCACAGTTAATACAGTGCGAATCTGTAAGTGGTGTAAGCGTTTACCAGTCCGATGTTATAGAACTTTTCTTTACTACCCGGTGAACGGTTACTAAGTGTTAACAGGTGCCTCAGATTTATGCAGCCGCCAATATTTGAATACGTGTTGATAGGATTATTATGACTAACCGCTTTCCATTTATTTGCAAATTAAACCGGTTAGTCGGTAAATATGCTCCTATAAAACAGCCGACACCCCGTGAGATTTTTCAACGTTTTCGCAATCTTTTACGTAGTAACAACAATGCGTTGGAGATTATAGCCGATATGGGGGAGAAATTGGGTGGCCAGTATATCTTTGATAATCACTATATTGAGACTAGTGTTCAACAATTATTGGAGGCTGTTTATACCTCGGTTGATATCTTAAGTACCCTTGATCCTAAGCATCGAAATCTCTACACTGTCCATCAGCGGCTGGAGGAGCAACTTTGTGCGATTCTAAAAGGCGAAGATGATCGGCAGGGGCCAAGGGTGTTGGATATTGACATGGTTGATCCTCTCCAGTGGTCCATTGTGGGGGGGAAAATGGCACACTTAGCCGAGATAAAGGATAAGTTAGATCTTGAGGTCCCCTCAGGTTTTGTTATTACAACCGGTTCTTATCATGATTTAATGGATTTTAATGGTTTGCAGGGGCATATTGCTCAATTTGAGACTTTGTGGGAAGAACCTGGAAGTGATCCTGATGCTTTTGAAAAGGTACGGGCGAACTTGTGGAATGGTATAGCAGAAGCAACCCCACCTCCCACATTATTAGCAGAGATAGGTTCTGCCCTTGACCGGATGGTTCAAGTTAGTGACCATCCAATAAGCTTAGCGGTTCGGAGCAGTGCCAGGGAAGAGGATCTTGATTTTTCCTTTGCTGGACAATTTTGTTCCATTCTTCATGTTCCACCTGAACCCGAAGCAGTGTTTAGTGCTTATCGGGAAGTGGTTCAAAGTCTATTTAATTTAGAATCGGTCTGTTATCGGCGAAGACTTTTTCCAGATATGGGGCGTATGTCCATCGCCTGCGGTTGTCAGCGGATGGTGGATTCAGCTGTTAGTGGGGTGATCCACACTATTGATCCATCTCTGCCGGGCAGTGATATCTTGATAGTGGTTGGTGCACCTGGTCAAGGTGCCGGGGTGGTGGAAGGAGAGATTCCGGTCGATACCTTTCAGGTTCGTAAAACCTTGGTTCCTGAAATCATTTCCCGTCATATCAATCACAAAACAAAAGCTCTTTTTCCCTCAGAGAAAGGGGGGCTTGAAGAGCGGGTTCTCTCAGATCGAGAAGCAGACCATTCATGCCTTAGCGATGAGCAGCTTCGTGAACTGGCTGAGCGGGCCATGCAACTAGAAAACTATTTTAAACGTCCCCAGGATATTGAGTGGTCCTTTG
>Ga0224507_10000637_pt1 | contig 13609 bp, 12 predicted proteins | sample SF_Jan12_sed_USG_3_FD_170159 | JGI IMG/M metagenome (GOLD analysis project Ga0224507, IMG submission 170159) | Sediment microbial communities from San Francisco Bay, California, United States - SF_Jan12_sed_USGS_13 | ecosystem: Environmental > Aquatic > Marine > Sediment | place: USA...
GGCCATGGCCCAGGAGGGAACCGCTCAAACCGGCCATACCATTGACAATAACATCTCTCCACCCGTAATAGCGCAACGAATGAAGTCCCTGCAGCATCTCATCATGGACCCCGAGCAGAATGGTTACCAGTACGGTAAATAAAGTCAGGCTTGCTCCTTCCAGGCGTTTACTGAGCGTATAGCGGACAACAAAGGCCAGGACAATGTATTCGGCCACGTGTATCCGCTTGATAGGGACATGCGGATCGGGAATGGCAAGGGCAAAAAAAGCTCCCACGATGCCCAGCCCCAGAAAAAGAAATTTAATACGGTAGCCGCGGTTTACACGCTGGCCGAAGCGGAAGATAATAACTGCTAATACAATCAGCGTGACGATAACCGGAAGAAATTCGGTCAACGGGCCGGACCCCAGCTGTCTGCTCAGCCAGGCCCAGAACTGAAACATGTTCACGTAGAAGACAACCAGCAGAAAACATGACAGGTGCAGCAGGAAAAGACAGAATCCCGGGCAGGTCCGTGATGATGCTGTTTCAACCTTTGGTGCCATGCTCTCTATCTTTATCGCATTCCCGTGATCATTGAAATGAATAACTTCATAAAATCAATGAACAACATCCATCAATTTACCTGCCGTACAAGCTCTTCTTCCATGCAGCAAACCTTATTAAAAATTCTGACCCTGTTCTTTGTTTTGCTGTTTCTTATCCATCATGCAGGCGCAGAAACATTGCCTCCGTTAGCAAATGAGGGTGTTGCGGCCATAATCAAGCCGGCAGAATCCGGTGATGCTGAACGGCCGTCCTCCCGATCAGTGCTCTTTGCTGCCGAACAGGATATGCGCTTCCAGAAGCAGCCTGATCAGGTCGCCGCTCTCCAAGCCGGCCTTTTCCGCTAAGGCGGTTACATCAAACCTTTGTGCCGCCGCAGCATTGTTGCCGGGAACCCATTTCACCTCAACCCCCAGCTTCCGGTATTGACGCTTGCCGTACTCAACGAGATCCCACCCTCTGGCCAGGTGCAAGAGCCAGAGGATGTACCTGATATTGATATAGCCGGGCGTTTCCTCCCATGCAGGAAACTTTGCTCCCGCTTCCTCGGGCCGCGCAAAGCCTGTTTTCTCTTTCATTGCCCCCCGTAACCGACGGTCTATTGAAGAAACCATTTCATCGGATGTGCCGAGCAATTGAAGAGCGGCAACATGTTCATCAAAATCGGCAGGGCGGGATGCCCCCACACTGATGGTATGAATTGCCGGCCGGGACAGGCAGTAGAGATCGTTGAACTGGATCGGGGAAAGAGGATGACAGAGCGTTAGCATTTTTTCCGGAGGCTTCTGCAGCATCCCCCCTTTGTTTGTCGGGCTGATGATAAAAACGCCCATATCCCTGGAGGCGGCCTCTGCAAGCACCGGGCTGTTTACCTGGTCAATATAGTACCAGTGGACATTGAGATAATCAAAACCTCCATCATTGGCATGGCGGAGTGCTTCCAGAATAACCTCTGCCGGACCGTGACCGGAAAAACCAATATGTCCTGCCAGCCCATCCTGCTGGAGTCTGCGGGCCATTTGCAGACAGCCTTCCGGGCGGCACACCTGCCACAGTGACCGGTGATCGTTAATCCCGTGAATGGCCAGCAAATCAACCCGATCAAGACCCAGGCGCGAAAGTGAGTCTGCAAAATTCTTCCTGAATTTCTGGGGATCGCCGGATGGGGGAACCTTGGTCTGTACCAGATAACTCTCCCGGGGAACGTTCTGCAATGCCCTGCCAAGCTGTATTTCCGATGTTCCGTATCCCCTGGCCGTTTCAAAGTGATTGATACCAAGCTCAAGGGCTCTCCTGACAATCGCCTCCAGATTTTTCTGGCTCGTGTCCGATATATCCTTTTCCGGGATATTCTGCCAGGAATGCATGGCCCGCATAAAGCCGGCAGACAGGACCGGCATCTGCAGCCCGGTTTTGCCAAAACGTCGATAAATCATATTAATTTCGAAGTAAATATCCAGGCCCAAAAGGCGCAGTATTGGTGCTCCTTACAAGGGGCAACTCAAATGCTTTCCCATGGACACTTGCCGGGTACCGCAGGTATTGCCGGTAAAAAATCTGCTCTTCAAATCGCAGATTTTCGGCAACCCCGAGGAGCGCAGATTGCCCGAAGGGTCAAATGGCACTGGTGCCTTTTCTTTTGGTTCGTTTTCCCTGGACAAGAAAAAAATGAACAGTAAAATCATAGAGTCGGCCGAGCCGGCTAACCCTGACCTGGCCCCAATGGCCAGGCTTTACAGGGTAAAATAAAAAGGTAAAAAAAATTACCTGTTCAACCGCGGTGAAACCATTTTGCAATATCCTGTTCCGAGAACACCCTGACCACCGGACGGCCATGGGGACAGTGCGAAAAATACTCACTCGCCTGCATCTGGACGAGCAGTTCAAGCATCTCTTCGGGTGCCAGCCGGTCACCGGCCTTTACCGCTGCCTTGCATGCCATCGATGACAGCAGGGCATCAACCCGTGCTGCAATACCGGTTGACTTCTTGTCGCTGACCGAAGCCGTTCTGTCCAGGGTATCAAGGAGCAATTCAGCCGGATCAAGATGCCCGACCAGGGCCGGAACCGATTTAATCACCCAGGTTTCTTCGCCAAAATGCTGCAGGGTAAACCCAAGCGCTGCAATATCCTCCCCATACTTTTCCAGGGTCTCGGCCTGTTCCAGGGTAACTTCCACCGGGGCAGGAAACATAAGATTCTGGCGGGGAATGTCCCGTTCCTGGTATGCACTGCGCAGCTGCTGATAAAGAATTCTTTCATGGGCTGCATGCTGATCAATGACCACAAGCTGTTCATCCCTCTCACAGAGCAGGTAGAGGTTAAAAAGCTGTCCGACGAGGGTGAGGCCGGAAAAATCCGCCAAACCTTCATCCTGTCCCCGATGCGTAACAGGGGATGAAAAGGGTGGAACATGAAATTCCGGAACCGGTTCGGCAGCCTGGGGGCTTTGTCCGACCGGATGGTTGACTGACCGTAAAAAAGCGTCTTCAGTAACCGGCCGGGGGGAAGCTGCGGATGAACTCCGTACCTCTGCCTCTCCGGTGGAGAGAGACGGTTCCTCTTTCCGGTCCGGGGAAGTAACCGGCAGGGTAAAAATATCCGACCGCATCTGCTCCTGATACGCCCGCAATGCTTTACTTACAGCCCTGACAATGGCGCGATGAACGTCCTGAGAGCGACGAAAACGTATTTCCTGCTTGGCCGGATGAACATTGACGTCAATCTGCTCCGCCGGCAGATCAAGAAATAGAACACCGGACGGCGACTGTCCCTTCATCAGGAATCCATGCAATCCCTCCACCACCGCATGACGGACCATTTTATCCTGAACCGGTCGGCCATTGACAAGAGTGCGGAGCTTGTTTGTTTTTGAGGAGGACACTTCCGGCTGCAGCAGAAAACCCTTGATGCATATTGGTACCTCGTCACCGGACAGTGAATCGACGGCAATGAACTTTCCACGGTAGCGAAACACATCCCGGATTCGCTGCTCAGGGGCCTCAACCGGCAGCAGGTCAAGGACAGGCCGCTGGTCGACCTGGAGCAAAAAACCCGTCTGCATATGGGCGAGTGACTGGTTCCTGAGAACCTCTTCAATATGATACAGCTCGGTTCTTGCTGATTTGAGAAATTTTCTTCGGGCCGGCACATTCCCGAAAAGGCCGCGGACCTCTACAATAGTTCCCTTGGCACAGCCGTCCTCATGGACTGCATGCAGAGTGCCGTACCGGATCTCGGCCCTGGTGCCTGTTTCCTTTTGCTGAGGACGGGATAAAAGGGTCAGCCGCGATACCGATCCAATGCTGGGCAGTGCTTCTCCTCGAAAACCAAGGGTATTGATAGCATCCAGCCTGCTGTTGTCATTGAGCTTGCTTGTTGCGTGGCGCTCTATGGAGAGCAGGACGTCATCCTCATCCATTCCTTCGCCGTTGTCGACCACCCTGATCAGCCGAGTCCCGCTGCCCTCTATCTGGACGGAGAGCCTTGTTGCCCCGGCATCAAGGCTGTTTTCTACCAATTCCTTGACCACCGAAGCCGGTCGCTCAACAACTTCACCGGCTGCAATCTGGTTGGCGAGATGCTCTGAAAGGATGCGGATTCTGGACATGGTTTTACCGGAACACAAAAAATATTGAAAAAATCATGACTTGATTAATGCGGTAATATACAATAAGTGAGTTGCATTCGCACCCGTAAACCATAACTCCGCAATATTAATACATACATCGTGGCCGTCAGAAAAAATACCCAAAAAAAACCGGTAAGAAAAAGACCGGTCCGCAAAAAACCCAGGAACCATAATGATATCATCACATTTCTCCTGGTGATTGCCGGCTTTGTCACGCTGAGCATCGGCAGCGGACTTGCCTGGTTTCTTTCCCTTGATATCCCGGATATCCGCAGCGTGGATGATTATCAGCCCCTGGTCACCACCACGCTGCTCGACCGCCGCGGGAATATTATTGACGCCATCTATGAGCAGAACAGGATTGTCCTTCGCTACGATGAAATGCCCCCGATCGTTCCACAGGCTTTTGTGGCGGCAGAGGACGGCCGTTACTGGGAGCATGCCGGCCTGGATTCCTGGTCGATCTTCCGGGCCTTTATCAATAACATCAAAACAGGCAGACGCAGCCAGGGCGGCAGTACCATTACCCAGCAGGTGACACGGGCACTTATGCTGAGTCCGGAAAAGAGTTATTTTCGCAAACTCAAGGAAGCCATTCTGGCGTATCGCCTCAACAAGATGCTGAGCAAAGAAGATATCCTGTCGATTTATCTGAATGAAATATACCTGGGAGAGGGTGCGTACGGGGTGGAGGCGGCAGCACGAACCTATTTCGGCAAGTCATCCTCCAAACTCAACCTCGCTGAAATTGCTCTGCTTGCAGGACTTCCGCAGTCTCCGAGCCGCTATTCGCCCCTCAGACATTTTGACAGGGCGCAGGCAAGGCAGCGCTATGTTTTAAACCGCATGGCGGAGGAAGGAATCATATCTCCCGAATCGGCACGGAAAGCATATAAACTGCAGCTGGATATCCAGGACAGCAGAAAGCAAAAACAACAGAACGGTTATTTCACCCAGTATGTCCGCAGCCAGCTGGAAAAACAGTTCGGAGCCCGGCAGCTCCTGCATGCCGGGCTGGTTATTTCTACAACCCTGAACCCCTCCATGCAGGCTGAAGCGGTGGAGGCAATCGTCCGCGGGACAAAACGTATTCAAGAACAGAGCGGAGACAAAAGAAGGCCGCAAGGAGCCCTGGTTTCCATTGACTCAAAATCAGGGCATATTCTCGCTCTTGTCGGCGGCAACGACTACAATGCAAGCCCTTTTAACCGGGCAGTCCAGGCGAAAAGGCAGCCCGGCTCGGTCTTTAAACCGCTTGTCTATGCCGCAGCGTTTGATAAGGGCATACCCCCTGATTTCATTATCAATGATACCCCCCTGGCCATCAAAAATCCTGACGGTTCGGTTTGGGAACCCAAGAATTACAGCAACACATATTTCGGCCCGACAACCCTTGCTGACGGACTTGTACATTCGCGCAATATCGTCACCATAAAACTGCTGCAGAAAACCGGAACCCGATCGGTCATTCAGCTGGCCCGGAAAGCGGGTATCATGTCACCTCTTCGCTCTGAACTCACACTGGCCCTCGGAGCCTCTCCGGTTTCCCTTCTGGAAATGACCGGTGCATATACCATCTTCCCTAATATGGGAAAATTTTCTCCGCCAATTGCCATAACGAGCATTCGTGACCGGCATGGCCAGAATATTCATGTGGGCGGAAAAGATCAGAAAAAGGTCATCAAAACCGCAACAGCGCTCCAGACGACGATAATTCTACAGGATGTCATCACCAAGGGAACCGGCAGGAAAGCCAGTGGCATTCCGAACAGTGCCGGAAAAACCGGAACCACGGACGACAACCGTGACGGCTGGTTTATCGGCTATACATCCGGAGTCACGACAGGCGTCTGGGTCGGATATGACCGTGAAAAATCACTTGGCAAAAAATCTACCGGGGGAGAAACGGCCGCACCCATTTGGCTTGATTTCATGCAGTCAATGACCGGTTCATAAAAAACCATGCAGAAAAACAGAGAAAAGACGATAACCGCAACGTTTATGACTGATTATGGTTCGATTTCAATGCAGGCGGATGAAAACGGATTGACAAACATCACCCTGCCGCGACCGCCTCATCATCGCTCCATACCGGGAGAGGAATTGATGCCGGATAATTCAATTCTTCAGAACGCGGCCCGGCAGATCAACGAATATCTGCAAGGTACCAGAAAAACTTTTGATGTACCCCTGACGGTCATTGGCACAGATTTTCAAAAAAGGGTCTGGGAAATCATCAGAAAAATTCCCTACGGCCAGACACTCAGCTACGGTGACATAGCCCGCCATCTGGGGGGTACAGGCAAGGCAAGAGCTGTCGGCGGAGCAGCCCATGCCAATCCCCTCCCCCTGGTAATCCCCTGCCACCGGGTCATCGGAACCAACGGCAGCCTCACTGGATTTGGCGGTGGCCTTTCTTTAAAGAGAGAACTGCTGGAACTGGAAAAAATGGCCCGTTAGCGTATTTTCATTACTGCTGTGACAGACCATTTTTCTTGCTTTTTCCATAAAATAACGTCAACTTGAATTTTATTAGACCCATATTAAATACACCTGTATGAAAATAGCACTTATTCAAACCAATCCTGTCATCGGTGATTTCTCCCGCAACAGTTCAATGATCCTGGACTGGATAAGCAAGGCCGGCAAAAGCGGATGCAGGCTTGTCATCTTTCCGGAACTGAGTCTGAGCGGTTATCCCCCTCAGGATCTCCTGGAAAGAAATGATTTTCTGCAGGCACACGACAAGCATCTTCAGCAGCTCATCAGCCAAATTCAGGAAATCGGGGTTATTCTCGGGGTGATTGAGCAGAGAACCGGACCCGGCAAGCCTCTTTATAATGCAGCAGTCCTTATCGAAAACGGCAAAGTGACATGCACGGCCAGGAAACAGCTCCTGCCCACCTATGATGTATTTGACGAAACCAGGTACTTTGAGCCCGGAGGAGATTCTGCCGGCTGTTTTTTCGAAGGCCTGCACCTCGGCCTGACCATCTGCGAGGATATCTGGTATGAAAACAAGGCGTACACCTGCAATCCTGTAGAAATGCTTGCAGGCAGCAGGAACAGCAAGGCGGATTGCCTGGTCAACATTTCGGCCTCACCGTATTATCACGGTAAAATCAGTGAACGGTTCACCCTGTTTTCTTCCCTGTGCAGGAAATACAATCTGCCGCTCCTCTATGCAAACCAGGTCGGCGGACAGGATTCCCTCGTTTTTGACGGACATTCAATGGTCATTGACGCAAAGGGCGGGATCGGCGGTACCGCCCCCGGCTTCGAGGAGGCAATGCTGATCGTTGACAGCGCTACCTGGCAGGCACCAGGGTCTTTCTCTCAACCTGAAGATTCAACCCGGCAGATCCTGGATGCATTGACCCTGGGAGTTCGCGACTACCTGCATAAAACAGGGTTCAAGACCGCGCTTCTCGGTCTTTCAGGCGGCATAGATTCAGCGGTGACTGCAGCCATAGCCTGCCGGGCTCTGGGGCCGGAAAATGTTCTCACTGTTGCCCTGCCTTCCCCGTATACTTCCCAGGCAAGTATTGACGATGCCCGGCAGCTGGCTAAAAATCTGGACTGCCTGTTTCGGGTGATAGAAATCACCCCTGCCATGCAGGCATACCAGGAAACTCTCAAACCTGAGTTCGAAGGTCTGGCAGAGGACGTTACCGAACAGAATATCCAGGCGCGAATCCGCGGCAACCTGCTCATGGCCCTGTCCAACAAATTCGGCAACCTCCTGCTGTCAACCGGCAATAAATCTGAAATGGCTGTCGGCTACTGCACGTTGTATGGAGACATGAGCGGCGGCCTGGCGGTGCTTGCTGATGTGCCCAAGCAGATGGTTTATGCTTTGGCCCGCCTGTTGAACAAAGAGAAGGAAATTATTCCTGAACGGATTATCACCAGGCCGCCGACTGCGGAACTGAAACCCGATCAATTCGACCAGGATGACCTGCCTCCCTATGAAATCCTGGACCCTATACTGACCGCTTACCTGGAGGATCATCTCTCTGTTGGCGAAATTGCTGCGCAGGGTTTTGACCGGGCAGTGGTTCAGGATGTTGTCAGGCGCATCACCATAAACGAATACAAGCGCAGGCAGGCCCCGCTGGGTATAAAGGTGACCACCAAGGCCTTCGGGCACGGCCGCCGCTATCCCATTGCGCAAAATTTCCGGAATCAATAATGTCAAAGCAGGCTGCCAGAATACTGACCTCGTTGATTTTTCTCCCTGTGATCATCGGACTGATCGGCTACCTGGTTTTTAAGGAAAAAACGCTGAAAAGACCTGAGACCCTGTCTGTCACGACAGCAGGGTACGTGGAAATGTGCATTTCCTGCCATAAAGAGGAAAAGCTTGACAAGGCACATGATAACCAGGTTGTGGGATGCTCTCCCTGCCACCTGGGCAATGCCCTGACCGTTGACAAGGAAAAGGCGCACAAGGGAATGGTCCTTAATCCGGGAGATCTGCGGATTGTGGATAAAACCTGCAGTGTCGAGGGTTGTCATCCGGCAGATATCAAAAAGGTTAAGAATTCCCTGATGGCCACCAACAGGGGTATTCTCGCCACGCTTCTCTACTACTGGGGTGAGGCTGAAAATCAGAATGGCGACTATTCAGTGGAAAAACTGCTGGCATCCGGGGAAACATCGCTGGCCCTTGATTATTACCGCAAACTGTGCGGCACCTGCCATCTGTGGAAGCAGAAAAACGACCTGCCCGGCGCTCCTCAGTTTTTTAATGAAAAAGGAGGAGGGTGTACAGCCTGTCATTACATTCAGCCTGAAGGTGAACAAAAAATGACGGTCACCTCTTTCGGTGAGGAGGAAAAGGTACTGAACGAAGATGAGAAGAAAAAGAAGCCGCACCCACTGATTGTCAGGAAAATTCCTCAGGAAAACTGTATTCGCTGTCATAACCGCAGCGGCAGGATCGGCATCTCGTATACGGGTATTTTCGAAGCCGAGGGGTACGGCACACCATATGAAAAAGGTCAACCCTCCTCCCGGCGTCTTCCCGGTGACCGGTTCTACCTGAAAATAGCCGAAGATATTCACCATACCAAGGGGATGACCTGCATTGACTGCCACACCAGGGACGAGATAATGGGCGACGGCAACAGCTACGCCCATTACGAGGAATCGCTCGAAATCAGCTGTGAAATGTGCCATTCAGCGCAACCCGGCACCACCCGTAAAAACAAGCAGGCGAACAATATTGAAAACCGGGAGGGTCGATTTGTCCTGCTGAGTAAAAACGACGGCAAGGAACATCCCCTGAACCTGCCGAAACCGGAAACCTGCTTTTATCCCGGACACAAAAGAATGATATGTGAGTCATGCCATTCAACCTGGGTGGCTCAGTGCTACGGGTGTCACGTAAAACGTGATGAACGGGATACGCACCTCGACAAACTCGCCCTGGAGGAAACAGACGGCTGGTGGGAGGAAGGCAGATCGTATATCCGTTATGAGGAACCAATGCTCGGCGTCTGGGGTGACCGGGTCGTGATCGTCACTCCCGGCTGCCAGGATGTGGTCACCCTGATTGATAAGGACGGCAATATCAGCGGCGGTTTTAACAGGTTTACGATGGCCGCAATCAACCCGCATACGACCCAGGCAAAAGGAAGGACATGCAGGGACTGTCACACCTCACCCAAAACAGTCGGCCTGGGCCAGGGAACAGTGACCAGAAAAAACGGCAAATGGGAATTTTACCCTGTTGACCAGGGAGTGGACACCCTGGCAGGACGCACAGTCGGACTTGATACCTTTGTTACCATTGACGGTACGCCCCTGCAGAACGGATCACGAAAAAACCTGCGGCCGTTCAACGGCGAGGAACTCCGCCGAATACTGCGGGTGGGCCTCTGTCTTGAGTGCCACAGCGACCTGAACGATCCTGCCTACAGCAACTATGATCCGCAACGTCCCTGTCCGGTATATAAAGAACCTTAATCTGTATTCACAGTAAACAGGAGCAACATTTCACCGCCCGGTTTCTCACGATTTTGATATTGCGAAAACCTGCTGAACCAAGTACAGCAAAAAAAACAATCAATTCATATCAATTTATCATAGGAAAAAGAGAACAATGTCAGAACATATAGCACTTGCAAACCGTGTCACCCAAATCGCCCCATCACCGACGCTGGCGGTCAACGCCAAGGCCAAAGCCCTGAAAGCGGCCGGCGCGGATATCCTTAATTTCAGTGTGGGAGAGCCTGATTTCGACACCCCGCCGCACGTCTGCGAAGCGGGTAAAAAGGCCATTGATGACGGTCATACCCGGTACACTGCGGTACCGGGCATCCCGGAACTGCGCGAAGCAATAACGTCCCGTTTCAAAGAAGACCATGGCTGGGAGTATACGCCGGAACAGATCCAGGTCTGCTGCGGCGGCAAACACGGCTTGTACAATATTTTTCAGGCCGTCATCAACGACGGCGACGAGGTTCTTATCCCCGCGCCCTACTGGGTTTCCTATCCGCCCATGGTGCAGCTGGCGGGCGGCGTGCCCGTTATTGTTCCCCTTGAAGAGCAAGACGATTTCGACCTGGATCCCGCAATACTCGACCGCTATGCAACCGACAAAACACGGGCCATCATAATCAACAGCCCTTCGAACCCTACAGGCTCGCTCTTTTCACGGCCGGCACTGGAGGCCATCGGTAAAATGGCTCTTGCGCGGGGCTTGCTTATTATTACCGATGATATCTACGAAACCATTACCTACCTGGACGGGAAGCTGCCTCATATCCTGGAGATCGATGACCGGCTGCAGAAGCAGACAATTGTTCTGAACGGTGTCTCGAAATCCTTTGCCATGACTGGCTGGCGGATCGGCTACAGCGCCGGGCCTGAACACATCATCAAGGCAATGAACAAAATACAGAGCCAGTCCACTTCCAACCCCAGTGCTCCGGCCCAGTATGCTGCCCTTGCCGCGCTGACAGGCCCGCAGGACTTCCCGGAAACGATGAAAAAAGCATTCCTCCCGCGCCGGGATTTCTTTGTCCGGGACCTGGAATCAATTGAAGGGGTCACCTGTGTCAATCCCAAGGGCGCCTTTTATGTTTTTCCAAACTTCTCGGCCTACTACGGCAGGTCTTTCAACGGAAAAACCATTAATGATTCGGTTGCCATGGCTGACTACTTTCTTGATGAAGCCAAAGTGGCAAGCGTTCCGGGAGCAGCCTTCGGCGCAGACAGCTTTGTCCGCTTTTCTTTTGCCACCTCCATGGATGTGATTCAAAAAGGCATGGAGCGGATTAAAAAGGCACTTGCCCAACTCAGCTGATCTGCCTTATTGATTTCCCTCACATCTCAACAAAAGGAGTTCCGAGCATTTAACCCCATTTTTCACGAGCGCGCTGCTGTAATGCGGTTAATCACAGCGTATTACGTTACGCTTGAAAAACATTCTCAACATACTGCAAGTATGCCTGAGAGTGTTTTTCTGTGCGTGCTATGTATCCACAGCACTTTCCGACTTCTCTCGACAACCTTTGTTAAAAATGCGGGCCTACCATTAGTGGCAGGAAGGTAGCTTTTCGGGCGCCTGTTTCAGTCACTGCCACACCGTGGGGCCTGCGCAGAAAAAAAATGAATGTGCGTTCATTTCCAGTTGACAAAGAGCACATGATATCAGTAAGGTAAACAAAATTTTGAAGGCTCAGATGCCGGATCCTTCCACCCCTGGAGAAGCAATATGGATCAGCAAATACTGACTAATATTATTTACGTTGCCATTTTTCTTATCGGTGCCCTTCTGTTTGGTTTCGGGCCGATTATTATCGTCAAGCTTCTCAGTCCATCCTCCCATACCCGTAACATAGTAGGCAAAACAGGCCAGTTCATTGAGTGCGGCATGGACCCCATCGGCAGCGCCTGGATTAAATTCGGCATTGTTTACTACCTGTATGCCCTGATTTTTCTGGCCTTTGATGTCGATGTCTTGTTTTTATTCCCGGTGGCCGTTGCCTACAATAGCCCCGAATTTGTTATCCGCGACCTGGTTGAGGTCCTCATATTCGTCGGGATATTGTCACTTGCCATAGTCTACGCCTGGGTAAAAGGAGTATTTAAGTGGGAACAGAAAAAATACCATCATCAATAGTCCAGTTTGCCCCCCTGGACAAGCTGCTTGAACTGGGCCGGGCCAATTCACTCTGGCCGATGACTTTCGGACTGGCTTGCTGTGCCATCGAAATGATGTGTGCAGGAGCAGGCCGGTTTGACCTGGCCAGATTCGGCGCCGAAGTTTTCCGCCCTTCGCCCCGGCAGGCGGATGTTATGATTGTTGCCGGAACCATAACCAAAAAAATGGCGCCGGCCGTCAAAACGCTGTACGACCAGATGTCCGAACCAAAATGGGTCATCGCCATGGGCAACTGTGCCATTTCCGGCGGGCCCTTTAAGTTTAAGGACAACTATTCGGTGGTTGAGGGCGCTGACCAGTTTTTACCGGTTGATGTTTATATACCGGGATGTCCCCCCAGGCCGGAAGCCCTTATTGAGGGTATCCTTGTCCTGGAAGAAAAAATTACCGGCAAGCGGCGCTGGCCCCGTGTGGAACCAAGCTAAAGAGGCTGAGCCATGAGCATCATATACGATACCAAGTGGGCACTGCTCGCACTTTTCCCGGAACAGGCAGAAGGGGAAAAAGTCCGAGAGGAAGAAGCAAAAATTCTGGCCGAGCAGCAGGCAATGGAGCCTCCCGAAGAGGAGGAATCAACTACTCAGGAAACTGAAAAGCAGGAAGAAGCTGCTGCTGAAAAGCCGAAAAAACCGGCAGAACCGGAAGAGATTCCCCCCAGAAGCAACGGGGTGCTTGAAGTCGACTACCAGGCAAGGGGAGCCAACCTTGATGTTCTCTGTTCTCCCGAACAGGTTATCGATACTACAGGGATTCTTGATAAAGCAGGTTTTTTTATTGAATCAATAAGCGGAGTTGACTGGATCAAAGAGGATCAGATGGAGGTCATCTACGACTACAGTATTTCCGCAGACGTACCCTGCCGCGTCGTTGTCCGTACAAGGATTCCGCGTTCCGAGCCAGTCGTTCCGACCATCTCCGAAATATATCCCGGCGCAAACTGGCACGAGCGTGAAACCCATGAATTTTTCGGCATCAGGTTTGAAGGACATCCGAACCTTGTTCCTCTGCTGCTTCCGGAAGATGCTGATTTCCATCCACTGCGAAAGGATTTCAAATTATGACCGTCCCGATCCAGTGCGGCCCTGACGAGACGTTTGTTCTCAACCTCGGCCCTCAACATCCGGCTACTCATGGCGTACTCAGAGTCAAGCTGACCATGGACGGCGAATATGTCGTCAAGGCCGAGCCGGTCCTGGGATATATTCACCGCATGCACGAAAAAATGGCAGAGGCAGGCACCTTTGCCCAGTTCATGCC